>Ga0187894_10006241_pt1 | contig 11782 bp, 14 predicted proteins | sample GBC1701081metaG_FD_136650 | JGI IMG/M metagenome (GOLD analysis project Ga0187894, IMG submission 136650) | White microbial mat communities from a lava cave in the Kipuka Kanohina Cave System on the Island of Hawaii, USA - GBC170108-1 metaG ...
CCGATTTCGTCGACGTGCCGATCGCAAAGCTGATCTCGCGGGAGTACGCCGAAAGCCGGCGCGTGCAGATCGGCCCCGAGGCCTCGCTCGATCTGCGGCCGGGGACGATCCCGGGGCGCAGCGTGAAACTGCCGAACCTCGTCGGGAAGGCCATTCCCGTGCTGCCCGGCGTCGGCGAGCCCGGCGCCATCGAGCGGGCGCGCGCCGCGCAAGGCCTCGTGGCGGCCGATACGGTGCACGTCTCCGCCGCGGACCGGCACGGCAACATGGTCTCCTGCATGCCGAGCGGCGGCTGGCTGCAGAGCTCGCCGGTGATCCCCGAGCTCGGCTTCTGCCTCGGCACGCGCGGCCAGATGTTCTGGCTCGACGAGGGCCTCCCGGCGAGCCTGGCGCCGGGAAAGCGCCCGCGCAGCACGCTCACGCCCGGCCTGGCGGTCCGGGACGGCAAGCCCGCGCTCGCCTGGGGTTCGCCCGGCGGCGACGGCCAGGATCAGTGGGCGACGCTCGCTTTCCTGCGCCATGTGCACGGTAAAATGAACCTCCAGGCCGCGATCGACGCGCCGGCGGTCTACAGCGTGCACGTGCCCAACTCGTTCTATCCGCGCGAGGCCAAGCCCGGCGCGGTGCAGATCGAGGATCGTCTGAGCGAGGCGACCCAGACGGGCCTCGAGAAGCGCGGGCACAAGCTCGAGCGCATGGGCCCGTGGTCGCTCGGCCGCGTCTGCGCGGTCGGCCGCGAGAAGGACGGCACCCTCAAGGCGGCGGCCAATCCGCGCTTCATGCAGAACTACGCCGCCGGCCGCTGAGTTTCGAGTGAACGAGATCACAGCACGCCGCGCGGCGATCGGATAGCCTGTCAGCCCCTCATACGATCGGGTCGGGCATCACCTCTTTCCGAGGTAACACCATGCTGCTTGCGTCTCGCCGCTTCATCCTCACGCTGCTCGCCGGCACTGCGCTGGCCGCTCCCGCCGCCGCCCTTACGCCGGCGCGGCCGGCCAAGCCGATCACCATGGTCAACCAGGCGACGCGCGATCCCGCGCTGGTGAAGGTCATTGCCGCGATGCTCGGCGCCGCCAAGGCCAAGGATTGGAGCAAGCTCTCGACGCATGTCAGCGAGCGCATCCAGCTCGATTTCGGCGGCGGCGCGGGCCGCGCCGAGTTCGGACGCCGACTCGCGAAGAACCCGTTCGCTTGGGACGAGCTCGTCTGGGTGCTGGAGCATGGCGGCAAGTTCGAGAAGGACGGCGCATTCATGGCGCCTTACACCTTCAGCGCCGATACCGGAAAACTCGATCCGTTCGAGGCCGGCGTCCTTGTCACCAAGGCGAAGGTTCACGCCGAACCGCGCGAGAATGCGCCGGTTCTCGCCGAGTTCGACCGTACGGCGGTCAGGGTCGTGGATTGGAAGACGTCCGAGAAAACGCCGTCGCCGTTCTATCGCCGCCAGGATTGGGTGCAGGTCGAGCTGGCGGACAAGCGCAAGGGATGGCTTCAGGCCAAATACGTGCGCAGCGTCGTCGACTTCCGCGCCGCCATTCAGAAAGTCGGCGGTGTCTGGAAGATGAACGCGTTCCTCGCCGGCGACTGACCATGCTGCAGGTCCGGTGAGCGGCGCGGCGCAAGCGGGCGCGACGGACTTCGGCCGCGTCCTGCGGCTGTCGCTGCCGATCATCCTCTCGAATCTGTCGATCCCGCTGATGGGCGCGGTCGATACGGCCGTGATGGGCCATCTGCCGGACGCCGCCTATATCGGCGGCGTCGCCCTCGGCGCGCTGTTCTTTTCCTACGTGTACTGGGCCTTCAGCTTCCTGCGCATGGCGACGACGGGATTCGTCGCGCAGGCGCACGGGGCCGCGGATCATCAGGAGCTGCGCCACATCACGGCGCGCGGCGTGCTGCTGGCGCTGGCGCTCGGCCTGCTGATCGTGGCGCTGCAGGTTCCGCTCACGACGTTGGCCCTCGCGGTTCTCGAAGGCAGCGCGCGCGTGAAGGCGTTGGCGCGCGACTATGTGCTGGTGCGGATCTGGGGCGCGCCGGCGGCGCTGATGCTCTATGTCGCGATGGGCTGGTTCATCGGCAGGCAACGCATGCGCGCGGTGCTGGTCCTCACGGTGTTCCAGAACGCGCTCAACGCGGCGCTGGCCCTGATTTTCGTGGTCCAACTCGGCTGGGGCATCAAAGGCGTGGCCTGCGCCACGCTGATCGCGGAGTACGCCGCGGCTATCGGCGCTGCCGCCGCGCTGTGGCGCGCGCATGCGAAGATCGGCGGCCGCTGGGGCGGCGCCGGACTGCTCGACCGCGCGAAACTCCTCGCCGCTTTCCGCGTGAACGGCGACATTTTCCTGCGCACGCTCTGCGTCGTCACGGGCTTCGCGTGGTTCGTGAGCCAAGGCGCGGGGCAGGGCGACGTAGCGCTCGCCGCCAACGCGATCCTCGTCACCTTCATCACGTTCGCGGCTTTCGGGCTCGACGGCTTCGCGCATGCCGCGGAAACGCTGGTGGGCGCCGCGATCGGCGGGCGCGACAGCGGCGCCTTCCGCGCAGCGGTGCAGGTTTCGACGTGGTGGGCGGCCGGCGTCGCGGTCGTGGCTTCCATGTTCTTCTTTGCGGCCGGACCTGCGTTGATCGATCTCATGACCGGCATCGAGGCCGTGCGCGCGGCCGCGCGCGTCTATCTTCCCTGGGCCGCGATCTATCCGCTCATCTCGGTGTGGTGTTTCCAACTCGACGGCGTCTATATCGGCGCCACGCGCACGGCCGAGATGCGCAACGGCATGGCGGTCGCGACGGTGGGCTTCCTGGCCTTGGGCTACGCGCTGACGCCGGCCTTCGGCAATCATGGACTGTGGGCGGCGTTCGCGGCTTTCGCTGCACTGCGTGGGTTGATTCTCGCCTGGTGGTATCCGCGCCTGCTCGTGCAGTTCGCGCGCCCGGCGTGAATGCCGCGGGCCGCGCGGTGGCGCCGCGCGGTCGAAGTGGTATAAGCGGCGCATGTCCGAACGCCGGCCCCAAACTGTCGACGCCAAGGCCTCGCTGCGCCGTTTTCTGCTCGAAATCGGGCCGCTCGCCGTTTTCTTCTTCACCTATATCGGGTGGGATTACGTGTTTCCCCCGGCGCAACCGGTGCAGCCGGGGACCATCGCCAACAGCCTCATGGCGGCGACCGCGGTGCTCATGGTCGCCGTCGTCGTGTCGCTGGCGCTTTCCTACAAGTGGGAGCGGCGCGTTCCGCTGATGCCGCTGGTCACCGCGGTGATGGTCCTGATTTTCGGTGGGCTCACGATCATTTTGCGCGACGAGATCTTCATCAAGATGAAGCCCACGATCGTGAACAGCCTGTTCGCGGCCGCGCTGTTTGCGGGCCTCGCTTTCAACAAGCCGTTTCTCCAGCCGTTGCTCGGGCACACGCTGCAGCTCAAGGATGAAGGCTGGCGGGTCCTCACCTGGCGCTGGGCGTTCTTCTTCGTGTTCCTCGCCGGCCTCAACGAGGTGATCTGGCGGAGCTTCTCGACCGATTTCTGGGTGAGCTTCAAGGCCTGGGGCATGTTCCCGCTTACACTGCTATTTGCCCTGGCTCAGGTGCCGCTGATCCAGCGCCATGCGGTCGACGCCCCGCAGCAGACCTGAGCACATTTCGGAACGAGCAGTATAGAAAGCGGTTGAAGCCGGCGTGTGTCGCCCCTAGATTGCCGACCGATCGTTCTGAAACGAGTCGTGATCGGCCGCATGGCCCGCCCTAAAGCGTTCGAACCTGGAGAGATTCTCGATCGCGCCACCGCCTTGTTCTGGCGGAAGGGCTACGAGGCCACGTCCGTCAACGATCTCGTCAAAGCGCTCGGGGTCAACCGCGGCAGCCTGTACGCGACCTTCAAGGACAAGCATGCGCTGTTCCTGGCCGCGCTCGAACGCTACGACGAGCGCGAGATTGCGGCCACGGTGCGCCACCTGCGCAATACGCCGGGGCCGGGCCGCGACCGCATTCAATCCTTGTTCGACAATGTCATCCGCGGCGTGGAAGAGCGCGGCGATCGGCGCGGGTGCCTTGTCTGCAACACCGCCGTCGAGGTCGGCACGGCCGACCCCGAGATCGCGCGCCGGGTGAGCGCAAGCCATGAAAGGCTGACCGGCGCGTTCTCGGTGGCGCTGGCCGCCGATCCCGGCTATCCGACCGAGCCCGAACGGCGCGACCGGCGCGCCCATTTCCTCACCGCCACGCTCATGGGCGTGCATGTGATGGCGAAGGCCGGTGCTGCGCCGGATACGCTGCGCGGCATCGTGCGCATCGCGATGCGCGGCCTCAACTGATCGACGCCAAAGCACCGCCGCGGTTCGGCCGCGTCAAAGTGGCACGTCGGGAACTCGCATATGCCTCATCCGTATGCCTGCCGGGCACGGGACCGTGTACCGGGAGGAACTTGGATGCGGTCTGTCTTCATCATCGTGGCAGGTCTGTTCGTGGCGTGGGTTCCCTTCACCGCGCTCGACAACGTGCTGCCGGAAACCGTCATTCCCCATAATGGCGATGTGTTGCGTTCGGCCATTGCCGACGGCATGAGCCGCGCCGGCGCCGTGGTGCGCGTTGAATCCACGACGCTCAAGGAACAGCGCTAGGCGCCACGCAGCCGGCGGCTAGCTTCTCACCAGATCACCCCAGTCGCCGGGCGGATTGGTGCGCACCGCGAAAGCGCGTTCTCCCGCAACCTCGCGATAGTGCTTGAGCGCCCAGCGCGTGGTGGGAAAAGCGAGATCGGCCTCGGGGATCGCATCCCACGCGAAGAGGCGCACTTCGAGGCTTTCCGGGCCGCACGCCACCGCCTCCTTCAAAAGGCGCGCCCGGAAGAAAAGGTGCACCTGCGAAAGCCGGGGAATGTTGTAGACGGCGAAAAGATCGCCGACCTCGATTTCGGCGCAAGCTTCCTCTAGCGCCTCGCGCTTGGCCCCATCGGTGACCGTCTCGCGCGATTCCAGATATCCCGCCGGCAAGGTCCAGTAGCCGCGCCGCGGATGAATCGCGCGCCGGCAGAGAACGACACGGCCCTCATGCTCGATCACCGAGCCCACGACGATCTTGGGATTTTCGTAGTGGATGAAGCCGCACTCGGCGCAGACCAGCCGCTCGCGGTCGTCGCCCGGCGGCACCTTGTACACGGAAGGCCCGACCGACTGGCCGGTCGGATTCCGGCGGGGCTTTGGCGGGTCGGAGTCGGGGGCGGACATGTCAAACAATTTGACCTTGCGCCCCGGGCCTGACAAGGCAAGGCTCGCTTCACCTGCCATCGGCCGCGCGCCGATCGTTCTCCCATGTCCGAAAACAAGCGCCTCACCATCGCCGACGAGCTCATCCGCAAATATGTCGGGTTGATCCCGCATGTGGCCGAGCTCGGCATGGAAACGGTGCACGCCGCGCGTGGCATGGCGATCATGAAGTTGCCGTACCAGGACCGCATCGTCGGCAACCCCGATACCGGCGTGATCGCGGGCGGCGCCGTCACGACGCTGATCGATACGGTCTGCGGCCTCGCCGTGATCACCGCGCCGGACGAGCCGTCGCGCGTCGCCACACTCGATCTGCGCATCGATTATCTGCGGCCGGCGACGCCGGCGCGCGATCTGTTCGCGCGCGCCGAGGTCTACAAGCTCACGCGCCACGTCGCGTTCCTGCGCGCCGAGGCCTATGAGGACGATCCGCGCGACCTCGTCGCGGCGGCGAGCGGCACTTTCATGTTCGTTCGCCGCAACGCCGCCCGCCAAAAGCCGGCCAAGCCATGAGCGGCACAGCGACTCTGGCCGACATGGTGCGCGGCGCCCGCGAGACCGGCGACCTCAACCGCTTCATCGGCGCGATTCCCTACGCGCGGTTTCTCGGCATTTCCGCTTCGGCCGAGGGCGGCGTTCTCACGGCGCGGCTCGCCCATTCGGAGAAGATCATTGGCAATCCCGCGTTGCCCGCAATCCATGGCGGTGTCGTCGGTGCGTTCCTCGAGACGACCGCGATCCTGCAATTGTTGTGGACCCTCGACAGCATCCGCATCCCGAAGACGATCACCATCACCTTCGACTACCTCAGGACGGCGGGGCCGCATGACACCTTCGCGCGCGCCGAAGTGACGAAGCTCGGCAGCCGCGTCGCCAATGTGCGCGCCTATGCGTGGCAGGCAGACATGGCCAAGCTCGTCACCAGCGCCAACGCCAATTTTCTGATTACGCCCGCCGAAGAAGCCTGAGTCGCCCGTGCCTCAGCGCAAATGGATGGGCACCTTGATGCCCTTCTCCGCGAAGTATTTGATCGCGCCGGGGTGGTAGGGGAGGAACGTGTTGCGGTCCCAGTTCCCGATCACGGTTTCCTTGGCCGAGGCGTGGCCTTTCACGATCATGCCGCTGTGCTCGAGCACGGTCTTGGTGAGACGATAGGCGAGCTCGTCGCTCATATCCTTGTGCACGATGAAGAAATTATAGGTGCCGAGCGTTTTGTGGTCGCTTTCGAGCTGGCGATAGGTGGCCTTCGGGATGAGCGCCTCGGTGAGCTCGGGAAAGGATTGGCGGATCGCCGCGATCTCGGCGTCGGAGTAGCGGATGAAGCGGACGGTGCGCTCGTCCTCGATCATGCTGAACGCGTCGATCGGCAGGCCCGCCGCGAACGCGAACGCGTCGATCTTGCCATCGATGAGCTGGTCGGCCATGGCGGCGGCACCGCCGAACTGGAAATCCGCCTGGACGCCGATCGCCTTGAACATCAGCGGGAAATAGGTACCCGGCGTGCCCGCCTTGGGGCCGACGCCGACCTTGCGCCCGGCCATGTCGCGCACCGAGCGGATGGGGCTCTTCTCGAGCACGACGAAGTGGAACGGCGTGTCGTACATCGGGAAGAGCGCGCGGATCTCGCGGAACTTCCGCCCCTTGGTCCAGGCGGCGCTCGCATTCCAGGCCTGATGCGCGATGCCCATCGTGGTCATGGCGAGATCGATCTTCTTCTCGCCGAGAAGCACGATGTTCTCGTTGGGGCCGTCGGTCTCGCGCGTCGCCACGGGAAGGCCGCCCTGGCTCGCGATGAGCCGCGCCAGGAATCCGCCATAGATCACATAGGTGCCGCCGGGGCGCGCCGTGCCAAGCGTGAGCTTGGTCGCTTCGGCGCGCGCGGGCGCGCCGCCGGCGATGGCCGCGGCGAGCGCCAGGCAACAGACGCAGAGCGCGCGCATGAGCATAGGGAGTCCGCTTCGTCCAGGCGGGCGATGCGGGCCAGTTGACGACGGAGCGGTAAAGAAGTGCTGAGCGCGGACGGTTAACGCGCGGCTGCAACTATTCCGCGGCGTCCTTCGCGGCAAAGTCCGCTGCTTCGGGACCGGTAAACGCGCGGTCGTGCTGCAGCGAGGGGATGCGCCGGCGCGCCTCGCCGGATTTGGCCGGATCGATCTCGGCGACGATCACGCCCTCGGTATCGCCGCCCTCGGCCAGAACTTCGCCCCAGGGATCGACGATCAGGGAATGACCGAACGTGCGGCGGCCTTCGGCGTGGGTTCCGCATTGCGCCGCGGCGAAAACGAACGCGCCGCACTCGATTGCGCGGGCGCGGTTGAGAATGTGCCAATGGGCGCGGCCGGTCTGCTGGGTGAACGCGGCGGGCACCGTGAACATCGTCGCCCCGGCCGCGGCGAGCGCACGATAGAGTTGCGGGAAGCGCACGTCGTAGCAGATCGTCATGCCGAGCAGGCCCCACGGCGTGGCGGCGATCACGGCCCGCTGGCCGGGCTCGATGCGCTCGGATTCGCGATAACGTTCGCCGCCTGGGAGATCGACGTCGAAGAGATGCAGCTTGTCGTAGCGCGCGACGATGGCGCCGCTCGCGTCGAACAGCAGCGAGCGGTTGGCGTATTTGTTGCCGCCGGCGCGGATCGAGAGCGAGCCGGCCAGGATCCAGGCGCCGGTTTCGCGCGCGAGCCCGCGGAACGCCGGGATCGCCGGGTGCTCCGCTTCGGGCAGCGCCTTCTTCAAGGCGTCCACGCCGATCGGCTCGATCATCGTCACGTTCTCGGGGTAGGCGATGAAGTCCGCGCCTTTCGCGCGTGCTTCGCGGCCGAGGCGCAGCGCCGTCTCGATGTTCGGCGCGAGCTCGCGTCCGGCGCTGACCTGGACGCAGGCGGCTTTGAAGGCGCCGCTCACGAGACCGCCTTCAGCATCGGGTCGAGCTTGCCCTCGGCGTCGAGCGCGTAAAGGTCGTCGCAGCCGCCGACATACCGGCCGCCGATCCAGATCTGCGGAACCGTGCGTTGTCCCGACCGCTTTATCACGTCTTTGCGCTTCTCGGGGTCGAAGGTCACGTCGGTCTCCTCGAACGGAACGCCCTTGCGCTCGAGCAACGCCTTAGCCGACGAGCAATAGGGACAGAGGGCCGTCGTATAGATCTCAACCTTGGGCATCTATTTCTCCGCGCCGCTGCCCCCCAACATCCAGCGACGAATCACCTTGGCCTGGATTGTGACGCAAATAGCGTGCCCGTCCAAGCCCGCCAAACGGTCTACGCGGCTAGGCGGGACAGCGTTCCTGCAGCCAGGGCAGGACCTTAGCCATCTGTTCACGCACGGCTGCCACCGGATCCTCGCCCTCATTGGGCTCGAAATAGTGAAGACGATCCGGGAAGTCGAAATAGGCTTTGTCCCTGGCCGCGAGTGCGCCGTAGATCGCCTTGGAGTGGGTCTCGGGATAGACGTCGCGGTCGCGGCCGGCGTTAACCACTGCCGTTGGAATGGTGATCGCCGCCGCCGTTTTCAAGAGATTGGCGTTGCTCGAAAGGCCGGACCAGGTTGAGAGCCACGCATCCGGAGTTTGGAGGCGGCCGAAGCCCAAGAGCTGATAGTTCATGAGATCGGGCCGCTCGCTCAAGAGGCAGCCATAGCCGCGGTTCGAGGGATCGAGGCGGCGGTCCACATAGTTGGGATTCGCCATCGTCCGATACACGGTCATCACCGGCTGGAACGTGGCGCGCTGATGGATGGCGCGCTGGCGTTCGAGAGATAGGCGGGTGAAGCCTGGATCGGCGCGCAACGCCTCGGCATCGGCTTGGCGCGCGAGCATCGCACGCGCCGCCGCGTCGATGCGCGCCACGCGCGCCTTTTGCGCCGCGCGATAGCGCGCGAGAAATTCCGTGTCGTATTCGCTCCATTCGGGCGCCGGCTTGAAGCCGTTGCGCGGATCGTAGAGATCGAGCGCCGAATCCGTGAGCAACGGCTCTTTCTCGTCAACGACGGCGGGATCGATCACATCGTTCATGATCAGCCCCTGGCCGGTATGCGCCGCCGTGATCAGCATCGCGTCGAACGGCACGAGCACTGCCGCCGCGAGCGGCACGGGCCGGCCGCCGGGCGTCACCGCGATGCGCGCGGCGGGGGCCGCAACCGCCTGCTGCTGATAGAAGCCGCCGAGCGAGCCCCCGCCCGAATTCCCGAGCCACACGATTCGCTCGATGCGCTTCTCCTCCTTGAGCCAGCGCGTGTAGGCGCCGAGATCGAGCAGGAGCTGCTCGTGCACGCAGCTCACATCGTTGTGGACCGAGCGCAGGTTGGCGCCGAGGCACGCATAGCCGGCGCGCAGAAATTCCGGGAACGCATAGTGCTGGCTGAAATCGACGCGCGGATGCGCGGCCATGACGGCGACCTTCGCGCGGCGGTTCTTCGGCGTCCAATAAAGGCCGCGCACCTGTGCGTTGTCGTGCGCGTGCAGCGTTACCGGCTCGACTTCGGCGAAATCCACCTTCTCGCGGAATCGAATCCAGGTGCCACGCCAATAGGTTTGGGAAACCCGGGGCTGGTTCATCGCGTCGCTCCTAGCCCATGGTGCGCGGCAGCCAGGTTGAAATGATCGGAAAGGCAAGCAGCGCTGCGACCACGAAGATCTCGATCACGAGATAGCGCCATACTCCGCTGAAGATCACGTGCACCGGCACCTTGCCGTCGGTCGCCGTGTGGATAACGAAGACGTTGAATCCGACCGGCGGCGTGATCAGGCCGATCTCGAGCATTTTCACGACGATCACCCCGAACCAGATGAGGTCGATGCCGGTCCCCTGCATCAGCGGGACGAGCACGGGCAAGGTCAGCAGCAGGATGCCGAGCGGATCGAGGAACATTCCCATCACGAGATAGAGCAGCACCACTCCGAACATGAGCGACCACTGCGCGAGGTCGAGCGCGCCCATCCATGCGACCACGGCATTGGTGGCGCCGGTCAGCGCGATGAAGGTGGCGAACATCTTGGCGCCGATGGCGACGAAGAAGATGCTCGCGGTCTGCACCACAGTCTCCGACATGGCGAGCTTGAAATCGGCGCGCGTCAGGCGCCGGCCAAGAATGCCGATGGCGAGCGCCGCGGCCACGGAAACGGCGGCGGCCTCGGTGGCGGTGAAGATGCCGCCATAGATGCCGACCACGATGATGAAGAAGAGGAGCGCGGCCGGCCACGCCTTCGCCATCGCGGCGCAATAGTCGCGGCGGGTGAAGCGAAGGTTGGGCGCCGGCATGTCCTGGGGGCGCATCCGCGCCCACCACAGCACGACCGCGATGTAGGCCAGCATCGAGAGGAGGCCCGGCAGCACGCCGGCGAGGAACAGCTTCGAGATCGATTGCTCGGCGAAGATGCCGTAGATGACGAAGGGCACGCTCGGCGGAATCAGCGAGCCCAGCGTTCCGCCGGTGGCGACGGTGGCGGTGGCGAAGCGCGGCGCATAACCGAAGCGCAGCATCTCCGGCACCGCGATGCGCCCGAACGTGGCGGCGCAGGCGACGCTCGATCCGGTGATGGCCGAGAAGCCGCCGCAGCCGAGAATCGAGGCGATGCCGAGCCCGCCCGGGACGCGCGCCAGCCACACGCGCACCGCGTGATAGATGTCGGTCGTAATACCGGTGCGGAACGCGATGGTGCCGAGCGCGATGTAGAGCGGCACCAGGCTCAGCTCGTAGGAATGCACGAAGCTGAAGCTGCTGCTCGAGACGAGGCGCAGCGTGGGGCGCACCGCGCCGCCGAAGTCGATCTCTTTCCCCACCGGCCACGCGTAGAGCATGAACGTGGCGACGAAGGCCACGCCGCCGAGCGCGAAGCCGATCGGCATGCGCAGCGCGATGAGCAGCATCGCCGCGCCGAAGGCGAGGCCGCCGAGGAGGATCGGATCCATCGGCTCAGCGCCCGGATTTCGGCGTGGAATCGGGCGCGCCAGTCTCAGGCGCGTAGTCGGTGAAGATGCGATGGATCGAGCGCGCGACGAAGATCAGCATGCCGACGAGGAAGGCGAGCCGGCCCGGCCATTCGGCGATCTCGAGGTTGCCGTCGTAGTAGCCGCCACCGCGCCAGGCGGACGCGAAATTCGCCCAGCCGCTCCACACGATCGGTATCAGGAACAGCACCGAGAGCACGCCCATCGCGGCATTGAGCCAGCGCTGCGTCCGCGGCGAGAGTGTGCGCACGAAGAGATCGACCGTGATGTGCGCGCGCCGGCCCGCCACCGTCGCGAGCGGCAGCAGCACGGCCAGCACCATCAAATCCTGGATGATGATCTCGGCGTCGGGGATGCCGAAGCCGATCGTCGAGCGGCCGACGATGTTGATGCAGATAATGGCGCCCGCCGCCAGCACCGCCACCGCCGCCACGACGATGGCGGCGCGCTCGATCAGGCGGAACGCGGCCTCCATGGCCGGCGCTACCGTTTCCAGGGATAGTTCTTGCCGGCCCGCTCGGCCTCGTATTTCTCGGTGAGCGCCCTGTATTGCGCAAGGATGGCGTCGGCGTCGTAGCC
>Ga0187894_10006242_pt1 | contig 11782 bp, 8 predicted proteins | sample GBC1701081metaG_FD_136650 | JGI IMG/M metagenome (GOLD analysis project Ga0187894, IMG submission 136650) | White microbial mat communities from a lava cave in the Kipuka Kanohina Cave System on the Island of Hawaii, USA - GBC170108-1 metaG ...
GTTTTCCTTTTCTCAGAAGATATCGCGAGTAATATCAGGCTCGGCAACAGCGCCATTAGCGATGAAGATCTCCGCGAAGCTGCACGGCAAGTAAATGCCGATGGCTTCATCAACAAATTGAGTAGCCGGTATTCGACGGACCTGCATGAACGCGGCGCCGGTATTTCGGTAGGCCAGAAACAGCTGATCAGTTTCGCGCGTGCGCTCGCTTTCAACCCGCGAGTGCTGATCCTGGATGAAGCTACGAGTTCGATTGATACCGAGACTGAGGTTCTGATTCACGACGCTGTGAAACGTTTAATGGCGGGACGCACCTCAATCGTAATCGCCCATCGGCTCTCGACCGTGCAGGGAGCCGACAACATTATCGTTCTCCACAAAGGCCAGGTGCGTGAAACCGGCACGCATCAGGAACTACTTCGGCAGCGCGGCCTCTATTGGCTGCTCTATCAGTTAAGTCTCTATCAAAGTCGGCAAGACGAACTTGTCGAGATCTCAGCCTGACCTCTGTCTCTCGGTGTCTCCGTGGTTCTTTCAGAGACACCGTCACCACAGGGACACCAAGACACAGAAACAATGAAAAGAGGCTTGGTCCTTATCGTAGCCTCCTTTGTCATGGCGGCGATCACGCAGGCGCAATCGGCAACGACGCCGCGCATCGTCCTGCCACCAGAGAAGATGAACCCAACCTCCATTCCACGTTTCGAGTCAGCGCCGTTCATTGACGGCCGGCTCGACGATGCGGTCTGGAAATCAGCCGCCGTGTTCAAGGACTTCTACCAAACGTACCCGGGCGATAACACTCCACCGTCAAAGCCCACAGAAGTTTTTGTTGGTTACGATTCCCGGATGCTCTACATCGCTTTTCACGCGCATGACGAGCCCAACAAAGTGCGCGCCACCTTGGCAAAGCGCGATGACATTTTTAATGACGATTACGTCGGCGTCCTGCTCGATACCTTCAACGATCAACGGAGGGCGTATGAGCTTTTTTTCAACCCGTTCGGCATTCAGGCTGACGGTATCTATACCGAAGGGAAAGACGAAGATTTCAGCATTGATATCCTGATGGAGTCGAAAGGCCAACTTACCGAAAGCGGCTACGTTGTCGAAGTCAGCATTCCCTTCAAGTCGTTGCGGTATGAAGCCGGTAAGGGTGTTCTGTGGGGAGTGCAGTTCCAGCGAGTCATCAAACGATTCAACGATGAAACTGATTCATGGATGCCGCTTTCGCGCGATCGGACCGGCTTTCTCAATCAATCGGGACGCCTCACAGGACTTGAAGGCATATCGACTGAACGTTTCCTCGAGATCATTCCCAGCCTAACGCTGTCAGAGACCGGAACGCGCGTCCAGACAATACCGTCGGATCTGCTTTTTGCTGACCCGGCGCTGCTCGATCCCGGACGCTTCGTCAACGAACCTCTTAAGGTTGACCCGGGCCTCAGCGTGAAATATGGAATTACCCCACAGGTAACCCTCGACTTTACGTTGAATCCTGACTTTGCGCAGGTTGAAGCGGACGAGACGGTCGTCACCGCAAATCAACGTTTCCCGATCTTCTTTGAAGAAAAACGACCCTTCTTTCTCGAAGGGATCGACATCTTCCAAACGCCACTGCAAGCGGTTCATACGCGAACAATCATCGATCCTGATTATGCCGCGAAGATCACCGGCAAAGTACGAAGCACTACGTTTGGTTTCTTGGTCGCCAGTGATAATGCTCCCGGCGATTTCAGAGGCGATGAACGTCTTGACGCGAGTAATCTTCGTTTCCTTGACAAGAACGCGCACATCGGAATCCTGCGCCTCAAGCGAGATGTTGGCGCCGAGTCGAGCATCGGGTTGATTGCCACCACTTATAACTTTATCGAGCGGCACAACCACGTGGGCGGCTTTGACGGACAGTTCAGGCTTAACCCGAAAACGCGGCTTTCGTTTCAGTTGCTGAACACAACCTCACGACGCTTCTTTTTCGATCCGCAACAGGGAAGGAGTACTTATCGCACGGGAAATGGGTTTGCCTATTATGCGAAGTACGATCATGGCGGGCGACACCTTACTTATAGCTTCACCGGAAGCGGCCGCACGGAAGATTATCGCGCAGACCTCGGCTTCACTCAGCGGCGCAACACAAATCGTGAGGACTTCACCATCAGCTACAACTCGGAGCCCAAACCGGATGCGAAGCTGGTGTCGTGGCAATATTCAAATAACACAGGCACAAACTTCGACTGGCAGGGACGGGCGCAAAGCTGGAACAACACGTCGCGATTCCAACTTAACCTGCAACGCCAGAGCGCGCTCGTTTTCGGATATACGAATGGCTATGAGCGACTCTTCGAAACGGAGTTTGGACCAGTCGGGACATTTCTGGACCACTCCGAACGCTCCACCCCGCGCCAAAGCGTGACCGTCGTCGGCCAAACGGTTCCCTTGAAACAGTTCGCTGCTAATTTCGCTGTCAGCTATATCTGGAATTCGTTTGCTTTGGATTTTGGCGCCGGGCCGAAATTCCCGCGCGTCAGCCCGGCAGCTCTCATCGATCCGGAAGCGCCACTGGATCCTGGCCCCGGTAAGGAGCTTCGAGCGAACGTGGCCATCGCTTACCAGCCCACCAACGCTCTGCGAATTGACTTCGATTACACCAAAGATCGATTGGTTCGCAACGACACCGGCCTGGTTGCGTTCGACGATAACATCTATGCGCTGCGCTCAACCTATCAATTTACTCGCTTCACCTTTGTGCGTGCGCGAGTTGATTACGACACCCTCGAAGCAAGTTTGCGGGGACAATTTCTCCTTGGCTGGACCCCCAATCCAGGGACTTCCTTTTACATCGGTTACAACGACGATCTGAATCACAACGGCTTCAATCCCTTCACCGGTCAACTGGAGCCCGGGTTCAGACGTAACGGACGCACGTTCTTTATCAAAGTGTCTTACCTGATTCGCCGCACTTTCTGAACAACTATCTGTTGATTGCCGATTTTCGATTGCCGACTGCCGATTGAGTTAGGGCAGCGACGATCTCTTTCAAATCGGCAATCGGCAATTGGAAATTGGCAATACCCTCAAGCCGGAGGTTCTTATGTATCGGATTGCGCTGATAAACATGCCGTTTGCTAACCTGCACATGCCCTCGATCGCTCTGACACAGTTGAAGTCGATCGTTGAAGAGAGATTCAAGGACGAAGTGCAAGCTGACGTCTACTACTTGAATCACGACTTCGCCAACTATCTGGGGTTGGAACTCTACGACCTGATAACGGAGTCCGCCGATTCTCAAAACTCCGGTCTCGGGGATTGGTTCTTTCGCCAGATTGCTTTCCCGGATCTGGCAAATAACACCGGCGTGTATCTTTCGCGGTATTTCCCCTATCACACGGAGGAAATGAACACGCTGAAGAGCCGTGTGATGGAGAAACGCCGTGGGTTGGACCACTTTATGGACAGCCTGATTTCGAAATATGCGTTCGATCAGGCGCAGCTCGTCGGGTTTACCTCGATGTTCATGCAGAACGCGGCCGTTTTCTCAATGGCTCGAAAGCTCAAAGCGCGCGATTCGAGCATCACCATTGTGATTGGTGGCGCCAATTGTGAATCACCTATGGGCCAGGTAATCGCCAAACACGTGGAGGCGATTGACTATGTATTTTCGGGGCCGGCACTCAAAACGTTTCCAGAGTTGGTGCAGCATTGTTTGGCAAAGGAACCGCGGAAAGTCGACTCAATGAAAGGTGTGTTTACCAAGAAAAACTACCTGTTTCAGTCGGGACCGGAAGCGATTGGTGACGAGTTGAGCATTGATGTGCCCGTGGACCTGGACTACAAACCGTTTTTGAACGCGTTAACAGAAAACTTTCCTCGCAATGAGATTGAGCCCATCCTGTTGTTTGAGACTTCGCGTGGTTGCTGGTGGGGCGAGCGGGCGCATTGCACGTTTTGTGGTTTGAACGGAATGTCGATGGCGTATCGAGCAATGAATCCGGACCTGGCCATTCAGCAATTCGACTCGCTCTTTGAATTTGCTCCAGAGGTTAGCCGGTTGGACGCTGTCGATAACATACTTCCCAAGAGTTATCTTCAGGAAGTACTGCCTCTTCTCAAGACGCCGGAAAGCATGTCGATTTTCTATGAGGTGAAAGCCGATCTGAGTGAGTCAGACGTCCAGGTTCTGTCAAACGCGCGCGTCAAAATCATTCAACCGGGAATCGAATCACTGGCCACCTCGACGTTGAAGTTGATGAAGAAGGGAACCACTGCCTTTCGCAATCTTTGTCTCATGAAGTACTGCGCCGTTTATGAGATCGAGCCGGCATGGAACCTTCTGATCGGCTTTCCCGGCGAAGGTGAAGACGTGTATCGCAAATACGTCGACGATCTTCCGTTGCTCGTACATCTCCCACCACCCACGGGCGTGTACCCCGTAAGATTCGATCGGTATAGTCCCTACTTCATGAAGAGCAAAGAATACGGGCTTGATCTGCATCCACTGGATTATTACTCACTGATCTATCCGTTCCCCGATGACGCATTGGATAGCCTCGCTTATTACTTTTCCGATATCAACAGTGGTGCGGAGTATGCCCAAACGATGTCCAAGTGGATCGGGAGAATCAAAGAGAAGATCGATCGCTGGATAACCGCCTGGAAGGATGAACCCGTTCCAAAACTCGTCCTTCAAGAAAACGGCGATCACAGCATGATTACTGATTCACGTTCAGGCGAGATGATTGAATACCCGATAGCAGCGATTAGCGGCAGGATCCTGAACCTCCTGGCTGATAAGGCGAAACGAGTGGGCGATGTGGCTCGAGAATTCAGCGACATTGAAGGTTTCAATGCGGCCCAGGAAGTTGCATTCCTACGCGAAAAGGGATTGCTCTTTCAGGAACAAGATCGCTACCTCAGTTTGGTTCTTAAAAATCCTTCCTAATTCAACCTCACTCTTATCCTGACCGTTGGGCGGAGCTGCATCTTCACGGTCTGCATGCTTTGACCAACATTACCTAACGTTCGCCGCGCTGCGTCTTGATCCACGCGGCGATGTCGTCCACTACATACCTGGGGATTTTTTCGGGGCCGAGCGTAAGCGGCGTCGGTTGCGGGACGTGTGCCCTCGAGGAAGAGGTGATCGAGCTTGGGATAACTCTTAAAGCCGGCAAGGTTGGTCCACGTTCACAAAGAAGCATAAAAGACACAAATGTCTTCGCAAAAATCCTTTGTACCTCTTTGTGGCCCTTGGTTTAAACGGCGAAAGCCATTCCAGGTTGATAGGCGCCTGGTGTCGTGCGGCGCCGCTGTATCCGGAACCATCTCCGAAGCCGCCACCACGATTTCCAGAACCACTTCCCAGGTTGCGACTGCCAACCCGATCTCTGCTACTCACACTGCCGCGATTCCCGCGCTGCGAGATCGATCATTCGCGCGAGCGTCACCGCGACTTGAGGCACGCTCGCCAACCGGGCTTCCGCCGCGATTTGCGCCTCCACTTCGGTTCCTTTCACCGCCGCGACTGCCAACTCCGCCACGGTCGCCTACTTCTCCTCGATTGATGCTGCCGAGATCGGGACAGCATCGAGCGGCTCGAGGCGTTCGAGGAGTCCGGCAATTAACGGCTTGGAAACTACTCCACCGGTTTCAGTGCGACGTCAACGCTTGGGCAGGTAGTCGAACTTGAAAGAAGAGCGGGATAGTTCTAGCCCTCATTTTTCCCGCCTCTCGCAAGAGTCAGCGCGGATTCACCAACTAACAAAAAAATGCTAGTTGCTATAGCAGAAAAAGGTGAGGCTGGTGCCGAGGGCGGGAGTCGAACCCGCACGTCCTGCACGGACAACGGATTTTAAGTCCCGTGATCGGGCCATTACCTAATCTTACGAAACGATACAAGCCAGTATTTACGCGCCTGGCGGTCGTCAAGGTCTCGCTTCGGCTGGCTTAGTATCAACACGTCCCGCCACCATCTTAGCCCCATCTTTCCTTCGACACTATCTATGGTCCATTGACTCGATTTGGTGTCTCTGGATAGTGAATCCCGAGCCTCAGACTCATGAGCCTTTCAAAGCGGCCAAAAGCGCTATCGGTAAAGTATGACCGCTTATTGGATGGCGCCACGAGGCGCATAAATATTTTGACAATATCGGATACGCTGCATACTATTCTCATATGAAAACCATTGCGATTACTATTGACGAGCCAACCTTGAAGCGACTCGACCAGTTAGCAACAGATACCGACTTCTCGTTCCGGAATCGGTCGGATGTGATTCGGAGGGCTGTGCAGCAGTTTTTAGAACGGGTACAACGCGAAGCCGAGGAGCATCGAGAAACCGCGATCTTTCGTAAACACAAGTCTCGACTGAACCGACAGGCCGTAGCTTTAATAAAGGAGCAAGCCCGCCCGTGAACCGCGGTGAGATTTACCGCACTCGCGAAAAGATTCCCGAGCGCGGTCATAAGCCTGGATTCTACGTAGTAGTATCACGCAATTTCGTCGCGCAAAACGACGACATTTCGACGGTGATTTGTGCGCCTGTTTACAGTGAGATTCTGGGGCTTCGCAGTGAAGTCATGCTCGGTGTCGAGGACGGACTGCCGCGCGACAGTTCAATCCGATGCGATTTTCTGACTCTGATGTTTAAACGGAAGTTGACTCGTTTTGTGGGGACGCTCACAGCTAAGAAACTAAAAGAGCTGGATCGCGCCGTCCAATATGCTCTTGGACTGGGACCATAAGCTCGTTTTTCGGTTACCGATCGACCCGACACCGTTGCTTTCGAAGAAGCGTGCATGAAGATGACAGAGCTTTTGGGGTCCGGTAATCGAATTTGAAAGAAGAGTGGAATAGAATTTAGTCCCTCATCTTTCCCTCATCTAGCCTAGATTGGAACAAATGAGATCAAAACAGGGAACAAAGCAAGTTGTTGTGGCAAAAATGGTTGAGAGTGGTGCCGAGGGCGGGAGTCGAACCCGTTTAGCACTTACTGAGTAAATCAGCACGATCCTGAATATCATTGGGATTTTCAATTGTTAGTCATTTTGCACAGTATGCACATTCTGCAGGTGCGGCACCCCGTTGTGCCTTAGTTGTGACAAGCTTCCAGACGAGGTTGAGGATTTATGTCGGTGTGCGTTTTTGTGCACGATCAGAGCGGGTGTCGGGTGGTAGATTGCACTTTCGGAACGTCCTATTCGGAGCAAGCTCTTTTGACGATCCCAAATACGTCGTCAGCGTGCGAGCGGAAGGATCTGAAACGTCTTGCCTGGAGCACGTCTATTTTACTCTTCGCAACCTCTCTCACCCACGCTATATGGTGAATCCGGTATCCCACAGACTGCAGAGTGCCTCACGGATAGCAGTTGCACTTTTTGCCAGCTTGTCGCTCTCTTCGGCTGAGAGCGATGGCTCGAGAACTTTCGTCACTCCGCTCTTTCCAATAATACTCGGGAGTGAGAGGGTAGTTTTGAACTGCTCGTGAGATACACCCACAGGTGCTACCAATCCTTCATCGCGAAGCATTGCCTCGATCAGTCTGGCTGTGACAATGCCGATTCCGTGCTGGCTGGCGCCTGTACCCTCGATAATGCTGATGTTGGCGAATTTCACGTCGTGCTCAACTTTCGATCGGAATGTGTTTTCATCCCAATCTTCTTTAGCCTTGAGGGCCATGCGTGCTGCATGGAGCAAAACCGGTTCGGTGCCAACTCGCGCCGAAGACCAAATATAAACCTGCGAGGTCCCATGTTCTCCAATGACGAGCGCTTCGACGGATGACGGGTGACATTTCAGTTGTTTCGCTAGTTGAAGACGGAAACGAAGAGTATCGAGAAAAGTGCCAGAGCTAATGACAGGGTTTGTTGGTGCGAGGCGTTGGGCAATATCTGCCAAAGGATCGGGCGGGTCAGTCACAACCAGTATGACGGCATGTCTATTAACTTCCGTAATACGTTGCAAGATTTCTTTGTAGATCACCGCATTATCCGGCAAGAGCAGTAATCTTCCGCGCGGGTCATTCCGATCGATGGCTTTTCCGCTTTTCTCGTTGATGCCCGCAGAAATGACAACTATGCTGGCATCTCTGGTGTCTTCATATCCACCGGCCCAGATCCGTGTTGGTGGACAGAGAACCGCGCCGTGAGATAGATCGGCCGCAACTCCTTCGACGCGTTGTTGGCTTTTCTCGTCGTTCTTTTCAATAAGGACAATCTCCGAACACGAACCTCGCAGCAGCATCGCCTTCGCGCATGCGGTTCCCACTGCTCCCACGCCGATGATTCCAACTCTCATGATACCGTTCGCTCCTTCTGAGGTTTGGTACTCTTGGTTTGCGCATTGCGGTTTCTCCTGGTGAGTTCAGAGCGTATTGTGTTACAGCAGAGCAACATTGGAATATTCATCTGAAGATCACAAAGTGTAAGACCGTGCGAATTAATATGCCGACTATCGCACCCAGAATTGCCGGTTTCGCCACGGACGCGACTCGAGGTCCGGCGCTTATTAGAACCGCGACGCCAACAAGGTCAAGAGGGTTTATTACTAATCCGGCCAATCGATTGAATTCGAGAGGACTGATGCCGCCTTCCTGGACGAGGGGAATGGAGATGCCCATCATCGCTGTTCCACCCGCTAAAAACTTGGTCGCGATCGGTAGCACCGCGATTCCTGGCAGATGCATCTTGCTCAGTACTGGAGACAAAGACCAGACGAGAAAAGCTATTACACCGATAGCCCGCAATGCGTTGACGAGGCAGATAGTCAAGACAAGGATCGGAATCGACCTGAGCGCCAGTCGCACGCCCTCATAGCCACCCTCAACTAAATTGCCGAGTACACCGGGCGAAGTGGAAGACATGTTCACAACCTCAACGTTTGGTTGAGAAACTTCGTTGTCTTTGGAATGCGCGAAATAGTAGTAAGTCACGGTTGAAGCAACGACGCCACCAATGAGAGATGTCAGCAAGACTATCCAGAGGTTCAGACCGACCGTTAGCATCGGAAATACAACATTGGCTTGAGATATTGTGAGCACCATCGCTAGGGTTGCAGCGATCTTACGAGTTGGCGTCCCGTCTGCTTCCATAATCGACAACGTCGCCACCGGAGCTGCAAAACTCACCAGCAGCGACTGCAAGATCGCGAAAACACCGATACCGGGAATCCCAAAAGGCCTGAGTATTGGTGTTAAGACTTTAGCGACAAAGGCCAACACTCCTTTTGCTTCGAGCAGTTTCATCAGCGCCATCATCACAACCATGATCGGAAGCAACGTGTACAAGGACAGCTCAAGCGCGGATTTTCCTGATTGAAGAAGAATGTCGATTACTCTTAGCACGATTAATATTTATACCGTGTAAACGAGCTCGGTTGTTCGCCGTCGCTATATCTTTGCAAATGCTCTTCGGTCTCATACGCTCGCAGCCGGTACTCCTGCCGATCGGCAATTTTCTTCGCGTGCCTGAGATATGCGACGCCCAGATCAGCCTGGCCGGTTTCGATAGTGGCCAGACCGAGAACAACAAGATCATGAGTTTGTCTTAATCCCAACACCAGTTCGTTTGCTATACGAAGTGATTCAATCGCACGCTCCCGTGCTAACTGGGCATCGCCAAGATCCAGGGCAAGACGCGAAAGTTCCGTAAGGGCCTCGGCTTGAAGTCTTCTCATTCCGATCCGCCGGCCCTCGTCGTATACAACTTTGTACTCGCGTTGGGCTTTCTGGTAATGCTTTTGCTTGCGATAAATATGTCCAAGACATAAACGAGCATAAGCGATGAGTTCAGGATAGCGCTCAGCTTCCGCAAGCGATCGGCTGGTTTGCACTAACTGACCGGCCATATCGAGATCGCCTTGCTGAATTTTCAAGTCAGCGCGATGGCGCAGGAAGATACTCTCAGCGCGTGGATTTCGGGCAAGTTTTAATTTCTCAAGTGCCTCAGCGTATTTCTCATCAGCCTGTTGCAGATCGCCGCGCAGATGTTGGACCAATCCGAGATAGCCGGTGATCCGGCCGGCGTGATCTTCGTCTTTGAGATAATAATTTACGTGCTCCGCGTCATGAAGGTACTGTTCGGCAGTGTTGAGATGACCATAGTGCACATAAACTGCACCCAAATTGCATAGCGATTGAAATAGATACCTCCCGCCCTCTTCAAAACTATCGATGACGCGATTGATTTCGTATCCCTGCTCCCACACCGCGTGAGCATCGAGCATCGACCCTTCTGCATAGCACGTCAAGCCAATCTCGTTATAGAGCCAGGCCAGCTCATCAGCATAAAAAGGTCCGGCTTTATCCTCAACAGCCTGGATGTCGTGTCGTTCAGCATAGTCCCAGAGTGTTGATGAGAGGGGCTTGGCAAGGTTCCCGATTTTGATGAGGATGCGAAGGTAGTTGTCATACGTGGTCCAACGTGGCGAGGTATTCGCTTCCATGCGCGAGCGAACGACCCCAAACGCTGCGCGCGACAGGTCCCGTGCAATTTCTTGTCTGTGTTCTTCGGTCGTTGCTTTCTCGGCCGCCTCGTGCAGCCGCTCGAAGATGTCAGTCACTACGGCGCCGCTTTCGGGTGAACTACCAGGATCGACGGTAGCAGTTCCGGCTGTAAACCCCGGAAGTGTGAAATTCGGAATCAAGTCAGTTGAAGCATGATGAATTCGCTGATAGACGTATCCGCGGACAGTCGGATGCACCGTGTAAGCATAATGGTCGCCACCCTGCACTCTGTGTAGCAAAGCGCTCTTGAGAAGAGCGTCGACAAGGCATCGGGCATCTTTTGATGGCGGGTCTTTTATTTCTTTTAATGCCGACTCGTAGCACATGTTTAAAGTGGGATCAGTAACCGGACGCATAAAGACTGCGAGCCGTTCGAGTAACCTCAACGCCAATCCATTCCAGTTCTCGTCAACGGCAGCAATCGACTCGCCTATCATTCTCGACGTCCGTGCGTGAGGTGCGGTATCCGAAAGGACGCGCCTGATTTTCTGTAAACACTCCTGAGATCCCGCTTTACCTGCCGCACTGATCATTCTCGCGGCGAGGACGAGGCCGTAAATGTGACCGTTAAGAAGCGAGCAGAGGGCTGAGATCTGTTCCCGCTTCTCAAACCAATCGAATGGAGGCACTCGTTCGATATCGGAAGTTGTGAACAGTGGAATTCGCATTCGATTAATCTTCGAGTCAGTAAATTCGGGTAGATTGAAAACCTCGGGCCATAATCTGCTGGTCAACACCACTGTACAGTGGTTGTTCTTGTGGGCCATCGCTGCAAGAAAACTCGATGTATTCGGATCGAATGCGGCGCCTTCGTCCGGATTGGTGGTTGGGCTCAGGAATCGTTCGATTCCATCGAAAACCAAAAAGCACGGCTTGTTTCGATCGCGAAGGCATTGTTCGAACCGGTCGACGCGTGACCCTTCTCCGCGCTCTCGACCGAGGTAACACAGTGCGCGATCGATTCCGGTTAACGAATCGTCCGCATAGTAAGAACTCCAAAAGAAAAAACCACGAAACCGAGTGTCTCTGGTTTGGACCATCTCCATCAACTGTTGCGCGTGCCACGATTTACCAGTGCCGCCCGGTCCTACGAGCGCAATCAAATGCGTGCCTGCTTCTGCTTCTTGCCGCAACCGCTCAAGCAAGCCGCGAACGCGCTCGCCTCCGAAATCAGGTATGTGGCTTGAAACCAGCGGATAATGGTGATACGGGATCGGAGATTTTGCGATCTGTATTTCGCGTATTCTTGGTTTCTGCAACCACCCGGTACGCCATGCCGTCCAACTA
>Ga0187894_10006243_pt1 | contig 11779 bp, 13 predicted proteins | sample GBC1701081metaG_FD_136650 | JGI IMG/M metagenome (GOLD analysis project Ga0187894, IMG submission 136650) | White microbial mat communities from a lava cave in the Kipuka Kanohina Cave System on the Island of Hawaii, USA - GBC170108-1 metaG ...
CAGATAGGTGAGCTTCGCGGCTTCCTCCGCGCCATACACGCCGAACACGCCACAATGGTCGCGGAAGTGGTCGGCTTCGAGTTTCATCCGTCGAGGCATCTATTTTGGTTTCAGCTTCAGCCGGGACTTGTTCTTTTCCAGGAACGCCCGCAACTCCTGGGCGGCATCGAGCAGGCGGTTCCACTGCTCATAGTACAGTGTGACTGGGAACCGGCCCAGCCCGTACACGCTGACGCCGCCCTTTTCTCCCACGCGGAATTCCAGCTCTCCGGGACGCCGCTCAACGGCCTGCTTTTCCAGTTCCGCCAGGCGTTCCTTCAGCTCTTCATAGGTTGGCTCAGCCATGGTCCGCCTCAATTCGTCCGCACCGTGGCGTTGACCGTGCGCTCCAGTGAGTGGGCCCAGACGTCGTGCAGCTTCTCAACGCCAGATTCAACCGCTGTGGCCCCATTGCATTGGATGCGCAAAGTGCCGCCAGTAACGCGGCCAATTGCGCGCGCGCGAACACCATATTCTCTCGCAAGCTCGGTTAGACGGGCAAGGCCGCCAGGGCGGCCCGGCTCATCCGAAGCGCACGAAACCACCGCCCGGGCGCCGCGCTCACCAAAGAGCGCGTATTCGGCGGGCTCGGCGCCGCTTAGGGCGACCTCCGCGCCGAGCTGCAGGGGCGTCCCGGCTGGCCGGGATGCGCCTTCCGGCCTTTCGGGCTGGCTGCGCTTGCCGGATCGAGCGGGGACGCTCCGATCCGCCCCTGCCGAAGCAAAGCAGCATTCCACCAGCGTCACGGCCAGACCGCCGTCGCTCACGTCGTGCGCGGAGTGCAGCACTCCCTCCGCGGCCAGCGCCACCAGCGCTTCAATCAACCGGCGCTCGCTGGCCAGGTCAATCGCCGGCGGCGCGCCGGCAACGATGCTGTAGATTCGCTTGGCGTATTCGGACGAAGAGAACTCGCGGCGCAACGACTCCAACGCAGCCGGACCGGAGCCTGCCGCGACTTGTGCCCCGTCCAGCAGCACGATCACATCACCTTCGTTCTTGAATCCCATGCTGACCACATGCGACGCATCTTCGATGAGGCCGAGGATGCCGATGGTCGGCGTCGGATAGATCCCGCGGCCCAGAGTCTCGTTGTAGAAACTGACGTTGCCGCCGGTGATGGGGGTATCGAGGGCACGGCAGGCTTCGGCCATGCCGTCAACCGCGTCGCTGAACTGGCGCATCGTTTCCGGCTTTTCCGGGCTGGCAAAATTCAGGCAGTTGGTAGCGGCAATGGGACGCGCGCCCACGCAGGCCACGTTGCGGGCGGCTTCGGCCACGGCGTGCATGGCCCCGAGTTTCGGGCCGAGCATGCACCAGCGGCCATTGCAATCCGTAGCAAGCGCGAGAGCGCGAGGCGTGCCTTTCACGCGAAGCACGGCCGCATCGCCTGCTCCTGGAATCACCATGGTGTTGGTCTGCACCATGTGATCGTACTGCTCGAAGACCCAGCGTTTGCAGGCTATGGCCGGGGAGGAAAGCAGTGTCCGAAGCTGCTGATTGAAATCCGCCCCCGCGGGTTCGAATTCCAACAGGCGTTCATCGTTCCGCGTCGCGGGCGGAGGCGCGATTGGCCGGTTGTACACCGGGCCTTCTTCCGCCAGCGGGTGCGCGGGAATCTCCGCCACCACTTCGCCATGGTTGCGCACGCGCAGCAGGCCATCGGCAGTGACCACGCCGATTTCCACGGCGTCGAGTCCCCATTTTGAGAATACGGCGAGCACTTCGTCTTCGCGGCCGCGCTCGGCGACCAGCAACATGCGTTCCTGTGATTCGGAGAGCATGATTTCGTAGGGCGTCATGCCAGTTTCGCGTTGCGGCACTTTGGCCAGCTCAATTTCAATTCCTGTGCCGCCGCGCGAGGCCATTTCCACCGTCGAACAGGTCAGTCCCGCCGCGCCCATATCCTGAATGCCCACCACCGCGCCGGTCTGCATCACTTCCAGGCAGGCTTCGAGCAGCAGCTTTTCCATGAAGGGATCGCCCACCTGCACGTTGGGCCGTTTCTGCTGCGATTCCTCGGTGAACTCGGCGCTGGCCAGGAGCGATGCGCCGTGAATGCCATCGCGTCCCGTTTTCGCGCCGACGTAAATCACCGGATTGCCCGTGCCGCGCGCGCGCGCGAAAAACAGATCTTCGCGCCGGGTGATGCCCAGCGCCAGCGCGTTCACCAGCGGATTGCCGCTATAGCACGGCTCGAACTGCACTTCGCCGCCGACCGTGGGCACGCCGAAACAGTTTCCGTAGTGGGCGATGCCGCGAACCACGCCATCCAGGATACGCCGGTTGCGCGCCGCCTCGTCGCTCGCCACTCGCCCGCCACCCGTTACAATCTCTCCGAACCGCAGTGAATCCATCACGGCAATCGGCCGCGCGCCCATGGTGAAAATGTCGCGCAGGATTCCGCCCACGCCGGTGGCCGCGCCCTGAAACGGTTCCACGAAACTCGGATGGTTGTGCGATTCGATTTTGAAAACGGCGCACCAGCCATCGCCGATGTCCACCACGCCGGCATTTTCGCCCGGTCCCTGCACCACGCGCGCACCCCTGGTCGGCAGCCTCTTCAGGTGCACTTTGCTGGATTTATAGGAGCAGTGCTCGCTCCACATCACGCTGAAAATGCCCAGTTCGGTGATGTTGGGATCGCGTGCGAGGATTTTCTGCACGCGGGCGAACTCCTCGGCGGTGAGGCCGTGCTCGGCGGCAATTTCCGGCGTGATTCTGATTTCGGTTTCCAGCATGTGTAGCGCTCGCCTGTCAGGCGAGCATTCCGTTTGGCGGCAACGGACGTCTCACAGACGCTGACCCGGAAGATCGGCGCCGCATCATCTATGCCTGCTGCGGGAAGCTGGCTACGGCGTCCTGCTCATTGGCGAACATTTCGAAGACGCCATCGAGCTTGGTCATCAGCAGCACGATGCGCGCGGAGCTGGGCACCTGCGCCAGTTTTACGTTGCCGCCCAGGCGGCGTGCCTTCATCAGGCAGGCCACGTAGGCGCCGATGTCCGAGCTGCTCACGTGCATGATGTTGCCGAGGTTCAGCACGAAGTTGCGGCGCCCTTCCTTGAGCATGGTTTCGATGGTGTCCTGCAGGAAGATGTCGCCCTTTTCCGAGGCGCCGTTGAGTTCCAGAACGGTGACGCCACCAATCTCCCGCTCGACGATTCTCAGCCGCATGTCACGCATTCTGGTGCCTTCCCCGCAGGACGCTATGCCTTTATGAACGATTCCACCAGCGAACGGAACACCAGCAGGCCATCGGTGCCGCCCAGCGCCGCTTCGCTGGCGCGCTCGGGATGCGGCATCATGCCCAGCACGTTACGTCCCCGATTGCAGATGCCGGCGATGTTGGCCCGCGAGCCGTTGGGATTGCCCGCGTCATCGTTTTTCCCATCCGGCGTGGTGTAGCGAAACACAATGCGGTTCTCGCGTTCCAGTTCAGCCAGCGTGGCGTCGTCGCAGGTGTAGTTGCCCTCGCCGTGACCGATGGGGATGCGCAGGATCTGTCCGCGCTCGGCGGCTGCCGTGAAGGGCGTGTCGGTAGCCTCCACGCGCAGGTGGACGTGCTTGCAGACGTACCGCAGGCCGGAGTTGCGAATCATCGCGCCAGGAAGCAGTTCGGCCTCCAGCAGAATCTGAAAACCGTTGCAGATGCCCAGCACCAGCCCGCCATCGCCGGCAAATTTCTCCACCGAACGCATCACCGGAGAAAAACGGGCAATCGCGCCGGTACGCAGGTAATCGCCGTAAGCAAAACCGCCGGGAAGGATAATGGCGTCAAAGCCGGAGAGATTCGTATCCTGATGCCAGATGAAATCAGCCTGATGGCCGAGCACGTCGCGGGTCACGTGCAGCGCATCGTGGTCACAATTCGACCCGGGAAACACAACAACGCCGAATTTCATGGCGCGACTCTCCCCCTGCAGGCGATTTTATCACAGGTGTTAGCGGCGGGATTTCTTGCGCGTGGTCTTTTTCCGGCGTGACCTTGCCGGGTTCTTCTTGTCCGGCGGGTTCTTGGATTTCCGCGCCTTTACCCAGCCTTCCTTGTTGACCTGAATGCCGCGGGCGATGCCCAGCGAATCAGGCGGAACATCCTGCGTGATCGTGGAGCCGGCAGCAACGTAGGCGCCATCGCCGATGGTGACCGGTGCGACCAGCGCTGAGTTGCTGCCGATGAACACGCCCTCGCCGATGGTGGTGGCGTTTTTCTTCACGCCGTCGTAGTTGCAGGTGATGGTGCCGGCGCCGATGTTCGACCGCGCGCCGATGCTGGCATCACCGATGTAGGTCAGATGCTGAGCCTTCACGCCGCCGGCGATCCTGCTCTTCTTCACTTCCACGTAGTTGCCGATGCGGGCGTTGGCGCCGATTTCCGCGTGTTCGCGGATGTGAGCCATGGGGCCGACGATGGTTCCGGCGGCAATGTGGCTGGCGGTGATCACGCAATGCGGGCGAATTTCCACATGGTCATCCAGCACGGCGTCGGTGAGCACGCTGCCGGTGCGCACGATGCAGTTCGCGCCGATGCGCGCGCGGCCGAGAAGCTGTACAGCGGGCTCAATCACCGTGTCCGCGCCGATTTCCACGTCCGGATCAATCAGCACCGTTTCCGGAAGCTGGATGGTCACACCGGCGTCCATCAGCTCTGCGCGTTTGCGGGTGCGGAAGATGCGGTCCACTTCGCCGAGTTCAGCGCGGGTATTGCAGCCGAGAACCTCTTGCGCATCCGGCACTTTTTCGGCGAGCACGATTTCGCCCTGGGCATCGAGCAGGGCGATGGCATCGGTCAGGTAGATTTCCTTGTGCACATTTTCGGGGCGCACACGCTCCAGCGCCGGCCACAGCTTCTCCAGGGTGAACGCGTAAGAGCTGGAATTCACCTCGGGAATGGACCGCTGCGAGGGCAGCAGCGCTTTATCTTCGACGATAGCGGCCACGCGGCGCGGGCCGGCGGGAGCGTTGTCGCCACGCAGGACGATGCGCCCGTAGCCGCTGGGGTCGGCGAGGTCCGCGCTGAGGATGGTGGCGGCGGCGCGACCTTCGGTGTGCGCTCGAATCACCCCGGCAAGTGTTTCCGTGCGGATGAGTGGCGCGTCGCCGGGTACGACCAGCGCGTACTTTGCGCGCGGGTCAAGCGACCTGCGTACCATCTGCATCGCGTGGCCTGTGCCGTTCTGCGGTTCCTGCAAAGCGGTTTGCACGCCCAGCGGCTCGACCACGGCGCGCACGGCATCCGCCTGATGTCCGACGACAACGACAAGGCCCTGTGGATGGAGCGCCTGCGCCGCGCGGACGACGTGTTCCACCAGTGGGCGCCCACCGGCGCGATGCAGCACCTTGGCCAACGCGGATTTCAGCCGCGTGCCCTTGCCCGCCGCCAGCACCACCACCACAAATTCGTGTGCGGCCATAGGCGAGTATTTTCGCTTGTGAAGCGAGTGCTGACAAGGACGCACGCACGGCAATGTGCAAAAACGCCGGAGTTTCTGCGGGCCGGGTTATGAACCCGGGAAAGCAGATTCCTCCACCGCCCGCAAGAGCGGGCTGCGCCCGAAGGGCATTTCATCCAGCAGGTTTGCTTCGACTACTGGCGGGGCAGGACGAATTCTTCCAGCAGCAGGCGGGAAAGCCGCGCGGCGTCGTGACGCACGACCTTGTGCTCGTCCACCAGGTGATCCAGCACGCAGCGCAGGCCAAGTTTCTGCAAGGCGTCGAGATCAACAGCAACGGGCGCGGCGCCCTCGGCGCCATATTTCCTCAAGAGTGATCTGGAAATGGGCTCGCTGTTAATCACCACCCAGTCGAACAGGCCGGGCGACGTGTGTTCATAGATGGCGCGGACGTGATCGGCCACTGTGTAGCCGATGGTTTCGCCGGGCTGGGTCATCAGGTTGGCCACGTACACCTTGGTGGCCCGCGAACGGCGAATCGCCGCAGCCACCCCGCGCACCAGCAGGTTGGGAATCACGCTGGTGTAGAGCGAGCCCGGGCCGAGCGTAATCAGATCCGCTTGCTCAATGGCGCGCAACACTTCCGGCAGCGGACGGGCGTTGCGCGGCCGCAGGCGGATATGCCGTATGCGCTTGCGCGACGCGGTGATGCGCGTTTCGCCGCGGGCGATGCTGCCGTCTTCCTGCACCGCCTCCAGCGTGACGTTCTCCATGGTTGCCGGGAAAATCCGCCCGCGGATGGCCAGCACCTGTCCGGAAAGGCGAACCGCTTCGGTGAAGTCACCGGTAACGTGGGTCAGCGCGGTAAGAAAGAGGTTCCCGAAGCTGTGTCCCTTCAGCCCGCTGCCGGAAGCGAAACGATACTGAAAAAGGCTGCTGAGCAGCTCTTCGTCCTTGGAGAGCGCCACCATGCAGTTGCGGATGTCGCCGGGCGGCAGCATTTTGTATTCGCGGCGCAACCGGCCGGAGCTGCCGCCGTCGTCAGTGACGGTGACGATGGCCGCCAGATCGGCGATGGGCATCTGCTGGAGTTCCTGGCGGCGCCGCGCGACGTGGTACTTCAGCTCACGCAGGAGTGTGGAAAGTCCGGTGCCTCCGCCGATGGCTACCACCCGCACCGGCTTGATTCGTTCTGCAGTGGAGGTCTTCACGAGGAAACGACTCGGGCCGCGGCTAGTACGCGCGCTCCGGATAGAGGAGTTCGGTGAAACGCGGGTCCTCGAAGAGCGACGAAAAGTCTTCATCATTCCGCGCGTGATAACGGTTTTCCGGGCGCAGGTCAATGGCCACTTTCAGATTGGCCAGCGCCGAGTCCGCCTCGCCGACCAGGCAATCGAGCGCGGCCATGGCGTAGTGCACGTAGTCCGCCTTGCTGGCCATTTTCCGCGCCTTTTCGAGGCTGGTGCGCGCCTCATCCCAGCGCCCCAGGTTCATCATGGCGATGCCGTGGTGATAATGATCCTCAGCGGACTTCGCGGAGCCGCCGGCCTCCCGCTCCACCCGCTGCTCGCAGATGCGGATGTGGATGCGCGCGCGGTCGGCGATTTCCTTGCTGGGGCCGGCGGACACCTTCTCCAGCACTTGCAGCGCGCGGGCAAACTTCTGCTGCTGGAAGAGCAGGACGCCTTCCTCATACAGCTTCATCTGGGCAACCACTTGCGGATCGGCGATTTCCCGAGGCGGCCGGCGGCGGCCGTTGTCAGCCGCAACACCCTTTGATTTCAAAGGCTTAGCTCGACCACGGCTCCTCGTTCGGCTGCCATTGGCGCGCCTTCCAGCCTTCTTTTGGCGGGTCATCGAGCGGCACTGTACCAGAGGCTCACACACAGGTCAACCGGCGCCAAAACACATAACTTCCAGTCAATTCCCCGATTTTCGGGGCTTCGCATCTGTTTTTCTCCCCCTGCTATAAGTGAGGCTTCTTAGGTCTGCCAGATGCATAATATCCATTTCTTGACGCCTACCCGCTGCTGCCTGCAACCTTCCCCCTTACACAGGACCACCATTTTGAAATTGTTTATGGCCGGATCGCGCGCCCGCTCCAGTTCAACGCCATCTCCATTTCCGCCGCGGGACGTTGAGTTGACGCCGCCACGCCGCTGGAAATCCGGTCGTCTTTCCCCTAACCCCTGCACCCTAAATTATTTGGCCTGTATGCGAGGGGTGTGCTATAACTTGCCGTCCCAGCGTACGAGGGGCTTGTGTCTTTTATCAATTTTCCAGCTCGCGAAATCAACTGCAAGCTCGTGTACTACGGCCCCGGCCTCGGCGGGAAAACCGCAAACCTGCAGTGGATCTACGAAAACACCGGCGCCGGACAAAAAGGCAAGATGATTTCGCTGGCCACGGAAACCGACCGCACGCTTTTCTTTGACTTTTTGCCGCTGGACCTCGGCTCGGTGCGCGGGTTCAAGACCCGCTTTCACCTTTACACCGTGCCCGGTCAGGTGTTTTACGAAGCCAGCCGCAAATTGATTCTGAAGGGCGCTGACGGCGTTGTTTTCGTCGCCGATTCCCAGGAAGAACGGCTGGACGCCAACCTGGAAACGCTCGATAACCTTCGCGAAAACCTGAAAGACCACGGCCTCGATTTCGATACGATTCCCTACGTCCTGCAACTGAACAAGCGCGACTTGCCCAACGTGATGCCGGTGGAAGACCTGAAGAAGAATCTGCAGATCAAGGGCGAGCCGGTCACGGAAGGCGTAGCCATCACCGGCCAGGGCGTCTTCGATACCCTGAAGGAAGTAGCCAAGCTGGTCCTCGCCGAACTCCGCAAGGGCGGGGGGTAGCCGGCACCCTACCTGACCTGCCACGACGGCATCAGATGCCGCTGCCCGCGCCAAGGGTCACATCATCCGCCCGAGAGATCTTCGCTGCCAACTCGTCCGAAATGGATTGTGCAGGGACAGGCAAAGTCGAGGGAAAGATCAAAGCTAAAACAGCGGCGAGCAGGGCGCAACAGCGGACGCGCAGCATATTGCTCAGTGGAAGCTGGCGAGGGCTTTGTTTTCGTCGTCGAAGCTGGGGATGGCGGCGAGCAGGCGCGTCACGGCCAGCACTTCCTTCACCCGGCCATCGGCGTGGAGCAGGCGCAGCGCGCCGCCGGCACGTTCCAGCGTGACGAAAGTGCGCACGATGCTGCTGATGCCGGAACTGTCAATCTGCAACAAGCCGGCCAGATTGATGAGCAGTTTGCGCGAGCCGCCTTCTACAATCTGCCGCAACTTGGCGTTGAGCAGGTCGTTGCCCAGACCGATGGTCGCGCGTCCACTCAAATCCAGAATGGTGATGTCGCCGAATTCCCGCGCTTTGATCTCCAGGCCCAAGCAGCCAATCCTCTCCGGCGCGGCCCGCCAGGACCCCGGTGCGGGGATTCCCAGGCTGAGCCCACCTGTGCGGCGCATTATACCCCCGCATCCCGCCCTGCCAAGCGGAGAAACGATGTAAGGATGTCAGGAAGTAAGGCGGCCGGACCTTCCCGAGTTTCACCGGTCAATTTCCGGCGCACTTCCGGGCTAAGACAGCGCGTCCGGGCCTTCCTTGACCGCACTTTACCCCTCGCTTACACTAGGAGTTTCGTTTGTGAGCGCGGGAGCAAGCTGTGCGCCTGCGTATCTTCGCTGGCATTCAGGGGAGTACATTTTGCCGAAGCGTAAGTTTCAACCCAAAGTGCGCCGCCGTCACAAGAAACACGGCTTCCGCGCACGGATGAAGACCAAGGGCGGCCGAAAAGTGCTGGCCGCTCGCCGCAGAAAGGGACGTCACGCGCTGACGCGCGTCTAGCCCTGCGCAGGAGAAGGTGATGCGCGGCGTGCAGCGATTTCCCCGTGAGTGCCGCCTGTTGCGCCGCGCTGAGTTTGAGGCCGTCTATCGCGGCGGGCGGCGCCGCGCAAGCAGGCAGTTTGTCATTTTTTATCTCCCGCATGACGCTTCCCCTGGTGCGCCGGGCTCGGTTGCTTCGCCCACGCGGGCGCGTCCGTCACGCTTCGGCGCAAGCGTGAAACGCGCCCTGGGGAATGCGGTGGTCCGCAATCGGATTCGGCGGCGTATCCGCGAGATCCTGCGGCTGCATCGCCAGGAGTTTTCTGCAGGATGGGACATCGTGATACACCCGCGCAGTTCCGTGGCCACGGCCGCGTTCGCGCCGCTCGCACAGGAGTTGACGCAGTTGATTCGCGGAGCAGTGGGCGCAGGGGCAAACCCGGCGTGAGCGCGAGAATCCTTATCGCGCTGGTCAGCCTGTACCGGGGGACGCTGGGGCCGCTGCTCGGCGGAGCGTGCCGTTTTCATCCGTCGTGTTCGCAGTACGCGCAGGAAGCGATTGCCCGCCACGGCGCGCGCCGCGGCACACGGCTCGCGCTGCGCCGGCTGCTGCGCTGCCGGCCTTTCGGGCCGTTTGGATTTGATCCGGTGCCCGATGATCCGGCCCAGCCGAGTTCTTTCCAGGAAGTACACGGTAACCTGAGCACGGCTCAGGGTCGTGCCGCTGCGGCGGAGGCTGCGCGTTGAGCGACGAGAAAATCTCCACCAATCAACGCGTGGCAATTGCGTTCGGCGCCTGGCTGCTGTTCATGCTGGCCTGGGGATTCTTCTTCAAGCCGGGAGAACCGAAGCGTCCGCCTCAACCTCCTCCGGCCGCGTCTTCTTCGCCTGCGGTTCAATCGCCCGCGCGTGCCGCGCAACCCACCATCAGCGGCGCGCCTTCCACTCCGGTCGCCCCATTGGCCAAGGCCGACACGCAGGAACGATTCTTCATCGTGGAAAACGACCTGTATCGCGTGGAGCTTTCCAATCGCGGCGGCATCGTGAAGTCATGGGTGCTGAAGCGCTACACGGATCATGAAAGACAGCCCCTGGACCTGGTCCAGGCGCAGGCCGCACAGCAGATCGGCGCGTGGCCATTGTCGCTGGCGCTGGCCGACAACGCGCTGGAAGCCGGGGCCAACGCCGGCCTGTACACCGCGTCCACCGCAGAAACCACGTTGCGCACGCCTGCCGAGCTTACGTTTGAATGGAGCGACGGCAAGCTGCGCGTCACCAAGACCATCAAGTTTGACGCCGGCTACCTGGTGGACCTGGATACCCAGGTCACACTCGACGGCAAACCGCTGGCCCACTCGGTTGCCTGGCGCGGCGGATTTGGCGATGCCACCGAGTACAACCACGCCGATCAGGTCAAGGTTTTTTACTACGTTGACGGGAAGATTCACGCGCTGGAAAACAAGAAGCTCGGCCAGGACGAGAATCACGCTGCACGAAAACGCGAAGAGGGCACGCCCCGTTACGCCGGGATGGAAGACCGCTACTTCGCCGCGGCGTTCCTGGCGCGGGGCGCCCGCCCGGACGAGCTCGGCACGGGGCTGGCGCTGTGGGATTGGCGCAGCGAGCGCGAAGTCAAGACTGGCGACAAGACCGAGAAGCAGTTTGTGGCGGAGATGTCCGCCGGCTCGACGGCGGAAAGCCCGCTGGCGCTGCGCCTCTATGTGGGCCCGAAGGCGCTGGATGAGTTACGCGCTCTCAAGCCGCCCCTGACCGAACTGGTGCAATTCGGCTGGCTGGGCGTGGTCAGCGAGCCGCTGTTCTATTTCCTGAAGTGGACGTACAGCCACGTAGTCCAGAACTACGGGTGGGCCATCATCCTGATGACCATCGCCATCAACGTCGCGCTGTTCCCCCTGAAGGTTTCCAGTTGGCGCTCGATGCAGAAGATGCAAAAAGCGGCGCCGGAAATGCGCCAGATTCAGGACCGGTACAAGAAGTACTCGATGACCGATCCGCGCCGGCAGGAAATGAACACGGAAATGATGGCGCTGTACAAGCGAGAGGGAATCAATCCCTACGGAAGCTGCCTGCCGATGCTGCTGCAACTGCCCATCTGGATGGCGCTGTACTCGATGCTGACCGTGGCCATCGAGCTGCGCCACGCGCCGTGGATCGGCTGGGTCAAGGATCTCTCTGCGCGCGACCCATATTTCATTCTGCCGGTGCTGATGGTCATCACCATGTGGATCAGCCAGAAGATGACGCCGATGACAACCGTGGATCCGGCACAGCAGCGCATGATGACCATGATGCCCATCATATTCGGCGTGATGTTCCTGATTTTTCCCGTTTCCAGCGGGCTGGTGCTGTATATTTTCACCAGCACGCTGATTGGCATTGCGCAGCAATGGTATCTGAACCAGACGGCTCCGGCCGAGGCGATGCGGGAGCGCAAGAAGGACGGCAAGAAGTAAGAAGGGGCGCGCGCCCCGGATCAGGGCGCACAGGACATGATGGCATATCGG
>Ga0187894_10006244_pt1 | contig 11778 bp, 2 predicted proteins | sample GBC1701081metaG_FD_136650 | JGI IMG/M metagenome (GOLD analysis project Ga0187894, IMG submission 136650) | White microbial mat communities from a lava cave in the Kipuka Kanohina Cave System on the Island of Hawaii, USA - GBC170108-1 metaG ...
CTTCGAGGACATCCACGCCGATAGCGGGCCTCTGGAGTACTATCCCAAGAGTCATCGCCTTCTGCCGTACCTGCTTAGCCGGGAGGTTGGGATAGCGCCGCGTGAGTTCAAGGAAAAAGGCTACGAAGTCTACAACGAACGTTACGAACCAACGATCCAGCGATACTTAGCTGCCTACGGCCTGACGCCGCAGTTCTTCTGTGCCAACAAGGGTGATGTCCTCTTTTGGCATGCGAACCTGGTTCATGGCGGATCTACCAGACGGGATCTCAAACGCTCGCGTCGCGCGTTGGTGTGCCACTATTTCGCACAGGGCGCCGTCACCTATCATGATCTGTCGGGCAATCCCTCCCGACTGCATCGTGACGGCTTGTATGGCGTCATGAGGCCGGACTAGGCCGGCTGCCATCAATTCAGTGCCGTCCGTAGCGACACCAGCGATAGTGATGGATGGAAATAGGGATCGTCGCGTAGCCAGTGACTCCATCGGCTACGGAAGAAGTTCCTCTCCCGGCGGTATCTTTCGTTGCGCGCTGTCGAGCGGCCGCGACTTGCCGACTCTTGGTGAACGAGCGCGCTCTGGGGTGTAAAGATCGTCTTCCAGCCGCGCTGGGTCAAACGCAGGCACAGATCGATGTCGTTCAGTTCGATCGGCAGGTTTTCGGCGTCAAAGCCGCCGACTGCGTCGAACTTCGCCTTTTCGACCGCCAGGCAGGCAGCGGTCACGGCGGAGACCTCGTGTGGCACGGCGCGGCGCTGCAGATAGCCCATGTCGTCGCCCCTCGCGCCGCTGTCGATGTGGCCGGACACGCCGCCCAAGCCGATCACCACGCCACCATGCTGCAGGCGGCCCGAGGGGTAGAGCAGCTTGGCGCCGACGGCGCCGATGTCGGGGTGCGATGCCCATGACAGCAGCGGCTCAAGCCAGGTTCCATCGCGCGCCGCGACGTCGTTGTTAAGGAACACCAGGATCGTCCCACGCGCTTCGCGCGACGCCTCGTTGCACAGGAAGGAGAAGTTGAACGAGCCCGGCCGCTCGATCATCCGGTAGCGGCCGTCCGCTTTCAGCGAGTCGTAGAGGCGATGCGTCTTCGCTTCGATGCTGCCGTTGTCGACGATGATCACTTCGTCACCGTGCACCATCGCCGTGTCCAGGCTGCCCACGCAAGCCGACAGCAGGTCGGCCCGATCCCTGGTGGGGATAATGATCGTGGCGTGTGGCCGATCGGCGCCGCCATCCTCACTGCGATTGCGATCGCGGTGTCCTTCGCTTTGCTCAGGGCGACGAACAGCGTCCCGGGGGCGGTGAAGGGCGCGGGTCAGGATCACTCGCCGGATATGAGCGACGTCATCGGCGGAGACATCTGTGAGCAGCCTGCCCAGCCCACTGCCGACAAGCGCTCCGAGCCGCGGCGTGTCTCGCGCGGCGAGCCATCGGCTGCGGACGAATAGGGCCGGGCCCACGTAGTGTCCCGCGGCTTCGAAGGTTGGACTCCAGTCAGGCTTCAGCCGCGGATCGACATACCGGCCGGCGGCGTCGAGCGCCTCATCGTCGCCATAGAAGATGGATGCAGCCGTGTGCAACGCGGAATGCTCGGCGAGAACGGCTAGGGAGTAGGCTGGCAGGCGATCGTCGCCGTCGATCACGCTGATAAGATTCTCGCCGGTAATGTCGCATATAGATGCAACATCAGCATCCGCGTCGAAGAACCGCAGGCGTCCCGATGTCATCGCCGCGTCGACTCCGGCCGGGCGGGGCGAGGCCATGGCAGAGGCGGGGATCACCGCTGCCACGGACCAGTGTGGATAAGGCTGCCGCGCCAACTGATCGAGAAGATCGCGCACGTGCTCGACGCGCGATCCGTCGGTACCAACGGCGATCCGGATGTGCGGACCCTGCGACCAGTCCATGCGCGGCGCATCGAGTCCGGCAAGATCGATGTCGCGCCAACGTTCGGCGCGCCAGGTGTGATAGTTCTCGAAACCCGTGCTGCCGAGCGCCATGGTCAACTGGCGATGCGCCTCGTGGCGCCGGCCGATGCACCGCATGGCAACCGCTTCCAGCGTGCGGCCCGGATGGTGCGACCAGGCTTTGGCGACGAGCGCCGCGTGCGCGATCGGCCGACAGTAGTCCACCTGGAAGCCGAACGGGCCGGCCTTGTCGACGGGCGAGATCAGCATCTCGTGCGCATCTTGCGGCACGGCGCCGATCCATGTCGCGCGGCCAAACAGTGGCGCCGGCGCCAGCTGGTCGTGATGGCCGTCAGACGTTACGAACCGTACGATCGGTCGCGCCAGCGGATCGAAGTAGCTCGACCGATAGGCCAGCGCGATCCAGCGGCCGGCCGGCACGCGGTCGGCCAATCGCAGTTTCAGCCACGGTGTTGCCGTCGTTGCGACGAAACGACCGTGCTCACGGTATACGTTCTCCCCCGGTTCCAGTTGGACAGTGTTCGATGCCGTTCTTGTTGTGTTGGTCATCTCGGGGTCAGGCAATGGAACGCGCGACAGGCTTGGCATGCCACAGCCAGCATACATACACACAGGCGGCACTCGCTACCCGTCTCCCCCGTGACCCATCCCCCTTGCAATTCCGCCGCTGCCGTCTTAACCGCTAGCCGGCATGGCGATGCCCCAGAGCACAACAAGCGCCGCCGCCGGGCGCCTTCTCGACATCTCCCGGCTCCTATCGCGGTTGCATCGGCGGACGCCCACCGGCATCGACCGGGCAGAGCTTGCCTATGTGCGGCACTATCTTGAAGACACCGGCGGCAGGGATGTCCGGTTTATGCTCACCACGCCGCTGAACGCCGGCCTGCTGCGCCGCCGGCTGGGCGAGAATATCGTACGCTCAGCGGTACAGCGCTGGTGTCCGCCGGCGGACGATCCGGCAGCCGAGGCGGCCTACCGCATGCTGTGCGACATCTTGCGCACGCCGCTCGGCACTGATCGCGTGCATCGGATCATCACCAGCGCACCGGCATCGCCCGATATCCTGGACAAGCGCATCGAGGCGCTGATCGCCGCCGCCTATGCTCAGGCGACGGTGACCGGCGCGGCGGACCCGCGCCTCTCGGCGCTGCAGGGGGCGCCATCCTGGTATCTCCAGGCCTCGCACATCAATCTCGATGCCCCGCGGCGCCTGGCCTGGCTGAAGGCGAGCGGATTGCCCAGCGCTTTCTTGTTGCACGACCTCATCCCCATCAGCCACCCCGAGTACTTCCTGCCGGGTGAGGCGGGCCATCACCGCCGCCGCATGGAAACGCTGGCGCGTTTGGCGGATGTCGTCATCTTCAATTCGACGATGACCGGCAATGCCTGGCGGTCCCATCTTGCGGCCACCAATTTGCCACAGCCGCGCAGCGCGGTGGTGCCGCTGGGCGTGGAGGACACGTTTCGCGCCGGCCGCAACGGACCAGCGCCGGTAGCCGTGGCGGCGCCCTATTTCGTCGCCGTCGGCACCATCGAGGCGCGCAAGAACATCGCCTTCCTGCTGCATGCCTGGCGGCAGTGGACAAAGGACGGACATGCGCCGCGCGCGCGCCTGATCATCGTCGGCCGCCGCGGCTGGGAGAGCGAGAATGCCTTCGACCTGCTGGACCGCAGCAGCGCGCTCGCGGCCTCGATCATCGAAGTTGCCGAACTCGGCGACGTGGCGCTGGCTGCCCTGCTGCGCGGCGCTCGCGCCCTGCTGGCGCCGTCCCTGGTCGAAGGGTTCGGCCTGCCGATCGTCGAGGCCCTGGCGCTGGGCGTACCCGTCATCGCCTCCGACATCGAAGCACACCGCGAGGTCGGCGGGTCCTTCGCCGAGTATATTGATCCCCTCGACGGACCGGGGTGGATCGCCGCCTTGGATGACTATGTGCACAACGATGTACCGCGACGCGAAACCATGCGGCAACAAGCCTGCCAGTACCAGGCTACAACATGGACCGATCATATCGCCGCCGTGGAAGACCTTCTCACGGGCTGCGGGCGACAGTAATGCTACAACCAATACGTCATGGGGCCAAAGATAAAAAACCGCAAAATAGCTGAATTGTTTGTTCAGCGCTTCGCCAAAAGCCCTCAGGATTACACAAGATTACAAATGACGGAGACCACGGAACTGGTCTATGACGAATCCGGCTTGCACATTTTTTGCACCCCGCCGTCTGCATCCATCGTGGGGGTTCGCCTGATTAGCGGAATTCGAATGACGCCGACAGAGCTGGAGCGATCGTGAGGAAAAAAACGCATCGCGATTCGAAGCAACGCCAAGTTGCTGTCATTGGCTACGCACTGCGGGTTCCTGGAGCGTCCGATCGTCAGGCATTCTGGCGGATGTTGTCGGAGGGGCGCTGCGCCGTCACGCGCGTGCCGGCCGACCGCTTTCCACTCGACACGTTCTATCACCCCAAGGCCAGCGCCGACATCCCGGGCCGCAGCTACACCTTCGCGGCCGGTGTGCTCGACGACGTCTGGTCGTTCGATCCGGCGGTCTTCGGCATCAGTCCGCGCGAGGCGGCCCAGATGGATCCGCAGCAGCGCCACCTGCTGCAGGTCGTCTACGAGGCGGTCGAGCATGCCGGGCTGCGGCCCTCGCAGCTGGCCGGCAGCCGCACGGGCGTCTATGTCGGCGCCTCGTCGTCCGACTATGCCACCCGCTTCATGTTCGACCCCAGCGCGGTCGACGTCCATATGATGACCGGCAACACGCTGAGCATCATCTCCAACCGGCTATCCTATTGCTTCGACCTGCGCGGTCCCAGTTTCACCGTCGATACCGCGTGCTCCTCGTCGCTGGTGGCCTTGCACGTGGCGCTCGACGCCATCCGCGACGGCAAGATCGACACCGCCATCGTCGGTGGCGTGAACCTGCTGCTGTCGCCATTCTCGTTCGTGGGCTTCTCGCGCGCCTCGATGCTCTCGCCGTCAGGCCTGTGCAAGGCGTTCGACGCCTCGGGCGACGGCTATGTGCGGGCCGAGGGGGCATTGGCGGTCGTCTTGCGCGCCGCCGACGCCGCCGAGCGCAACGGCGATCGCGTTCATGCCGTGGTTGTCGGCTCGGGCATCAACCAGGATGGCCGCACCACCGGCCTGTCCTTGCCGTCATCCGACGCGCAGGCGGCGCTGCTGGAACAGGTCTATCGCGACAACGGCGTCGCCGCCGACGACCTCGCCTTCATCGAGGCCCATGGCACGGGCACGCGGGTCGGCGATCCCGCCGAAGCCGAGGCGCTGGGCACGATCCTGGGGCAGAAGCGCTCGGCGCCGCTGCCGATCGGTTCGGTGAAGACCAACATCGGCCATCTCGAGCCAGGCTCGGGCTTGGCGGGCATGATCAAGTCGATCATGGCGCTGAACGAGGGCGTGCTGCCGCCATCATTGCATTTCAATGAACCCAACCCGGACATCCGTTTCGAGGAGCTGAACCTCACGGTCGCCGCGCAGCCCACGAAGCTGCCGAAGGGGCGGGGCCTACGCCACGCCGGCATCAATTCGTTCGGCTTCGGCGGTTCCAACGCGCACGTCGTGCTGCGCGAGCCCGATCGGAAAGTCGTGGCCGAGAAAGTGAAAGCGAACGGGGCAGCGCCGACGCCACTGATTCTATCGGCCTACGGTGCCGATGCCCTGAAGGCGCTGGCCGACCGCTACGCCGCGCGCCTGCCCAAGGGCAACCATGCCGAAGCCAGCGCGGTTGCCAATGCCGCGGCGCATACGCGCGACCTGCTGCCCGAGCGCATGGTCGTCAGCGGCGCCAACCTGCGCGCGTCGCTGGCCGCGCACGTCAACGGCGAGGCGGTACCGGCGATCTGGCGCGGCAAGGCGCTGGGCAGCGAGCTGGATGTCGGTTTCGTCTTTGCCGGCAACGGCACGCAGTGGGCCGGCATGGGCCTGTCCGCCTACCAGTCGAATGCGGCGTTCCGTGACGCGCTGCAGACGTTCGATGCGCGGTTCAAGGACATGGCTGGCTGGTCGGCGATCGAGGCGCTGCAGTCGTCCGACCTTGCCGTCGACATCCGCCGCGCCAGCCGCGCGCAACCGCTGATCCTGGCGCTGCAAGTGGCCACCGTCGAGGCCTTGGCGGCACATGGGCTGAAGCCGTCGCTGGCCATCGGACACAGTGTCGGCGAGATCGCTGCCGCCTGGTGCGCCGGCGGTCTCGATCTCGAGGGCGCGATCCGCGTCGTGCTGTCACGCAGCCAGCTGCAGGAGATCACGCGTTACCAGGGTGGCATGGCAGCCGTGCTGGTATCGGCGGCCGAGATGCAGGCGCTGCTCGAGCGCCAGGCGTTCGACGGACTGGAAACCGCCGCCATCAACAGCGCGCGCAGCGTGACGGTGGCCGGCCCCAACGCGGCGCTCGAAGCGTTCGTGAAGTACGCCGAGCAGGAGCGCTGGGGCGTCAAGCGCCTGGACCTTGACTATCCCTTCCACTGCGCCCTGGTCGATCCCATCCGCGATCGTCTGCTGGAAGAGCTGGCCAGCATCAAGCCGTCGGCCACCCGCATCCCGTTGATCTCGACGGTGACCGGCGAGGAGATCGACGGCGAGACCTTGAACGCCGACTATTGGTGGCGCAACGTGCGGCGGCCGGTGGCGTTCGAGGCTGGCTTGCGCAGCGTCTGCGAGCGCGGCGTGCGCATTCTGGTCGAGGTCAGCGCGCGCCAGGTCCTCGGTGGGTACCTCAACGATTCGCTGCGGCGTCAGAGCCTTGACGGGGCGGTGATCGACACCCTGGGGCGCGACGGCAAGGAACAAGCCGACGAGATCCAGGCCACGGTCGCGCGTACGCTCGTGGTCGGCGGGCGCGTCGATCTCGATCGGTTCGTGGGGCCGCGCGTACAGCCGACAGCCGAACTGCCGAACTACGCCTGGCAGCGCCGGCAGATCGGCTTCCCCGATACCGGCGAGGCGTTCCGCACCTACGCCGCGCTGCCGCATCCGCTGCTGGGCACCAGCGTGCGGGCCCAGTCGCACGAGTGGTACACCGCGATCGACCCCGGGCTCTTCCCGTGGCTCGAGGATCACCGGGTTGAAGATGCGGCCGTGTTCCCGGCCGCCGGGTTCATCGAGATCGCACTGGCCGCGGCGCGCGAAACTTTCGGCGAGGGCGCTCTGGAAGTACGCGACCTCGAGATCCTGCAGCCGCTGGTGTTCGACGCCGAACGGTCCTTCGAGGTCATGACGCGGATGTCGCACGACACCGGCGTGCTCGAGATCCGCTCCCGGCCGCGGCCCGGTGAGGATGACTGGTCGCTGCACGTGAAGGCCACCGTGGCGCAAGCGCCGGTCCCCGATGTGACGGTCGAGTCGCTGACGGATCCGGCCTGCGACGTCTTCGACGCCGATCGCCTCTATGCGTTGGCGCGTCGTCGCGGCCTGATGTACGGGCCGGCCTTCCGCAAGGTCGACTCGATCGATGTCGTCGACGATCGCAAGGCGCGCGGCACGTTCGTGGCGGCCCGGCCGATCGCAGAGAACATGCTGGTGGATCCGACCATCCTCGATTCGGCATTCCACGTGTCGTTCGCGCTGGCGGAGATGGATGGCGACCTGGCGCCCGACGCGCGCTTCCTGCCCGTGCGCGTCGGCTCGCTGCGTGTCTTCCGGCCGGGCACACCGGTCGCCACCGGCTGGTGCCGCATCACGCTGGCGACAGCTCGCTCCCGTGTCGCCGATTTCGTGCTCTTCGATGCCGCCGGCAATGTCGTCGTGCAGGCAACACAAGTGCGTTTCCGCACGGCGCCGCGCGCTGTCCGTGAGACGCCTGACAGCCTCACGTACCGCACCGGCTTCGTGCGCCTGCATGAGCGGGCGCAGCCCTCGGCCGCGTCCGTGGTGCACGCCGGCGGTCCGGCGGCGGCGCTGGCGGACACTGCCCGTACCGTGAGCGATGTCGAGGCGGCGCGCGACGTGTCGTTGGTCCTCGACGTCGGTGCGCGCGCGGCTGCCTACCTCACCGTCAAGCAGGTGATGGGGGCGGCAAGTGCTGTCGCGGTTCCCGAGCTGGTCGCCACCGACCAGGTCTCCATGGCATCGTGGCCGCTCCTGGCGCGCATGCTGACGGCACTGTCCGACGCCGGCCTGGCATCGGAGACCGAGGACGGCTGGAAGCTCAGCGATGCGTCGGACTTCCCGTCGATCTCCGAACTCGTCAATGTGCTGATGACCCGCTACCCGGCCTGGATCGCCGAGGCGACGTGCCTGGCGCGGCTGCCGGAAGTCTTGCCGCGACTGTTGCGCGAGGGGATCGACGGCGCCGGCGGCTACGGGCAGGCAGTGCTGGAGCATCTGGAAAGCGGATCGCCGGCAACCTTGCGGCTGGCGAACGTCGTGCAACGCGCGGCCGGCGATCTGATCGCGCGCTGGCCGGCGGCCAGTGCCTTGCGGGTGCTGGTGGTGGGCGCGGCCAATCTGCCGATCGCGGTCAGGTTGGCACCCGCGGTCGCCGCCCGGCATGGTCGGATCGTCGCCACGGACATGGACGCCGATCGTCTGAAGGCAGCCCAGTTGGGGCTCTCCGACGCGGCCGCGGCGCACGTGCACCTGATGGAATGGGACGAGGCGCTGGACACCGCCGGCGGCGGCTACGATCTCGTGCTGTGCGCCGGTGCGCTGCATCGCGTCGCTGTCGCGCCCGGCAAGCTCGACTTCCTGGCCCAGGCGATCCGTCGCGGCGGTGCGTTGATCGCGGCCGAGCCGGCGCCGAGCTTCTTCGCCGACATCGTCCACGGACAACGGGCGGCCTGGTGGGTGGGATCGGTGAATCCCGACTTCCCGGTCGGCGCGATCCTGGCCGAGCGCGACTGGCAACAGGCGCTCGAGTCGGCGGGTCTGAAGACGGTGACCGTTCAGGCGTTGGGCGGCGAGACGGCTGCCGGTCTGCTGGTGAGCGGCGTCGCTACCGGACGCAGCGGTGCCCTTGATGTGCCGCGCGATGTGGGGGCCCGGTCGATGATCGTGGTCGCCGACGCCACGGCCGACAGCCACGTCCTGGCCGATCTGCTGCAGTCGCGGCTGGCCGGCACCGGCCGGGTCGTTCCGCTGCGCTCCAGCGAAGGCACGCACCTGGCGCGTGGCACGCGCCGCGTGCGCGTGATCGATCTGCGGGAGTCCGAAGCGGCGGCCGGCGCCATCGCCGACCTCGGTGCCGACTCGGCCATTACCGACATCATCTTCGTCGCGTCGGATCGCACGCCGACGGCGGAGCCGGTGGCGGCGCTGTCGCGCCGCTCGATCGCGATGATCAATCTGGCGCAGGCGGTGGAGAGCGCCGGCACGGTCCGCCTCTGGATCGTCTGCACCGGCGCCATGAGCGGCGTGGTCGACGGCACGGCGCCCAATCCGACCCAGACCGGGCTGTGGGCCGCTGCGCGCGTGCTGCAGAACGAATTCCCCGGCATCGAGGTGCGCTGCCTCGATGTCGATCCATCCATCGGTACCGACATCGCCGCCACGCGGGTCTCGGATGCCATTACGCACATCACGGCCGAGCGCGAGGTGCGGTTGAACGCACAAGGCCGCGTGGCGCTGCGCGTGCTGCGCGGTGGTGTGCTGCCGGACCAGGATACGGTTCCGGCCGGCACGCAGGCCGCACTGCGTCTGACGATCGATCGCTCCGGACAGTCTGACGGCTTCGTCTGGCGTGCGGTATCGCGTCGCACACCCGCACCCGACGAGATTGAGATCGCGGTGTCGGCCACGGGCCTCAACTTCCGCGACGTGATGTGGAGCCTCGGCCTGTTGCCGGACGAGGCGTTGGAGAACGGCTTCACCGGACCGACCATCGGCATGGAATGCGCTGGCGTCGTCTGCGCCGTGGGATCGTCGGTGGCCAATCTCAAGGCCGGTGATCGCGTCGTGGCCTTCGCCGCCGACGCATTCGCCAGCCACGTCACGGTCGGCGCTCATACCGTGGCGCGCATCCCGGACGGGATTTCCTCGGAGGCGGCCGCGACATTGCCTGTCGCCTTCCTGACGGCCTACTACGCCCTGGTGCATCTGGCGCGGCTGGACGTCGGCGAGACGGTGCTGGTCCATGGCGGCGCCGGTGGCGTCGGTCTGGCGGCGCTGCAGATCGCCAAGCTTCGCGGCGCGAAAGTCATCGCGACGGCCGGATCGCCCGATCGCCGCACGCTGCTGCGCGAACTGGGCGCCGATCACGTGCTTGACTCGCGAAGCCTCGCCTTCGTCGACGATGTGCGCCGGATCACCGAAGGCGCCGGCGTCGATGTGGTCCTCAATTCGCTCGCCGCCGAGGCGATGGCGCGTTCGGTCGACTGCCTGAAGCCGTTTGGCCGGTTCCTGGAGCTGGGCAAGCGCGACTACTACACCAACCGCCATCTTGGATTGCGGCCATTCCGCAATAACCTGTCGTACTTCGGTATCGATGCCGACCAGTTGCTCAGCCACAACCGCGCTGTCGTCCAGCGGCTGTTCGGCGAGCTGATGGCGTTGTTCGCCGGCGGCGAGCTGGTGCCGTTGCCGTATCGCATCTTCGAAGCCGATGATGCGTCCAAGGCATTCCGTTTGATGCAGCGATCCGGCCATATCGGCAAGGTGCTCGTGCAGCCGCCGACAGTGGTGCCGCAACCGGTCGCCGCCACGCGTCCGTTCCAGGTCGATGCCAAAGGCCGCTATCTGATCGTCGGCGGCCTCGGCGGCTTTGGTCTGGCGACGGCGCAGTGGCTCGCCGCCAAGGGAGCCGCACACCTTGCGCTGATGAGTCGCTCGGCCAAGCCGGGCGACGAGGCGGCGGCGGTGATTGCCGGCCTCAAGGAGAAGGGCGTCCGGGTCGATCTCGTCGCGGTCGATGTGACGGACCGCGCGGCGCTGGAGCGCTATCTGGTCAGCCTCGAAGGTGACAAGATCCCGCTCAAGGGCGTCTTCCATACGGCGATGGTCATCGACGATGCGCTCGGCAAGGACCTTGACCGTTCGCGCATGGATGCCGTGCTGCAGCCCAAGGTCGCCGGTGCTCACAACCTCGACCAGCTCACGCGTCGCTTCGATCTCGACTGCTTCGTGCTGTTCTCGTCGGCGACGGTCCTGATCGGCAACCCCGGTCAGACCAACTACGTTGCCGCCAATGCCTTCCTCGAGGGCTTGGCGCAACGGCGCCGTGCCGAAGGCCTGCCGGCGCTGGCGGTGTCGTGGGGCGCCATCGGCGATGTCGGATACCTGGCACGTAATGCCAACGTGAACCGTGCGTTGGCGCAGCGTCTGGGCGGCGCCGCGTTGACCGCATCGGAAGCACTGGCTGGCCTGGATCTGTTGCTGGCGCGCGATGGCCGCGATGTCGCCGGCGCCGCACTGGGCTATGCGCGCATCGACTGGTCGCTGGCACGCAAGGAACTGACGCTCTCGCGCACGCCGCTGTTCGAGGATCTGCAGCTGAAGGACGCCGCTGCCGACGGCACGTCCATGGCGGCAGAGGAATTGCTGCGCATGCTGCGCGAGTTGCCCGAGTCCGAGGTCCAGGACAAGCTTGCCGACATTGTCGTCGCCAACATTACGCGCACGCTTCGCTTGCCGACAGCTGACGTCGATCGCAATCGCGCGCTCTCCGAGTTCGGCATGGATTCACTGATGATGCTGGAACTTCGGACTGCCGTCGAAGAAACGATGGGAATCGAGATTCCTCTCATGTCGCTGACCAGCAGCCTGACGGTCGTCGACATCAGCAAGCGTCTGGCTTCGATGTTGCGCAATCAGGAGAAAGCGCTAATGTCGGGCCAGATGTCGGCATTGACGCAGGGCCATCTCAGCGTTCCGGAGATTGCCTCGGATGCC
>Ga0187894_10006245_pt1 | contig 11773 bp, 14 predicted proteins | sample GBC1701081metaG_FD_136650 | JGI IMG/M metagenome (GOLD analysis project Ga0187894, IMG submission 136650) | White microbial mat communities from a lava cave in the Kipuka Kanohina Cave System on the Island of Hawaii, USA - GBC170108-1 metaG ...
AAAATGGCGACGAAAACGAATGGTCGAAAAGTCGCCGTTTTTGTTTGTAGCGGCGGCGGCGGCGGCGCAAATGATTGAATTGATGATAGTGACGAGAACGAGAATTGCGACTTGTTTCTCAATGGTTTCGCGGTTTGCGCCGCCAGAGGCTAAAGCCATCCGGCTGCCGACATTCCCTTCGGTCACAAGCTCACTAAAGGGGCTGGAATGACCAGGATAGACCATCTCCCGCAGGGGCTTGTAAGCCAATCGCGGCATCTTAGCAACTTCCAGTATAGAACATTTGGTCTATCCCGTCAAGGGCGGTGGGTAGGAAGATTCAAACGTTGGTGAGCGGGGTGTTGGCGAGTTGCTACACGAGCGCCATTGAACACTACGCCACTTCCACGCGCACGCGGAGATTACCACCCAGGCGTTCGACGAAATCCGACAGCTTTTCCCAGGTCAGCGGGAAACCGCGTGAGTCGGCTGCGCCCAGGTACATTAGCACATCCATCAGCAAGTCGGCATCTTCATCGGCGGGGAAATTTGGTTCGATCAAAGCGGTTTCTGCCCAATCGACCAGTTCAACCAGGGTGATGTGGTGGTTCAAATAGGCATTGAGTTGGTCGAGGATGGTTTGGCGGGTCATCATTCGTTGTCGCCCCCGGTCACGAGGCCGGTGGGTCGGGCGGCTCTGGCGGCGCTTCGGTCAGCGTCGTTTCCTGGGCGGGAGTGTCCGGCGCGTCTGCGTCCAGGATCAGTTCGCCGGTGGGCGTTTCCAGCACATGCGGCACGCGCCCGCGCTTGCCCAACGCATCAAACACCAGCAGTTCGCGCACCAGCACCGCCACAATCGCCAGGATCGGCACGGCCAGCAGCACGCCCCAGAAACCGAGCAGCGTGGCGGCCACACCCTGGAACAGCAGGATGAGCGCGGCGGGCAGCTTGAGGCTTTGCCCCATGTTGGCGGGCAGGATCACGTTGGCCTCGACGATGCCGATGATGAAATACAGGATGAAGGCCAGGAGCGCCGTCCCCGGCCCGCCCACCGCCGCCGCGAAAATGATGATCGGGATCAGCGCCGCCCAGTAGCCGACGTAGGGGACGATGTTGCCTAAACCGGCTAAAACGCCAAGCGCGATGGCGTTGGGCAGCCGCAGCAGCACGCCCAGGGCCACCGTGACCATCACCGCCGTGATCGTGACTTCCAGCACCATCGAGCCGACCCAGGCAACGACCGTCTGGCGCACATTTTCCAGGATTTCGAGCGCCCGTTTTTCGCGTTCTTTGGGTGTCAGCGCCAGGGCCATACGGTAATACACCAGTGGGTCGAGCGTCAGGTAAATGGTGATGAAAAAGATCAGGAACAGGTTGAGGGCGATATTCGCCAAAAAGCCGCCGACGTTGGCGATCAATGGCAGCGCCGACCCGGCCACTGCGTTGAAGTCGATGGTCGATTCGCCCACCGGCGCGTTAAGCAGGTTTTGATAATCCTGCACACTAAATTCGGGTAGGATACCGCCCAGGAAGTCGCTGCTGGCGCGGAAGTCGTTGTAGCCCTGGACGGCGGATTCACCGGCGGCGGGCAGTTCCGACAGCAGATTATTGACTTGGCTGACCAGGGGCGGCAGCAGCAGGCGCACGAACAGCGCGATGAACACGACCGCCAGCACGAAGGTGAGCGCGACCGCCGGGCCGCGTTTCAACCCCCGGCGGCGGAAAAAGTTGATCGGGATGCTCAGGCCGACGGCGATAATCCAACTCAGCAGGCCGATCACCAGGATCGGGTAGACGCGGACGACGATCAGGGCGATGATGATGGTCGCCGCGACGATCAGGACAAAGGTGAACGAACGGCGGATGAAGTCGGTATAGCTCATGGTGCGACCTCGCAGGTGTATGCAATTGCCCTCTAGCGATTATTAACACCGCCGCGCGCGATTTGTGTCAGAAATGAAAGCGCGCAGCCGGAACCCCTCCCCGTGTACGGAGAGGGGGAGCAAGAGAGACACAACTATTTACTTTATAGGTGGTGGAAAAGTTTATGCCCAGTTTTCCAGCACGTCTTTGAGCGTTAGCATGAAGGCATCGCCGGTCGCGCCGTCGGCCACGCGGTGGTCGAACGTCAGTGTGATAAACACAGACGGGCGGATGGCGATCATGTCGTCGATCACCTTGACTCGCTTTTCGACCACACCCACGCCCAGGATGCCGACCTGCGGCTGGTTGATGATCGGCGTGGCGAACAGGCTGCCACTCACGCCGTGATTGCTGACGGTGAATGTGCCGCCCGCCACCTCGTCCGGCTTGAGCTGCTTCGCCCGCGTTCGCGCCGACAGGTCGTTGACTGCCCGCGCCAGCCCACTCAGATTTAGGTCGCCCGCGTTTTTGATGACTGGCACAATCAGCCCATCATCGAGCGCGACGGCGATGCCCAAGTTGACCGCGTTGTGCAGGTAAATGCCCTCGTCCGTCCACTGGGCGTTCAGATAGCGGTTGGATTGCAACGCCCGCACTGTCGCAGCGGCGAAATAGGCGGTCAGCGTCAGGTTGATTCCCTGGCGCGCAAAGGCGTCTTTGTTGGCCTCGCGATGTGCCAGCATAGTCGTCAGGTCGATCTCGAATACGGTGGTGACGTGCGGCGATGTGTGCAGCTTGCTCCGCACCATATGCTCGGCAATCGCCCGGCGCATAGCCGAGAGCGGCACGAGTTCACCCGGCGTCCTGGCGGGGATCGGCTCGACGGGGTGCATACGTTGGGGAGCGGGGGAAGCTGGGGTTGTAGGGGCGTGATATATCACGCCCTTACCCCAGTCGGGTGAGAGTTGTTCCCCATACTCACTGGTGGGTTTGAACAGGTCGCCCGTTCCAGGGCGTTCCCAGGGCGCGAGTTCCGGTTCAGCAGAAGTGTCTGGTTGCGCGGACGAGGCGTGCCTCGTCCCTACAGGATTGGCCTCTAAATAGGCTTCAACATCTTTCTTGGTCACGCGGCCATCGCGCCCGCTGCCGGGAATCTGCGCCAGGTCGAGGCCGTGTTCGGCAGCCATGCGCGCTACGACCGGGGTGATGTGGCCGGTATAAACACCGCCATTCTGGGCTGCTGCCTGTGCCTGGGGCGCGGCGGATGCAGCGGACACGACATGTCGTGTCCCTACAGACTCGGGTTGTTCATGGGCGGGCGGCTGCCCTCCTGCCTCGCCGGCCTCGCCGATCAGCGCCAGCAGCACGCCGCGCTCGACGGTTTGCCCGGCCTGCACGTAAATGTCGAGCAGTAGGCCGGTCGCTGGGGCGGGGATTTCGGTATCGACCTTATCGGTGCTGACTTCCAGCAGCGGCTCGAATTCGGTCACGGGGTCGCCCACATTTTTCAGCCAGCGGCTCACCGTGCCTTCGACCACGCTCTCGCCCAACTGCGGCATAATGACTTTCGTCGGCATTGAAAACTCCTAAAAGCTAAATGCGTAACACAATGGCACTAAGACACAAGGACACAAAGGTAATTCTGCTTTGTGCGTTCGAGCCATTGAGTCTTTGTGTTATGTCTTTAATAGCCCGCCAATTCCCGCATCGCGTCGGCGATTTTATCCGGGTTGGGCATAAAAAACTCCTGCATCGGGTGGCTGTAGGGCATCGCCGGAATGTCTGGCCCGGCCAGCCGCTTCACCGGCCCATCCAGATACGGGAAGCCCTCGTCGGCGATGATGGCTGCCACTTCCGCGCCGTAGCCGAGCGTGAAGTTGTCCTCGTGGACGACCAGCGCCTTGCCGGTTTTCCGCACCGACGCCAGGATGGCCGCCTTATCGACCGGCAGCAGTGTCCGCAGGTCGATCACCTCCACGTCCAGGCCGTCCTCGCGGGCGACTTTTTCTGCCGCGATGCTGGTGTAATGCGCCATCATACCATAGGCGAAAGCGGATAGGTCGCGGCCTGCGCGCGCCACCCGCGCCGGGCCAATCGGCACGGTGTACTCGGCCTCCGGCACGTCGCCCTTAATTGCGCGGTAGCCCTTTTTCGGCTCGAAGAACAGCACCGGGTTCGGGTCGCGCACGGCGCTCTTGAGCAGCCCTTTGGCGTCGTAAGGCGTGGACGGGATCACCACCTTCAAGCCCGGCACATGGGCGAAAAAGGCCTCGACGCTCTGGCTGTGATAGAGCGCCCCGCCGATGCCACCGCCGTAGGGCGCGCGGATGACCAGCGGCACGCTCCACTGGCCGCCGGAGCGATAATACATCTTGGCGGCCTCGTTCACAATCTGGTTGAAGGCCGGATGGATGAAATCGGCGAACTGGATTTCGCAAATCGGGCGCAGGTCGGCCAGCGCCGCGCCGATGCCGACCGCCACAATTGACAATTCGGCCAGGGGCGAATCGACCAGCCGGTCACTACCGAATTTGGCGTGCAGCCCTTGCGTCGCGCGGAACACGCCGCCGCGCTCGCCCTCGTCTTCGCCGGTGATGAACACGCGCGGGTCGCGGGCGAGTTCTTCGTCCATCGCCATTTTGATCGCGTCAATGAGAGTGACATAGGGCATAAGTGTCGCGTTCCTCTATATCGGGTTTTGGTTTTTAGTAATTGGTTATTGGTAAAACGAAAGACGAAGTACCCGAACCTAATAACCAACAACCAATAACTAATCACTACTCGGCGCATACACCGCCCCCAGCGCATCCTCCGGGGCGGGGTCGGGCGCGGACTCGGCGGCGGCCTGGGCCTGGTCAACGGCGGCTTTGGCGCGGGCTTCGTAAGCATCCAGCGCGGCCTGGGTGAGGATGGTTTCGTCCATCAGGAACTTCTGAAAGCGCAGGATTGGGTCTTTCTTCTTCCATGCTTCGACTTCCTCACGGCTGCGGTAGCTGCGGTCATCGTCGTCGGACGAGTGCGGCACGGGGCGGTAGGTCTTGGCCTCGACCAGCGTTGGGCCGCCGCCGTTGTAAGCGCGATCTGTCGCCTCTTTCATCACATCATACACCGCCAGCACATCGTTGCCATCGACCACCACGCCGACCAAGCCGTAAGCCGCTGCCCGGTCAGCCACATTGCTCACGGCCATCTGCTCGTCCATCGGCACGGAGATGGCGTATAGATTATTTTCCACCAGGCAGATGAAGGGCAGCTTGTGGACGCCCGCCCAATTCAGCCCCTCGTGCCACTCCCCCTGGCTGGTCGAGCCTTCGCCCAAACTGGTTAGCGCCAGGCGGGGTTGGGTGGTGTCGGCGGGGTCGATCAGGCCAAGTTTTTGCTTATAGACGATGGCGAAGGCCAAGCCCGCCGCCTGCGGCACCTGCGTCGCCACTGGCGATGAGCCGCTGATGATGTTGCGGGAATGGTCGCCGAAATGGCTGGGCATTTGGCGTCCCAGGCCGTTCAGCACACCGGCTTTGCCGAACAAGCTGAACATAAAATCTTGGGGCGTGAGGCCGAGCGCCAGCATCAGCGCCAGGTCGCGGTAGTAGGGGTGGACGAAATCGACGCCCCGGTTGATAGCGAACGCTGACCCGACCTGTGCCGCTTCGTGACCCATGCCGCTGATGTGGAAGGCGATCTTGCCCTGGCGGTGCAGCACCCAGGCGCGTTCGTCCAGGCGGCGGCTGAGCAGCATCGTCCAGAACATATCGAGCAGGATTTCCGGCGACAGGCCAGCGGAGGGGCGCGCGAGTGTTCGGGTTAGCATGGGGACTCCTCAAAAAGCGATCAGCGATCAGCAGTCAGCTTTCAGTCAAAATGCAATTTGAGAACTCCGTTTTGATGACTGATAACTGTAAACTGATACCTTCATTATAAACAGGATAAGACACGTTGCACAATTATTTTTATGAATTTTGTACAATGTGTAGCAAAAGATGGACAAATGGGGTATGCAGAGAGGGGATATAATCGTGTCGGTCAAAATGTAGTTTGGGTAAGGCGCATGAAAGCAATTCTCAACATTATCGGTGTGGTGCTGGCGAGTGTCGGCGTGATCTGGATTTTGCAGGGCGTGAACATCCTGCCGGGCAGCTTCATGACCGGCGACCCGACCTGGGCGGTGATCGGCGCGGTGTGCGTGGTGATCGGGGCGGGGCTGCTGGTGTATGTGAACCGGAGGGGAAAAGGATAAAAGCGTAACACAAAGGCGCTATGGCACGAAGGCACGAAGGGGAGAAGCGAAAAACGTATCCCAGAGATTCAGAGGAACAGAGCAGCAGAGGGGAGTAACTTGAAAAAGGACAGGCTGCTTTAGGGGCGTGAACTATCACGCCCTTACAAAACATATCTATAGTTACTTGAGACGCAGAGCGAAGAGGGCAACGGAGAATGCGATTCCGCCGAAAGCCGGATGACATTTCCGACCGAGGATGGATGCGTGCGCGCTGGAACGGGCGTACCCTGAGAGGGTTCAAAGTAGACCCCTCGTTCGGGAGGAGGTAGGATAATGCGGCGCGATTTGGCGCTGGTGGTCGCGGTGGTCGTGGTGAGCCTAGTGCTGGTTGGGGGCGCATATCTGGCCGGGGCGCGTTACCTGCGCAGCACGGCCTGGGCGGGCGACAGCGGCCAGCCGGTGACGTTCATCGAGATTGACGGCCTGCGGTTGGATTAACGTGGAAAGGCTGTAGGGGCATGTCGGCGACATGTCCCCTACAACGCCGCCGCACCCTCATCTTTGTCCGCGCGGCTGCATATACCACTCACAGAAATCCTCGCAGCGGCCTTCGTCGTCGAAGCCCAGCACGAAAATATTGTCAAACTCGCGTAACACCGTTTTGCCATCGGCTTCATAATACATCGAGCGTCCCTGGGTCACGGCGGTATTGCCCTCCACCGCAACCGGCTCGTACTGCGCGGAATAGGTATTCGGCGCGTCGCGGTTTTCCAGCCAATTGGCAAGAATCGCGTCGCTGCCACGCAGCGGCTCGTCATAGGGGTTGTAGCGATAGCCTGCATCCTCGCTAAACAGCGCGCCGATGGCCGCCGGGTCATAACTTTTCCAGGCCACAACGTAATCATCCAGCCATTTTTGTACGTGTTGACGGTCGATCATCGCTTATCCTTTCATGCTAAACGCTTTACACCCAGGATCGGTATTGGCGATATAATTTTGACACTTTAGATCGCGCCAGGCCTTATGTCAAATGCAGCGGAAATGAATGCGCTCCTGGTGGATGACAATCCCCCTAAAAAGTCGCCTATTCATTGGCGATGGCTCATCACTGATGTTTTGTTCGGTGTCGTCGCGCCGATCCTGAGCCTCATATTTGACCCGGTTGTATTCCGAGGTAACGCGGGACTTGGATTCGGGTCGCCGCTGCTGGCGCAGAATCGCGTGTTCACTGGCAATCTAACATGACCGTGACCGACGGAACAGACGACAAACGGTTTGCACAAGTGGTTCATAAGATGGATCCGCACAGCAAGCTGCTGCGCGCGTGGGCGCTGACCGGCGGCGTCTCAGCGCAGGTGACCGCTTTGGAGATCGAGCGCCCGGATAGGCGAAGGCAAAAGCTGGGTGGTGCGCCAGCACAGCGCGCTCGACCTTCAACACAACCCGCACATCGCGGCGGACGAATTTAAGCTGCTGCAAATCGTGGCGGCGGCAGGGCTGGTCGCGCCGAAACCGTATTGGGTCGATGATTCCGGCCAGATTTTCCCCACGCCGTACCTCGTCATCGAGTATACCGAGGGAGGGCCGGATTTCGCGCCCACCCCGCAGGTGGATATGATTAACCAGATCGCTGCGGCACTCGCCGGGATTCATGGGGTGGATGGCTCGGATGGGAAGTTGGCCTTTCTGCCGGGGCAGGCCGAACGAGTTACCCGCACTTTACAAGCCCGTCCGCCCAAACCGGATGACTCTTTACAAGAAGGACGGATTCGGACTGTGCTGGCAGCCGTCTGGCCGCTGCCGGGGCGCAATCAACCGGCCTTGCTGCACGGCGATTACTGGCCCGGCAATTTGCTCTGGCAAGGCGGCCAGCTTGCGGCGGTGATCGACTGGGAGGACGCGGCGGTGGGCGATCCGCTGGCCGATCTGGGCAACAGCCGCCTGGAAATCTTGTGGGCTTACGGGGCCGAGGCGATGGGGGATTTCACGCGCGGCTATCAATTGCTTATGTCGGCGCTGGACTATACCGATCTGCCCTACTGGGATGTGTGCGCGGCACTGCGTCCGGCGGGTCAACTGGCCGGGTGGGGACTGGACGCCGACAAGGAACGCACGATGCGCGCAAGGCATCGGTGGTTTGTTGAGCAGGCGTTTGACCAGTTAGGGGTGTGAGGCGGGTTGCAACAGCGCCCGGCTTGCCCGCCCGACAAGCCCCTACAATGGATAAATATTGATCCCCAGCGCCCCGGCCAGCGCCACCAGCAGCGGCGCAATCACCAGGGCAGGCAAAAAATTCGCCATGCGCGGCTGCTTGATGCCCAGCAGCGCCAGCGACAGGCCGACCAGCAGTAAGCCGCCGACCGCCGTCATCTCGTTAATCATCGGCGTGGACATGAAGTTGCCCAGGAGGCCCCCCGCCAGCGCCAGCCCGCCTTGCAACACCAGCACGGTCACGATGCTGAAGGCCACACCGACGCCGAAGCTGGCGGCGAAGGCCATCGCCGCGAAGCCGTCCAGCACACTCTTGATCGCCAACTGCTGGAAGCCAATCGCCAGTCCCATCCCATCCTGCATCGAGCCGACGAACGTCAGCGGCCCGATGCAGAACACCAGGCTGGCGGTCACGAAGCCGGTGATGAACCGCGCCCGTGCATCTGATCCCACCATGTCCTGTTTTTGCCCCCCCTCTCCATTCGTGCGAAGCCCCCGAAGGGTTGGAGAGGGGGCGGGGGGGTGAGGTTGACTGACTGCCAACCGCGCTTGCAGCCATCCGCCGAAACGCTCCAGCGCGCCCTGGATGTCCAGCAGTTCGCCGATCATTGCGCCGGTGGCGATACTCAACAGCGGGATAATCACGTTGCCGGTTTGCCCGGCGTTGCTGATGCCGACGAACAGCGTCACCAGCCCCAGGCCGGTCACGACCGATTCCTGAATTTTAGCCGACAGGCGGTTGCCGATCAGCAGTCCCAACAGGCTGCCGACCGCGACCGTTAAGACGTTGAGGATTGTGCCGCCCATTATTTATCCTTCATACTCCCGCCGCAGCAGGGCGAACAGCAGCAGGTCGTTGTATGCGCCGTCCTCATAAAATTGTTCGCGCTGGAGTCCTTCGCGCCGGAAACCGACTTTTTCCAGCACGCGCCCGGACGCTGGGTTGCGCGCGTCGGCGTCGGCCTCGATGCGGTTTAGACCCATACGACCGAAGCCGAAGGCGACCAACGCGCCGATGGCCTCACTCATAATACCCTGTCCCCAATAGATGCGCGCCAGATCATAGCCGATGGACGCGCGCGCGTCCTGGCGGATCCAATAATTGAAGCCACACATGCCGATCAGTCGGTCGTCGCCTTTGAGGGTGATGCCCCAACGCACCTCGGCCTGTTCGCGGTAGGCCTGCGCCATCGCGGCGATCAGATCGGCAGCTTGTTCCAACCGCTCGTAGGCCGGGCCGATGTTATATTGGGTGACCTCGTAATCGCCCCGGATACGAAAGATGGCTTCGGCATCGCTGGCGATGATCTCGCGCAGGAACAGGCGCGGCGTTTCCAGGGTGGGGAAGGTGGTGAAGTCAAAAAGATCGACGCTGTGCAAGATAGCCTCGTGATCGGGCGGCGTAAGAATGCCCGCTGATTTTATCACAACCATCGCGCGTTTTTGACATGGACTGCGCATACAGGCTTAACCATAAGATGCTTTACAAAAGTTGCGTGGCTTTGTAATATCTAACACCGGGCGGATCACCACTGCAACGCTTCAAGTGCGGCGCGCCGTATCGCCCAATCGGGCGGCGCGCAGAGGGCATTCAAATGTGAAGGTGTCAGATCATTTTCCACGTATGGCTGCTTCGCGCAAGCTGGCGTTGGTCGTTGCCCTCTTCACACTCTACAGCGTCATTTTTAAAGTTTTATACCCCTCTTATGGCAAGCTGATCGGCGTGTTCGCTTTTGGCGCGTTTGTCACGATCCCGGTGCTGGCTGCCGCCGGTTTGTTTGGCTTGCGGGCCGGGCTGCTGGTCTGGGCTATCAGCGTCCCGTTGGAATTGGCGCTGCTGGCATGGAGCGGCGAAGCGGCATTACAGGCGATGATCCTGAACGGCGGATTCCTGGGGCTGCTGCTCCTGTCCGTCATCCCGGTGGGCCGTTTGCACGATCTGAGCCTGCAGGTCGCACGCGAAGCCGCCGAGCGCAAAGTCACGCGGGAAACGCTCCTCGAAAAAGAAAAGTTGCAGGTCGCGCTGGAAAAAGAACGTGAGCTATCGCAATTGAAGAACCGCCTGATGGTCACACTGTCGCACGAGTTCCGCACGCCGCTCTCGGTCATCCTGGCGTCGGGCGAACTGCTCGACCGCTATTTTGACCGGCTGACGCCCGCGCGCCGCGCCGAATGCCTGTCAACCATTAAAACCCAGATCATGCACCTGCGCGAGATGCTGGACGACATCAGCACGATGGTCGGCGAGGGTAACTTTTCGCCCCAGTTCAACCCGTCGCCGCTGGATGTGGACGACTTTTGCCGGGCGATGGTCGATGACTTCCAGGCGTCAGTCGGCGCGGCCTATGCGATCACGTTCCGCAGCGAGGGAGATTGCAAGGCGATCCCGGCGGATGCCAACCTGCTGCGCCCGATCCTGAAAAATTTGCTCTCCAACGGGGTGAAGTATTCGCACAAGGGCGGGACGGTGTATTGCAGCTTGACCCGGCAGGGTAATGAGGTTCGCCTGGATGTGCGCGACGAGGGCATCGGCATCCCCGCCGCCGATCAGAGCCGCATTTTTGACACCTTCCACCGCGCCAGCAACGCCTTGAACGTAGGCGGCCTCGGCCTGGGGTTGCGCATCGTGCGCGATTATGTCAAGCTGCACGGCGGGACGGTTGATCTGCAAAGCGCGGAAGGCCAAGGCACGACCGTAACGGTGCGGCTGCCGGTTGAACAGCCTATCCTTCACTAAGTCCTACCGCTCCTCCTGTTGGCCGAACATGGCGTCCACCGCCGACCGAAGCCGCACAATCTGGTCGTACAGCTTTTCGGCGGCTGTCCTGTCCAGGCTGCTGGGCGTGTATTCGATCTCGTCGAGCAGCAGGCTGATCGCGCTCAACATGGATGCACCGGGGCTGCGCAGGTCATGCAGCCAGTGGTCGGGGTCGCCGTAGGGCGGCGTGGCGACCAATACCACCAGCCGTTCGCTGGCCTCTTGGATGATGATGAGGGTTTGCATCTGCATATCACTCCACGAGTCGTCGGCCTGCGCCAACAGCGCGCTGCTGAGGCGGTGTATATCTGCGTTCAAAACCAGCACTTGCTCGTCCATGCACCCCTCATTCTGCATCCAACATAAACAGTAGATTTCACCCTATCTTTCATTCTAACTGATGTTCCATCACAATTGCCTGTAGATATTCTGCAAGTGGGGCTATTACATCGCTGTATGATAGTGAATAGAGGTGCGTTTGTGTAGGGGCCTGAACGATCACGCCTTTACAAAACCTACCCCGTTCACCCGCTCCCCTGCTTTTTCTGGCTACTGACAACTGGCAACTACAATCTGCGCTTGCCGCTGTTGCCCAATTTCTCGCGCGCAGTCTGCGCCTTGAACGGGCGCTCGTTCGTCACCGCCTCGTAGAAGGCCTGGTCGTAGTCGCGGGTCTTCACCACGACCGGCATCGGGACGGCATGACCCATGATGATGGCCTGCTGGCTGGTGTCCAAGCGCGC
>Ga0187894_10006246_pt1 | contig 11770 bp, 10 predicted proteins | sample GBC1701081metaG_FD_136650 | JGI IMG/M metagenome (GOLD analysis project Ga0187894, IMG submission 136650) | White microbial mat communities from a lava cave in the Kipuka Kanohina Cave System on the Island of Hawaii, USA - GBC170108-1 metaG ...
CGCACCAGCTCGGCCTGCGGGCCGCCGCCCTCGATGCCGCGGTTCCACAGCCACAGGTGATCCGACAGGATCTGCGCCACGCGGCCCTCGCCGACGCGATCGAGCACGACCAGCGGCTTGTCGTCGGTGCCCGACAGCACGGTGACACCCTTCTCGGCTCGCGCCGGCACCATGCGGAACCAGCGGCCCCAGCTCGGATCCTGGCGCTGGATGTCGCTGGGCGCGTCGATCGGCGCCGGTGCACCAGCCTGCGGCAGTTCGGCGGTGACCGGGTGGCGGTCGCCCACGGTGGTGGGCCTGGGCTTGAAGCCGCGTTCGATCACGTCGCCGGCCGGCGGCGCCGGCAGCACGGCGCCCAGCGGCGTGCGGTAGATCGAGCGCTGCGTGGCGTAGACGGGCCCGACCGACAGCAGGAGCGCGCCGCCGCCACGTACGTAGTTGGCGATGTTGCCGAAATACTCGCGGGTGATGATCGAGCCGGTCTCGTAGCGGTCGAACACGATCAGGTCGAATTCCTTGAGCTTCAGGTCGAACAGCTCGCGCATCGGGAACTGGATCAGCGACAGCTCGCGCGTCGGCGTGAAGTCGTCCTTCGACGGCGTGCGCAGGATGGTGAAGTGGACCAGGTCGACCGCCGGATCGCCCTTCAGCAGGTTGCGCCAGGCGCGTTCACCGGGATAGGGCTCGCCCGATACCAAGAGCACGCGCAGGCGGTCGCGTACGCCGCTGACCACGAACAGCGCCCGGTTGTTCTCCAGGGTCAGCTCTTGCGTGCCGGGCGCGACTTCGACCTGCACGACGTTGGCGCCGCCGTTGCTGATCGGGATCTCGACTTCGATGGTGCGGCCGATCGGCGCGTTCAGCCGCAACGGCGGCTCGCTGCCGACGGTGATGCTGACCGGGGCCGGGCCCTTGGCGTCGGGTGCCGAGTCCTCGACGCGGAACTTGGCAGTGACGCTCTTGCCGACGACGCCGAACTTGGGCGCCTGCTCGAGCACCAGCAACCGGTCGGCCTCGTTCTTGCGGCCGCTCAGCAGGACGTGCGTGGGCGCCGTCGTCAGCTCGGGCGGGATCGGGTTGGGCACATCGTGCACCTGGCCGTCGGTGATCAGGATGATGCCGGCCAGGCGCTCGCGCGGAATGTCGACCAGCGCGTTGCGCAGGGCGCCGATCAGGCGCGTGCCGCCCAGGCTCTCGCTGCCCAGCTGCAGGCTGTTGGGTGGCAGCACGACCTCGCGGATCTCCAGGCCCTGCAAGGTGCCCAGTCGCTTGCGCAACGCCTCGCGCGCGGCGGTGACCTGGGCACGGCGGTCATGGATCGACTGGCTGTCGCTGTCGTCGACGACGATCAGCGCCACGTCGTCGATGCCGCGGCGCTGCTCCTCGACCAGCGACGGATTGGCCAGGGCCGCCAGCACGACGGCGATGGCACCGATGCGCCACAGCGCACCGGTGGCGCGCCGCATCAGGCCGGCGGCGGCGATCGCGATGCCGATCACGCCGAAGAGCAGCAGCACTTCCCATGGCAACAGCGGATCGAAGGCGATGCTGGCGCTGGAGGTCATCGGCGCAGCCTCTGCATGATGTCGTTCAGATGAACGCCATCGTCCTTGTAGTTGCCGGTCAGCGCGTACATCACGACGTTGACGCCGAAGCGGTAGGCCATCTCGCGCTGGTTCTCGCCGCCGGGTGCCACCGGGAACATGCCGCGCCCGGCCGACTCCATGGCCCAGGCGCCGGCATAATCGTTGGCGCCGACGATGATGGCGGCGACGCCGTCATTGATGCGGCCGTTGCCGGCCTCGATCCACAGCCGCCCGCCGGCCCAGCGGCCGGGCATGTCGGACAGCAGATAGAACGACTTGGTCAGCACGTGATCCTGCGGCATGGCGACCAGGGGCGGCACGTCGACAGCGCGCAGCAGGCGCTTGAGGTCGACGTTGGTGCCGCCGCGGCCCAGGGTGATGTGCTGGTCGCGCGTGTCGAAGAACAGGATGCCGCCCGATTTCATGTGACGGTCGACGTTGGCGGCCGCGGTCACCGACAGCGCCTGCTGGTCCGGCGTGATCGGCCAATAGACGAACGGATAGAGCCGCAGGTCGTCCTTCTCGATGTCGACACCGATCGGATCGCCGGGCTCCACCGACGTGCGTGCCCGCAGGATCTCGCCCAAGCCTTCCAGGCCGGCGCGGCTGACCTCGTCGACCTCGCGGTTGCCGGTGATGACATAGGCCAGGCGCGTCTCCAGGGTCGCGCGCAGGAGAACGTCGTCGCCCGGTTTGGCTTGCGGCGGCGGTTGCGGCCGCGGCGGGGTCGCGACGGGCGGCTGCTGCTGCGGTGGTTTGGACTGCGGCGCCGGTTTGGGCTGCGGCTGTTGCGCCTGAACGTCGCCCGGCGTGGCGCCGGCGGCGAGGCCGACGGCGATCATGGCCGCCGCGGTGGCACGCCCCAGGCGCCGGCCCGGCAGCGGCAGCAAGCCGCGCAGCAACAGCGCGATCAGGAAATCGAGCAGCAGCAGCGTCAGCGCCGCCGCCAGGAACCAGCGGCTGAGATCGGTCTCGCCCTCTTCCGAGAGCCGGTCGGTGGCCACGCCGCCGGGCAGGCTGCCCAGCGGCGCCGGCACATCGACGCGCCCGCCGAGATTGAACGCCACCTGGGCCGACTGATCGCCATAGAGGCCGGGCGGTGTCACCGGTCGCGGGCGAAACGTCTGCATCGCATCGGGCGGCAGCGGCAGGGCACCCAGCGGTGGCGCGACCAGCTTGCCGTAGCCGTCCAAGGCCCGCCACGGCTTGAGCTGCTGGGCGACGCCGTCGCCGGCGACGCCGCGGCTGAGCCGCACCAGTCGCTGCAGCATGTCGACGAACATGCCCGAGAGCGCCAGGTTGCTCCAGCCGGTGTTGGCCGTGGTGTGCACCAGCACAAGATAACCCTGGCCGCGCTTTTCTCCGGTCACCAGCGGCGTGCCGTCGGTGAGCCGCGCCCAGGTCTTGTCGGCGACGTCGGGCCCGGGCTCGGCCAGCACCTGCTGCTGGATGCGCACGTCGGGCGCCACCGTCAGGCCGGCGAACGGGCTGGCGGCCGGAAATTCAGACAAGCTCGCCGGTTGGCCCCAGCTCATCGCACCGCCCAGCGCGCGATCGCCCAGGCGCAATTTGACCGGCACCAGGGTGTCGTCCTCCGCGGCAGCCAGCCGGGGGCCCGCGAAACGCACCAGCACGCCGCCCTTCTCGATCCAGTCCGACAAGGCGGCGCGATCCTCGGGGCCGGGCGAAGCACCATCCGGTACCAGCAGGATCGCCATGCGTTGTTCCAGCAGGGCGGCGCGCTCGCCGATGGTGATCGAGGCGTAGGGCTCCAGCGCCCGCTCCAGGAAATAGACTTCCTGCAACAGCGGCTGGCCGCTGGCGGTCTGGCGCTCGCCCATGATGCCCACGGGGCGGCGGCGGAAGCGCTCGTCGAGCAGCACGGCGGCGCCGGCGCTCGACTGGCCTTCGATGTCGAGCCGCGCGATGCGGTTGCGCAGCTCGGTCGGCGTGTCGATGGTGGCTGTCGCTTCGGTCGCGGTGGGCGCGAAGTCCAGCATGGTGCGCGCGACGATAGCGCCGCGATCGTCGGAGCCCTGCACGGCGATGCGCCGCGGGCCGTCGCCGACCGCACGCAGCGCTTTCACCCTCAGCTCACGCCCGCCGGCTTCCGGCTGCAGCAATACAAGCGCGACGCGCGACGACTCGGGCTGCACCACCTCGAGCGAGCCCAGTTTCAGGGCGCGCTCGGCGGCGCTGCGCAGGTCCTTGCTGTCCAGGCCGTCGCTCAGCCACACGACATGCGACGGTGTCGGCAGGCGCAGCCTTTCGAGCTCGGCCATGGCGGCGGTGCGGTCGGTCGGCCACGGCTTGGGCTTGAGCGCCCGCAACGCGGCGCGCGCTTCGTCGGGACGCAACAGGCCGCGCTTGATCTGCGCTTCGTCCAGTGCCGCCGGCGCCGTCGGTACGATCGCCACCGGCCGGTTGGCACGCTCGGCGCGCTCGGTCAGCCGCTCGGCGTGACGCTGCAGCACGCTCCAGTTCGATGCCGCGCCCCAGCCATCGTCGATCACCAGCACCAGCGGTCCCTGTCCGGCCAGCTCGGCCGCCGGGTTGAGCAGCGGCCGGGCAAGCGCCAGGATCAGCAGGCCCACCAGCAGCAGGCGCAGGATCAGCAGCCACAGCGGGATGCGCACCGGGGTGCGTTCGGGTGGCTCCAATCCCAGCAACAGGCGGATGGCCGGAAACTGCACCAGCTTGGGCGACGGCGGCAGCAGGCGCAGCAGCCAGTAGATCACCGGCAGCGCCACCAGCAGCGACAGCATCCACGGCGCGGCAAACGCCAGAGCGCCCAGGCTCAGCATGGGATTACTTCCTCCCCCACGCAGTGGGGGAGGTGGCCGAAGGCCGGAGGGGGAGCCGACGCGGTTTCTCAGTTGCGAACACCACGTCAGCTCCCCTCCGCCCCTTCGGGGCACCTCCCCACTGCGTGGGGAGGAAAATCAACGGCTCACCCCTCACGACCGCCTCCCGGTGTCGGCCATCGCCATGTAGAGCGACAGCAGCGCCGTCTCGGGCGGCCGGTCGGTGCGGTGCGCGCGCCATGTCCAGGCGACCGACTGGGCGATGCGGGCCAGTCCTTCCTTCTGCGCCACCAGGCGCGCGTGATAGGCGTCGCGGACGGCCTCGACCTTGCGGATCGTGTGGTCGCCCTCGCGCTCGAGGCCGGAGAATTTCACGTGGCCATCGTACGGCAGCTCTTCCTCGGCGGGGTCGAGGACCTGAACCAAATGTCCGTGAACGCCGTGCGCGGCATAGTGGCGCACGACGGCCTCGATCTGCTCCAGCGGGTCGAGCAGGTCGCCGATCAGCACGACATGGCCATGCGCCGGCAGGGGCAGTCGCGGCGGCGTGCTGTCGTTGGCACCCAGCACGGCATTTTCGGCCAGCGTGCTGACCAGCCGGCGCGGCACGCCACGGCCCGAGGCGGGGCGATCGCCACCGCCCAGCAGGGCCACGCGCTCGCCGGCGTCGACCAGCAAGCTCGCCAGCGCCAGCAGCAGCACCTCGGCGCGATGCCTCTTCTTGGGCACGTTGCGGCCCGAGGTGAAATCCATCGACGGCGAGCCGTCGCGCCACAGCCAGACGCTGGCGGCGGCTTCCCATTCGGTCTCGCGGACGTAGACGGCGCGGCTCTTGGCGGTCTGGCGCCAGTCAATGCGGTTGACGGAGTCACCCGGCCGGTACTGCCGGAACTGCCAGAAGGCATCGCCCTGGCCGACGCGCCGGCGGCCGTGCACGCCCTGCATGACGGTGGTGGCCACGCGCTGGGCGGCGACCAGCAGCGGCGGCAAGGCCGAGGCGAGCCGGGCGGCGTCGGTGAGCGTGGGGACGGCGGCAGCCATGGTGTTTCCCGGATGCCGGCCTTAGGCCAGCTTGGTGCAGAGCTTCGCGATCACGGCATCGACGGTGACGCCCTCGGCACGGGCTGCGAAATTCGTCGCCATGCGGTGGCGCAGCACAGGGCCGGCCAGGGCCACGATGTCGTCGATCGACGGCGCCAGGCGACCCTGCAGCACGGCGCGCGCCCGCGAGGCCAGCATCAGCGCCTGGCTGGCGCGCGGGCCGGGACCCCAGGCGACGTGCTTCTTGACGTCGTCGAGGTCGGTGCTGTCGGGGCGGCCGGCGCGCACCAGGGTCAGGATCGCATCGACCACCTTGTCGCCGATGGGCACGCGGCGAATCAGCGCCTGTGCCGACTGCAGATCGGCGGCGGTCAGCACGCGGTCGGCCTGCGGCTGGCGCGAGCCGGTGGTGACGATCATCATCTGGCGCTCGGCGGCCTCGTCGGGATAGCCGACATCGACCTGCAGCAGGAAGCGGTCGAGCTGGGCCTCGGGCAGGGGGTAAGTCCCTTCCTGCTCCAGGGGATTTTGCGTCGCCAGCACGTGGAATGGCCGCGGCAGGTCATGGCGCTTGCCGCCCACCGACACGTGGTACTCCTGCATCGACTGCAGCAGGGCCGACTGGGTGCGCGGGCTGGCGCGGTTGATTTCGTCCGCCATCAGCAGCTGGGCGAACACCGGCCCGGGAATGAACCGGAAGGCGCGGCGGCCGGCGGCGTCCTCCTCGAGCACTTCCGATCCCAGGATGTCGGCCGGCATCAGGTCGGGCGTAAATTGCACACGCCGTGCATCCAAACCCAGGACCGTACCCAGGGTGTCGACCAGTTTGGTCTTGGCCAGGCCCGGCAGGCCGACCAGCAGGAGGTGGCCGCCCGAGAGCAGTGCGATAAGTGTTTGATCAATAACGTCTCTCTGGCCATATATGACCTTGCCGACGCTATCGCGGACGGCACGCAGCTTGCCGCCCAGCGCCTCGATGTCCCGCAGTACGGCTTCGGGATCGGTGGGAGCGCCGGCGAACGGGGGCGGGAGGTCGGTTTGCACGCGGAGACTCCAGGGTTCTGGGCAGACGCCAGCGGCGTCGGGGCATGTCACGTGGTCAGGAAATTGTATCGCACTCGACGCCGAAAACTGAACCAAGACGATTACTTGGAAGATTGCAAACGACGCGCCATCCATCAAATGACGATTACGCGGGTTCAGCCAGCATGGGAGCCGAAAAATCAGGCGAAGACATGACAATGACACGTGATGACGTGCGGCGCCGCTTGCAAGCCCGCAATGACGCGATTGCCGCCGGTCGGCTGGTGCCACCGCCTTATGTCGGCAGCGATTTTGCCCTCAACGGCGCCGACCGGCCGCCGGAGGAGCTGCGGCCGGCTGCCGTCCTGGTCCCGCTGGTCGACCGCGAGGAGGGCCTCACCGTGCTGCTGACGCAGCGCACGGCCGACATGCCCAGCCATGCCGGCCAGATCGCCTTTCCCGGCGGCCGCCGGGACGCCGGCGACCCCGACCTGATCGCCACGGCGCTGCGCGAGACCGAGGAGGAAATCGGCGTCGGTCGGGATCATGTGGATATCATCGGGTCCCTGGATAACTACGTCACCGGCACCGGGTTCCTGATCACGCCCATCGTCGGATTCGTGGCGCCGCCGTTCGAGCTGAAGCCCGATCCGCGCGAAGTCGCCGACATCTTCGAAGTGCCGCTCGATTTCTTCCTCGATCCGGCCAATCACCACATCCATTCGCGCACCTGGCAGGGCCGCGAGCGGCGCTACTACGCCATGCCCTACGGCGAACGCTATGTGTGGGGTGCCACGGCAGGCATGCTCAAGAACTTGTGGCGGATCCTGTCCGAACCGGCGGAATGAGGCCGCAATGCGCGCCGTGCTGATCCTGGCTATCGCCCTGGGCGGGCCGACGATCCTGTATTTTCTGTGGGCGTGGGTCTCTGCCATCAAACGCGAGCGCAAGCTCAAGGGCACGCTGCCGGCGTGGCAGGATCTGCCGTGGACCAACCTGCTGATCATGGGTCTGCTGCTCGCCGTCGCCGGCGTGCTGTCGCTCTATTTCATCGACGATCGCAAGGGCGGACTGCTGGGCATGAAGGACGAGGGGAGTGCGATCCTGAGCCTGGTGCTCCAGGACTTGCCGAGAGTGGGGCAAGGGGGAGTGAGATGCGGTTAGGATTTTTGCTGCTGTCAGTGATAGCGGTTCTTGCTGGATGCGCAACGCCGGTGCCGCCTACGTCCAAGATCGAGTCGCTGATCGTGGTGTCGGCAGTCGGAGACAGGCTACGCTTGGTGGAGCAGTCAATTCCCTACGTGGTCGACAAGGAGGATGTCGTTGTCGATTGGAAGATCGACGACCATATTCGCAAAATTGTCGCGGATAGCCTGCGCGGGCGATACACCGTCCATGACGTGGCGTATTCGCAAGCCTACATGGATGACGTGGCGTGGAAGAAGACGCCCGCAGGAAATCCAGCAAAGGCGCGGGTCGTCTTGGCGGCTTTGAGGACATTCGTACCGGCGGGCACGGCGGATGCCATTGTCTATGTGGCTGTTGCCAGCACGGTTTCGAATAACGTTGGCCGAGGTGCAACACGGGTTCAGGGAATTGGACTGTCGATCCTGGGTCTATTCGCCAAATCTCTTTTTGTGTTTACCGCCTACGAGATCATGGTCTTCGATGGTCGCACGTTCGAAATGATCGGAGAGGCAGCGGTTGCCCGGCCTCATTTGCGCCCGGTTTCATGGCAATGGCCGGGTTCCTACAAAGACATCCCAGAAGACCATCGCCAAGACGTAAAAAAGGTGGCCTTCGATATGCTTGGTGTGAACATCCCGGCCACGCTGACGACACTTGGACTGATCAAGTGACGCTGGCCGGACAGGTCGACTGGCGTGGATGTGAGCGCGCGATCAATAATCATGCAACCCAACGGTCGCCTTGATGCCCAACCATGGATGCGCGATCCGCGCACGCGGCGTGTGCTGGACGCGCTGGCGCGCGACGGCATCACGGCGCGCTTCGTCGGCGGCTGCGTGCGCGATGCGTTGAGCGGGCGCGCGGTCGGCGATGTTGACCTCGCCATCGATCGGCCACCCGACGATGCGGCGCGGGCGCTGACGCGGGCGCGCATCAAGGTGATTCCGACCGGCATCAAGCACGGCACCATCACCGCGGTGTCGGGCGGGCGGCCGTACGAGATCACCACCTTGCGGCGCGACGTCGAGACCGACGGACGGCACGCCGTCGTGGCATTCACCGACGACTGGCGCGCCGACGCGGCGCGGCGGGACTTCACCATCAACGCCATGTTCTGCGATGCCGACGGCAACCTGTGGGATTTCTTCGACGGGCGCGAAGATCTTGCCGCCGGCCGCGTGCGTTTCGTCGGCGATCCCGCCACGCGCATCGATGAGGATGTGCTGCGCATCCTGCGCTTCTTCCGCTTCCATGCCTGGTATGGCCGGCCGCCGTTTGATGCCGCCGGTCTGGCAGCCTGCCGCGCCGCCGTTGACACGCTGCGCACCTTGTCGGCCGAGCGGGTGCGCAAGGAGCTGCTGAAGCTGCTCGAAGCCGCCGATCCGGCAGCCACGGTCGAGACCATGGCGGCGATCGGCCTGTTCGGGCATTGGCTGCCCGAATATGACGGTGTCGATCTGCTGCATCTGGTTGTCGCCAACGAGCGCGCCGTGTCGGCGGCCGACGGGCTGCGGCGCCTGTCGGCGATCGTCGGCGCGAGCGGCGATGCAACGGCGATCGGCAAGCGCCTGCGATTGTCGACCCAGGAAGCGCTGCGGCTCACCGTGATGCTGGCCGCCGAGCCGGTGATCGATGTTGCGCACGGCCACACCGTGATGCGGCGCCAGATCTATCACCTCGGCAGTGCGCTCTATATCGATCGCCTGATGCGTCGGCCGGGCGCGGGTGCCGGTGGGTGGATGGAGGCGTACCGGCTGGCGTCGTCCTGGACGCCGCCGGAACTGCCGATTTCGGGCGGCGATGTGTTGAAGGCCGGCTTGCCGGCAGGTCGCCGGGTCGGCGCGTTGGTCGCGGCGATCGAGAGCTGGTGGATCGATCATGATTTCGCGCCCGATCGCCCCGCCTGCCTGGTCGAGCTGCAGCGGCGCATCGAGCTGGGCGAGGGCGCATGATCCGGCCGGGACTGGCGCTGGCCTTGTGGCTGGCGACCGCGGTGCTGCTGCTCGCCAACCACACGATCGGCGACACCCTGATCGCCGCCGCGATCGGCCCGCGCGATGCGGCCTGGTACAAGGTCCTGCTGCCGCTGCCCTATGTGGGGCTGATGGCGGTGATCCACGCGCGCCGCACCACCGGGCCGGCCTGGCAGGGTGCGGCGTTGGTCGCCGGCATCCTGTGGGCGACCTCGACCGCGGCGCTCGACGCCGCCTACGGGCGGCTCACGTACAACGAGAGCGTCGAGGCCATCATCGACCGCTACGCCCTGCTCGAGGGCGCGCCCTGGCCGCTGCTGCTGCTGGCCCAGTTCGTGCTGCCGTGGCTGTGCGGCGGCGTCGTGGCCAGACGCAAACGGCCCGCCGATGCGGCGGGCCGTGCGTGATTCGGAGAAATCGTATGCAGCCTCACCCTGAGGAGCGAGCGCAGCGAGCGTCTCGAAGGGTGGGCGATCGCACTGCGTCTGTAGCCCATCCTTCGAGACGGCCGCTGCGCGGCCTCCTCAGGATGAGGTCCGTGCTGGGGTGGGCTATTTCTTGTTCAGTGTCCCGGTGGCCGTGCGGCGGACCGTGCCGTCGACGGTGCTGCGGAAGGCCAGCAGCAGGTTCTTGCCCTGCAGGGAGCGAGTCCAGGCATTGAGGATGTAACCGCCGGTTTCGCTGATGGTCACCGAGTAGACCGTGAGGCTGGTGCCGTCGATGCCGGCCCAGTACTGGGTCTGGCCCTGCATCAGGTCGGCGTCCGGTCCCTTGAACAGCTTGCCGTTCACCGTCGGCTGGAAGACGACGGTCTGGCTCTGGGCCTTGGGATTGGTCTGGCCGTCATTGACCCGGAAGTCGATGCTCGACCAGATCACCTTGAAGTTGTCGCCGTCCTTGGCGATGTCGACGTCGAAGTCGCGCTGCGTCACCTTCGACTGCTTGCCGCCGACCAGCTCGGATACGCCGGTGCCGGCATAGACGCCGACGAACGGCTCGATCGGATGCTTTTCGGGCTTCGCCGGATCGTCGGCCGCCAAGGCGCCGCCGCCGGCGACAAGCGTCGTTGCGATCAGCGCTGCCGTCAGCGCACGCCGTGTCCAGCTCATCCATGCCTCCCACGCAGAAACTGTCGGCCGCAGTGTAGCGCGGGGCGGTGCCGGGGGTAAAGGCGGCCTACCACTTCACCTCCGGCGGCATGGTCATGAGGATCGCCTCGGTATTGCCGCCGGTCATCAGGCCGAAACGGGTACCACGGTCATGCAGGAGGTTGAATTCGACATAGCGGCCGCGCCGGTGCAGCTGGTGCTCGCGCTCGGCCGCGCTCCACGGCGCATCGCGGTGGCGGCGCACGATGGCAGGATAGGTCGCGAGGAAAGCCTCGCCGACGGCACGCGTGAAGGCAAAATCGCGGTCACGGTCGCCGCTGTCGAGGTAGTCGTAGAAAATGCCGCCGACGCCGCGCGGCTCGCCGCGGTGCGGCAGGAAGAAGTAGTCATCGCACCACGCCTTGTAGCGCGGGTAGTAGCCGGGATCGAACCGATCGCAGGCGCCGCGCAACGCGGCATGGAAGGTCGCGGTGTCGTCGGCATCGGCGACCATCGGCGTGAGGTCGGCGCCGCCGCCGAACCAGGCCCGGGTGGTGACGACGAACCGGGTGTTCATGTGCACCGCCGGCACGTGCGGCGAGCGCATGTGCGCCACCAGCGAGATGCCCGACACCCAGAAGCGCGGATCCTGCGCCGCGCCGGGGATCTGCTGGCGGAACTCGGGCGAGAATTCGCCGTGCACGGTGGAGACGTTGACGCCGACCTTCTCGAACACCCGGCCGCGCATGATCGACATCATGCCGCCGCCGCGATCGCCCTCGTCCGGCGATCCGGCGCGCTGCCAGGCCTTGCGCTCGAAACGCCCGGGCGGCAGCTCGCGGAAGGTGCCCGTGAGTTCATCCTCCAGTGTCTCGAAGGCAGCGCAGATGCGGTCGCGCAACGCCTCGAACCAGGTGCGCGCGGCCTGCTTGCGCGCCTCGACGTCGCTGCCCAGCGGCGAGGGTTGGGCGACAGGGCTGCGATCGGGGTTGGGTGTCTGGGCGGTCATGTCAGTGCAGCATATCCGTCTGTCTGGCGTAACGCTTCGCTCAATACCATCGCCGCCG
>Ga0187894_10006247_pt1 | contig 11770 bp, 13 predicted proteins | sample GBC1701081metaG_FD_136650 | JGI IMG/M metagenome (GOLD analysis project Ga0187894, IMG submission 136650) | White microbial mat communities from a lava cave in the Kipuka Kanohina Cave System on the Island of Hawaii, USA - GBC170108-1 metaG ...
GCTTTCCCGTATGACCCGGCCCGCGCCCCGATAGCTCAGCGGTAGAGCAACCGCTTCGTAAGCGGTAGGCCGTTGGTTCAAATCCGACTCGGGGCACCATTCCTTCGGCATGCCATGGCACCGGTGGCGGCCGGTCGACGACCGTCGCCGCCCGGCACCGCCGCCCGTTGAAGCGACTGGCCGTCGACTCCATGTTTTTCCTGGTATGATCGACCTGACGGATATGCCGCCATTCATTGCAGCGCGTCGATGCGACGCGCGATCTGCATAGGACTGCACCCGTGTCTGGTCGCTTCAGCATCGGCACGCTGGGTAAACGTGCTGTTGCCTTCATTATCGCCGGGCTCGGTGCGGTGCTGGCGGTACTCATATCGTTTGCCAGCGCGCTCTACGAGGCATCGCAGCCCAAGGACCTGTTGCAGGTCGCCGCCGGGCAACCGGTGGACACCGGGCGTTGGACCGTCGTTGTCCGCCGCGCCGACTTCGGCAAGTCCGTGAAAGGCGCGCCGGCATCACAGCAGGATCGCCTCGCCGTCGAACTCGACCTGACCAACCGGTCGGCGGCGACGAGCCCCGGCTACACACGCATCCTGGAACTGGAATCGCCTCCGGCCGGATTACAGAGGCCGACCTTCTACCTTGCCCGCGACAGCGCCATCGCCGCCGGGTTGCATCCCGACATGCCCGAGCGGGTCATCGCGGTATGGACATGGCCCCCGGGCGCACCGCCGCCCCAGAAGCTGCGGTTCAAGGTCGCCAGCCAGATCTACAAGAAGCGGGACAATCTCTACGGCGCGCCCGGTTGGTTCCCCGGCCCCACCGCGGCGACGCTGGACCTGATGGTCGGCGGCCCCGATCCGGCAGCGGGCGCAAAATGATCCGCGTGCTGGGATCGATCGCGGGCCTGACGGCGGCTATCGCCATTCTCTACAGCCTGCAGCAGACAATGCCGGGGTACGCCGACATCACCCGGCCGATCGCCGTTCATGGCGCGATCGGCGATCGTTTGATGGCCCGCAACTTCGAGCTGACGGCAACGAAGGTCACGCTGGCGCAGCGGATCGTCCTGAGAACCGGAACGCGGGAGCGGGTTTTTGAAACAACGGGACTGTGGGCTGTCGTCGAGGCACAGGCCGCGGCACGACATGAAAGCGTCACGGTCACGGCCGCCAGTTGGCTGGGACCCAGCGGATCGCGTTATGCGATGAGCCAGCGCTTTCCAACGATGCCGGGCTTGTTGCCGTCCGAGCGGCTGGAGCCGGGACTGCCGCGCAAGGTTCTGATGCTGTTCGAGCTTCCCGAGAGCCAGGCCAAGGACGCCACGATCCTGGTATCGCGCACGCCGTTCACCCCGATCGACAACGAGCTTCACATCAAGACCAACGTGCCGACACCCTTGTTCGTGCGCAATGTCGCTCGCATCACCAGGGGCACGACCCCCGGCGATTGGCGTCTCGAGATCCAGTGATGGCGGCCCTGCTTCCATCGACGCCAAAGGAACGACGCGCATTCCGCTGGAGCGCACTGGCACTGCTGGCAGCCCTGCCGATCGCCGTGGTCGCGAGTTCCTACGAGGACGTCATCGAATGGCGCTCGTCGCAGGAACTCAACGCCATCGTCGCCGCACCGAGCAAATCGGCTGTCTATGCCGGCGCGGAATGGCGGCTGGAGCGGGTGCACCGGCTGAACGAGCCGGGCGCTGCCGCGCTCGTCGTCATCGTCGAGTTCGAAGCGACGGTGAAAGATCCGGCTGTGTTCGCCGCGACATGCAACGTCGCGCTGACCGATGCCAGCAAGCGGCGCTGGAAGCCGCAATTCCTGGCCCCATCCATAGGGCGCAGAGTACGGCCGGAAGCAGTGGAACGGCCCCGATGTGGCTCGGCGTCCCTCAAACCGGTCAAAACCGGCGACAAGATCAAGATGGCCGAATCGTTCATGACGCCGCCCGACATCGGCGACATCGATCTGATCGTGTCGCTCTCGACCGCGCGGCCAGCGTATCTGGTGCTCGACTAGCGCGAGGAACGTCGCTGTCAGCCCGGCGCGATCGCGTATTTGTCCTGAGCGTCGCGCTTTAAGCCCGAGGATACGGCGTATTCGAGCACGCCGGCCAGCAGACAGATGCGCACGGCATCCAGCAGGATGCCGCCATCCAGATCGGCGGCGCTGCCGATGAACACCGAGATGGGACCGGAGAGCATCTGCCACGTCACCAGGTCCAGCGCACCGATGGCGCGCGTGATGAGTACCCACAGCCAGGCGCCGGACCAGCCGATCACCTGATAGACGATCACCAGCGTCAGGATGGGGGCGGCGCCGGCGCTCAGGATCAGGCGCATGCATTTCCATACCGGCTGATAGCGCTCGCGGTAGTCCTTGACGAAGTGGCTGATGAACCCTTCGAGCGACTTGCGCCAGGCCGGTGCCGGCTTTGCCGGATCCGACTTGCCGACGGCGTTCACATCGTACCCGGCGATGATCGCGGCCATCACCAGCCAGACGATCGGCAACAGCGCGAAGAGACCCAGCGCTTCGGCCCGGTCAAGGAAATCCGGCGGCGTGAACTCGACCGGCGTGAAGCCGTCGGCGGCCCAGGCCGTACCCACCAGCGGCGACCCGGTGATGCTGAACGTGCCGGAGCCGATGCTTTCGATCAGCTGGTTCTTGTACACGCTAAGACCGTACAGGCCGATGAACATCCAGCTCGCATCCGCCGCAACGACCAGGAAGTGCCAGTACGGCGACCCGGCGGTCTTGCTCATGCGCTTGGCGAACCAGCGGATAATCCAGCACACGATGATCGAGGCGATCAGCCATCGCGACTGCATCACGTCCAGGAACCGGGCGCTCTCGCCGAACGGCAGATTTGCCAGGGCGACACGCGAATATTCCCGCACGACGTTTCCCAGGAACCCCCACGCCGCATAGTAGACGAAGAACGGCAGGATCGCGGCGGCCGTCAAGGTCAGCAGCGATGAGGCGAGCGGCGAGGCATCATCGCCCGTCGCCGCTGCTGGAGGCGCGGATTGCTTCAACGACGCCACGCCCGGCAGCGCCGGACGCAACACCGCGAACATCATCACGATCACGGCAAGCTTGGTCAGCACCACCAGCGACAGGATCACCATGCCGGCCAGCGCGTTTTGCAGGCCCGCCCTGACGGCGACCGTGAGAAGAAGGTCCCGTAGCACGTATCCGATCGCGCCCAGAAGCAGGAGCTGCGGCCAAAAACGCCACAGCAGGCGCGCCGTCAGCTCGAGCGGCGCCAAGACCGTTTCAGCCCGTATCATGCCGCTCTTTTAGGCGGCGACGGATGGTAACTCAATGTCGATTGGCTACCGCCAGCCCGTCGTCAGCACCTTCTCGATGTACGCCGGCACCACTTGGGTTGCCGGACCGTAGATGCGCTCCTTGAACAAGGAGTGCCCGTCCGACGGCTCGAGGTTCAATTCCACCGTGTGCGCTCGCGGCACGTGGCGGCGGACGTGCTCCACGAACCCGGCGGCCGGATAGACGGCGCCCGAGGTACCGACTGATATGAACAGGCTGCACCGATCGAGTGCGGCATAGATCTCATCCATCCGCAGCGGCATCTCGCCGAACCAGACGACATGCGGACGCAGCTGCCCCCGGGCGCCGCAGTGCGGGCACAGCGTTTCGACATCGAGCCGCATATCGGAGTCGATGATGGTCTCGCAAACCATGCAGCGGATTTTCCTGGCCTGGCCATGCATGTGCAGCACGTTCTTCGAGCCGGCGCCCTCATGCAGCAGGTCGATGTTCTGGGTCACGACCAGCACCTCGCCGGGCCATTGCCGCTCCAGCCGAGCCAGCGCCTCATGCGCGGCATTGGGCCGGATGTTGGCACCCTGGAACCAGGTGAGACCCTGGTTATAGAAATCGAGCACCTTGCGCTTGTCGCGATGCCACGCCTCGATGGTGGCTACTTCCTCGATGTCGAACTTGGTCCACAGCCCGTCCTTGTCGCGGAAGGTGTCGATGCCGGACTCCTTGGAAATTCCGGCGCCGGTCAGCACGACAACGCAGCCCTGGCCGACATCCTGATGCATGCGCGTTTCTCCCGATTGGCCGCGCCACCATAGCGCAGCGCCGCGACGCACGTTAGATAGCGGTCATGGTATGCGAGGTACCCGCATGATCGGCGTTCTGTTCGTCTGCACCGGCAATATCTGTCGCTCACCCACGGCCGAGGGCGTGTTCCGGACCATGGTCGCACGGGAGGGTCTGGCGCCCGGCTTCCATATCGATTCGGCCGGTACCTATGACGGCCATGCCGGCGAGCCGCCCAGCCGCGATGCGGTGCGCGCAGCGGCGCGGCGCGGCTATGACCTTGCCGACCTGCGGGCGCGACAGGTCGTGGCAGCGGACCTGCAGCGCTTCGACCATGTGCTCGCGATGGACCGCGGCCATTTGCGGGCCCTGCGCGCCATGGCACCGCCCGCCTTGAAAGACAAGCCGCGCCTGTTCCTCGACACGGCGCCGCATCTGGGTCTGCAGGAGGTTGACGATCCCTGGTACGGCACGGTGGCCGACTACGAGCGGGCCCTGGACACGATCGAAGCCGGCTGCGCCGCCCTGCTCGAGCATCTGCGCGCCACGTCGTTGACGGCGTGATCGACCGGACCCGGACCTTGGACGAACCAACGGCCATCACCGAGCGGATCGAAGTCGCGTTGGCGCGCCGTCCTGCATCGGTCGCGGCGATGGCGGGTGGCGGTCATGGCGCGCGCCTGTGGCAGTTCGACATCGGCGGCGACAGGCTGGTGGCCAAGAGCGCGGCACGGCACCTGGCAAGCGAAGGCCGCATGCTGGGCGATCTCGCCGCCGCCGGCTGGCCGGTGCCGCGGGTGCATTTCAGCGACGATCGGTTGCTGGTCATGGACTGGATTGACCATGACGGCGGCGGGTTGTCCGACGCCGGCGCCACTGCCTTTGCCGAGCGCCTGGCCGCGCTGCATCGAACGCCGCTGCCGAGCGATGGCGCGCCGCCGTTCGGCTACCGCTATGACGTGATGATCGGCGGCCTGCCGCAGATCAATGAGCGCTGGGACACCTGGACGGCCTTCTTCCGGTGGAAGCGCCTGTGGACGGCGGCCTGGCTCGCCACGCGCAGCGGACGGCTGCCCGTGGCAACGATGCGGCGCATCGAGCGGCTGGGCGCGCGTCTGGAGGACTGGTTGGAAGAACCAGCGCAGCCGGCACTGATCCACGGCGATCTATGGGCCGGCAACGTGCTCTGCCACCGCGGGCACGTCGTGGCCGTCATCGATCCGGCCGTATCGTGGAGCCATCCCGAGATCGAGATTGCGTTCACCACGTTGTTCGGCGGGTTTCCCGCCATCTTCCAGCAGCGCTATTCCGCGCTCAGCCCGATGCCGCCCGGCTTCGCCGAGCGCCGGTGCGCGCTCTACAATCTCTATCCGCTGCTGGTGCATGCCGCCTTGGTCGGCGATCCCTATCCGGCGCATATCGTGCATACGCTGGACCGCTTCGAGCGTGCATGATCCATTGGATGACAACACACTACCAACACAGGGATGTCATGGTTCACTCGATCTCTCGACGTCGTGCGCTGATCGCCGGCAGCACGCTCATCGCCGCCCCGGCACTGGCGCGCCAGGGGCTGGCGCAGGGCACCTATCCCAACAAGCCGATCCGCATCGTTGTCGGCTTTGCGCCGGGTGGCGCCACAGACATTCTCGGTCGCATTGTCGCCAGCCACTTGCAGGCGGCCTGGAACATCCAGGCGATTGTCGAGAACCGGCCGGGTGCGGGCGGCAATGTCGGCGCTGATATCGTCGCCAAGGCGCCGCCCGACGGCTACACGCTGCTGCTGGGCACCGTCGGCTCGGCCGTGACCAACCAGTTCCTGTACAAGAGCATGCCGTTCGACACCGCCACCGCGTTCGCGCCCGTGGCCCTCGTGGGCGAGGTTGCCAACGTGCTGGCCGTGCATCCCGGTCTGCCGGCCAAGACGCTGCAGGAGTACATCGCGCTCGCCAGGGCCAAGCCGGGCCAGCTGAACTACGGCTCGCCGGCGATCGGCGGCACCGGGCATCTCGCCATGGAGTACTTCAAGTCGCTGACCGGCATCCAGGTCGAGCACATCGTTTACAAGGGCAGCGCGCTGGTGATCCAGGACCTGTTGCCCGGCCGCATCCACTCGGTGATGGACAACCTGCCGGTCTACCTGCCGCATATCCAGTCGGGCGGGATCCGGGCGCTGGCGGTGACGTCGTCCAAGCGCTGGTTCAATCTGCCAGACGTGCCCACCATCGCCGAGTCGGGCGTGCCCGGCTACGAAGCGGCGCCGTGGTGGTATGTCTCGGCGCCGGCCGGCACGCCTGTTGATATCGTCAAGAAGCTCAGTGACGAGATCGTGCGCGGCATCAAGCTGCCCGATATCGAGAAGAAGATCCGTGACGCTGGCGCTGCCCCGCTGCCCGGCACATCAGAAGAGCTCGCCAAGCACATCGCGACCGAGACCGTGAAGTGGAAGAAGGTCGCCGACGCGGCAGGGCTGAAGCCGGAGTGATGAGTTCAGTAACCCAGCGGGTACTCCACTTCGACCGTATACACGGCGCCTTCGGGGCGCATGTGGCTCTCGTAGAGGCGGAAGCAGTCGACCTCGAACGGGCCGAAGCGACAGAGATTGTTGCTGGCGACGAACTGCGCGATGTGATGGCCCATCTCGGCGTGACGATTGAAGCGCGCCAAGGTGACGTGCGGACGAAAGCGGCGACGGTCCAAGGTGACGCCCTCGCCGCGGAGAGTCGAACTGACCTTGTCCTGCAGTCGCGTCAGTGCCTCGGTCGGTGTCACGGCGGCATACAGCACTTTCGGCGTACGGCCTTCGACGAAGTGATCGACGCCCGCGATCTCCAGATCGAGGACCGGACCGTCGATCGTTGCCAGCGCATCGGCGATGTCGTGCTGCACGCCGCCATTCACGTTGCCGATGAACGCCAGGGTGATGTGGAAATTCTCCGACGGCACCCAGGCGGCATCGGGAACGCCTTCCTGCAGCGCCGTCAGAGCATCAGCAACGTCTTCGGGCACCGGCAGCGCAACGAACAAGCGGGGCATGGCGGCAAGACCTAACCCCTCTCCCGCAGGCGGGAGAGGGAGGGGCCCGTCGCGCGCAGCGCGATGGGAGGGTGAGGGGCTAAGGACACGGTGTGCAATCCCTCATCCGGCCGCCGCTGTGCGCGGCGTCCACCTTCTCCCGCTGCGGGAGAAGGGAGATCCTCAAATACACCGTCCACCGTCGACGGGCAGATCGACGCCGGTGATAAAGGCCGATTCGTCCGACGCGAGGAACACCGCGGCGTTGGCGTGATCGAGCGGCTGGCCCAGGCGGCCCAGCGGCACGGTAGCGTTGAAGCGTGTGCGGTTGTCGGCATTGTCGCCGCCCATGAAGTGGGCCAATAGCGGCGTTTCGGTGGCCACTGGGCAGATCGCGTTGAAGCGGATGCCCTTGGGTCCGAACTCGGCCGCCATCGCCTTCACCGCGATGATGACGGCGCCCTTGGTGGCGTTGTACCAGACCAGGCCAGGCCGCGGCCGGATGCCGGCAGTCGAAGCGATGACGATCATGTTGCCCGACTTCTGCGCCTCCCATCCCGGCACGCAGGCCCGCGCCGCCTGGTAGACGCCCTTCACGTTCACCGCGAACATCTTGTCGAACTCGTCCTCGCTTACGTCGAGCATCGGCTTGTTCCAATGCGTGACGCCGGCATTGGCGACGAACACGTCCATGCGCCCGAAGCTCTTGGTCGCCGCCGCCACCATCGCCTCGTTGGCGGCCAGCTTGGTGACGTCGCCTTCGCAGAAAACGGCACGGCCGCCCTTGTCCGCGATCGCCTTGGCGACCTTCTGGCCGTTGGCGGCATTGACGTCGTTGATCACCACGGCGGCGCCTTCCTCGGCCAGCCGCTGCGCGATCGCCTCGCCGATACCCTGGCCCGCACCCGTCACGATCGCAACTTTGTCCTTGAGACGCATAGTGCCCTCCCTGTTCGTTAGCCGTGCTGAATGGCCACGGTCTTCAAGGTCGAGAAGTCGTGCAGCGCGGTGAAGCCCTTTTCGCGGCCGAAGCCCGAGCCCTTCACGCCGCCGAACGGCAGCTCGATGCCGCCGCCAGCACCGTAGTTGTTGATGAACACCTGGCCGGCCTTGATCGCCTTGGCCAGACGCATCTGCTTGCCGCCGTCGCGCGTCCACACACCGGCCACCAGCCCATAGGGCGTGGCGTTGGCGATGCGGATGGCATCGGCCTCGTCGCGGAAGCGGATTGCCGCCAGCACCGGGCCGAAGACCTCCTCCTGCGCCAGGATATGGTCGACCGGTACGTCGCCATAGACCTGCGGCGCCACGTAGTAGCCGCCGGCTGGCGCGTTGGCCGCGGTCTCGCCCGCCGCCAGCAGCTTCACACCTGCCGCCGTGGCCTTGCTCACGAAGCCGTCGACGCGCTCCTTCTGCTTCTTGGAGATCAGCGGCCCGACATCGAGGTCGCGGTCCCACGGGCCGGCGCGCAGGGCCTTGAACTTCTCGGCGACGCGGCCGACGAACGTATCGTAGGCCTTGTCCTCGACCAGCAGCCGCGAGCCCGCCGAGCAGGTCTGGCCGGCATTCTGGATGATGGCGCGGGTGATGAACGGCAGCGCCGCCTCCATGTCGGCATCGGCGAACACCACCTGCGGGCTCTTGCCGCCCAGCTCCATGGTGCAGGGCCGGTTGTATTTGGCCGACGCGGCCTGAACGAGTGCGCCGACCTGGCGCGAGCCGGTGAAGCTCAGGTGATCGATGCCGGGATGGTCTGCCAACGCCGCGCCCGCTTCGGCACCCAGGCCCGGCACGATGTTGATGGCGCCGGGCGGGAAGCCGACCTCCAGCATCAGCTCGGCAACGCGCAGCACCGACAGGCACGCTTCCTCAGCCGGTTTCATCACGACGGCATTGCCCATGGTCAGCGCACCGCACGCGGTGCGGCCGAAGATCTGCATGGGGTAGTTCCACGGGATGATCTGCCCGCACACGCCGTGCGGCTCGCGCAGGGTGAAGACGGTGTAGCCGTTGAGATAGGGAATGGTCTCGCCGTGGATCTTGTCGGCGGCGCCGCCATAGAACTCGAAGTAGCGCGCCAGCGCATGGGCATCGGCGCGCGCCTGCGAGATCGGCTTGCCGGTGTCCTTGGCCTCCAGCACCGCCAGCTCCTCGGCATGGTCGGCCACCTTCTGCGCCATCTTCGACAGCAGCCGGCCGCGCTCGACGGCCGTCACCTTGCTCCAGGCGCCGCCCTCCAGCGCCGCCCGCGCTGCCTTCACTGCACGGTCGATGTCCTCAGCCGAACCGCGCGCGATTTTCGCGAACTCCGCCCCGTCGCTGGGATTGAACACCGGCAGCGCCGCACCGGACGCGGGCGCACGCCAGTCGCCGTTGATGAGGACCTGGCCGTCGGGCATGGAGTCTCCTGCGTTTGCCCGGCTTTAGCAAATTTTGTGGGTTTGGCGCAGCGTCAAATCAGCCTTCGGCTGACGCCAATCCGGATGATGGCCGCGCGCAACGCTGCTTGGTTTTGTCGAGATGATGCGCGTGTAAGCGCGTTACACCAGCTTCACCCAGTCCTTCACCCAGCCCACCGCTTCCTCGTCAGGCAGCGGCTGGGTCGAGGCGTCGACCTCCAGGCGGTCGCCAAGCTTGTTGGCGCCCAGCTTTTCGAGCAGGGCGTCCATCTGCTTGCCGCCGCCGCAAAACGTGTCCTGGTAGGTCATGTCGCCCAGGGCAATGACACCGTAGCGCCAGGGCGACAGGTCGGGTTTCTCGCGCGCCAGGGTCTCGTAGAGCGGCAGGATGTTGCTCGGGATGTCGCCCGAGCCGTGGGTGGCGCAGATCACCAGCAGCGTGTCGTGGCCGGCGAACTCGGCGGCATGCGTCGCCTTGTCGGAGATCGTGACGCCATGGCCGGCTTCCTCCAGGGGATCGCGCACGGCGTCCGCCACCATCTGCGCATTGCCGGATTCGGTGCCGATCAGGACGAGGATGTTGGCCATGGTCATCGGAAGCCGCTTTGAGTGGTGGAAGCCCTAATTCGGTATTGCAATACCGAATTGCGTGGCGGAAGGCAAGAGCCTCGATTCTGTTGATTTACAGCCCCCGGCGGCGCGGAATCTCGCCTGCGGCGGCCTGTCGCACCGTTTGCGAGGAGACACATTCGATGCCTTCAACAGAAACCGCTGCCGGGTCCGCGATCGACCAGGCGATCATCGATCCCAAGGTCTATGCCGACACCGCTGCTCATGACGCCTTGTTCACAAAGCTGCGGCGCGAGTCGCCCGTGCACTGGACCGACCCCGGCTATGTACGGCCGTTCTGGACCATCTCCCGTCATGCCGACATCAGGGACATCGAGCGCCAGAACGAGCGCTTCATCAACCATCCGCGGCTGGTGCTGACCAGCATCGCCGACGAGGAGCGCGTCAAGAAGATGACCGGCGGCAGCCATCTGCTGCTGCGCACGCTGGTCAACATGGACAACCCCGATCACCGCGCCTATCGCGGGCTGACGCAGCCCTGGTTCATGCCGCCGAACCTGAAGAAGCTGGAAGCAGACCTCGCCGGGCTGGCGCGCGAGTTCGTCGATCGCATGGAGGCGATGGGCGGCGAATGCGATTTCTCGCGCGATATCGCCATCTGGTATCCGCTGCGCGTGATCATGATGATCCTCGGCGTGCCGCGCGAGGACGAAGCGTTCATGCTGAAGCTGACGCAGGAGATCTTCGGCGCCCGCGATCCCGACATGCGCCGTGGTGGCGAGGGCACGACGGCCGAAGTCAGTGCCACCGTGCAGGACTTCTTCCGCTACTTCGGCGCCATCATCGCCGATCGCCGCAAGAACCCGCGGGATGACGTTGCCAGCGTCATCGCCAACGCGCAGGTCAACGGCCAGCCGATCAGCGAGTTCGAGGCGCTGTCCTATTACGTGATTATCGCCACCGCCGGTCATGACACCACCAGCTCGACAACGGCCGGCGGCCTGCTGGCGCTGATGCAGCACCCGGCCGAACTCGCCAGGCTGCGCGCGCGGCCCGACCTGTTGCGGCTGGCGATCGAGGAGATGTTCCGCTGGGTGACACCGGTGAAGCACTTCTTCCGTACCGCCACTGAGGACTGCGAGCTGCGCGGCCAGACGATCAAATCAGGCGATTCGCTGATGATGTGCTACGCCTCGGGCAACCGCGACGAAGAAGCCTTCGAGGATCCCTTCGCCTTCAAGATCGACCGCTCGCCCAACCCGCACATCGCTTTCGGCTACGGCGTGCATCTCTGCCTGGGCCAGCACTTGGCCAAGATGGAGATCCGCGCGCTGTACCAGGAACTGCTGTCGCGGCTCGACCATGTCGAACTGGCCGGCGATCCGGCCTGGGTCGAGGCCACGTTCGTGAGCGGGCTGAAGCGGCTGCCGATTCGCTATCGCATGACACGCAAGGCGGCCTAGGCCGCCACGAGCTTCATGGTGAGCTTGTCGAACCATGAAGCGATGCCGCACCGCCGTCGTGCGAGGCTTCATGGTTCGACAAGCTCACCATGAAGCAAAAGCGTACTCTTTCGCAGATCAAAAGCCGCACTGCGCGCGGTGGTGAACGGTCGTTTACGGCGCTCGTCCGGGCGTGCCACAGTCCGCGCCCAGGGAGATGAGCGCCATGACCGAACAGCCAGTTCTTGCCGATGTCGCCGACGGCGTGATGAC
>Ga0187894_10006248_pt1 | contig 11768 bp, 12 predicted proteins | sample GBC1701081metaG_FD_136650 | JGI IMG/M metagenome (GOLD analysis project Ga0187894, IMG submission 136650) | White microbial mat communities from a lava cave in the Kipuka Kanohina Cave System on the Island of Hawaii, USA - GBC170108-1 metaG ...
AAGGACGGCGAGCGCTGGGAGACGGTGATCGGCGATCGCGACCTGATCTCGATCCCGCCCGGCGTCTATCGCGGCGAGATCAACATCGGCGAGGAGGACGCGCTGATGTGCGTGATGCTGGGCGCCGCCAAGCCGATCACGCCCACCTATCCGCCCGATCACCCGCTGGCAAAAATCAAGCGGTGATCATGACGCCCGTGACGCAGAATCCCAGCGTGGCCTCACTGTCATCCCGAGCGCAGCGAGGGATCCAGGGGCCGCGCCTAGATCCCTCGCTGCGCTCGGGATGACAGACACCATGACCACCCTCGCCGACACCCTGCTCGCGCCCCACCCCGCCGTCCGGCAGCGGACGATGCGCGGCACCGTATCTTGCCGCGTGGCGGGCAGCGGCCCGGCGCTCTGCCTGTTGCACGGCATTGGCAGCCAGTCCGGGTCGTGGGTCCGGCAGCTTGACGTACTAGCGCCGCACTTTCGCGCCGTTGCCTGGGACGCGCCGGGCTACGGCGAATCCGATCCGCTGGCAGCGGCGTCCCCCTTCGCCGCCGACTACGCCGACGTGCTGTCGGCTCTACTCGATGCGCTTGGCGTCGATCGCACGGTGCTGGTCGCGAGCTCGCTGGGTGCCCTGATGGCGACGTCGCTCGCGGCGCGCCAGGCGCAGCGCGTCGCCGGCCTCATGCTGCTCAACCCGGCCGGCGGCTATGGGCTGGCCGACCCGGCTGAGCGCGAGTCGAAGCTGGCGGCCCGACTCGAGCGCCTAGCCCGTCTCGGGCCCGACGGCATGGCGCGCGAGATTTCCGCCGGCATGCTGTCACCGGCCGCTTCCGCAGAGGCGCGCGCACTCGCCGCGTGGAGCACCGCGCAGCTGCGGCCCGACGGCTACACGCAGGCCGCCCGCCTGCTGGCGAACGGCCGCCTGGTCGAGGACGCCGCTCGCTACGACGGACCGGTGCTGGTGATCGGCGCCACTGCCGACACCATCACGCCGCCGGCGGGCTGCGAGCGCATCGCACGCGCTTTTCCGCACGCACGCTATCGCCTGCTGCCGGAGGCGGCCCACCTTTCGTACCTCGACGCGCCCCAAGCCGTGAACGCGCTCATCGCCGATTTCGCAGCCGGCTGCACACAGGGAGCAGCGGCATGAGCGATGCGACGTCACGCTACAACGTCCCCGGCCTGGAGCGCGGGCTGCGGCTGCTGCAGCTGTTCGACCGCACGCGCCAGCGGCTCACGGCGGCGGAAATGGCGCGCGGACTCGAGATCCCGCGCTCGACCGCGTTCCGCCTGGCCCAGACCTTGGAGGGCCTCGGCTTCCTCGAGCGCGAGGGCGACACCTACCGCATCGGCACCGCGATCCTGCGGCTGGGCTTCGAGTACATCGCCTCGCTGGAGATCGCCGAGCTCGGCCGGCCGGTGATCGAGCAGCTGCGCGATGCGACCGAGCTGTCGGCGCAACTGGTGATCCGCGACCGCCGCGAGGTGGTGGTCGTGCTGAAGGCCTCACCGCCCTCGACCTTCGTGAGCAGCGTCACGGTGGGCACGCGCATGCCGGCGCACGCCACCATCCTGGGGCGCATCCTGCTGAGCGACCTCGATGATGCGGCGCTGCGCGCGCTCTATCCGGAGGCGACGCTGCCGCGGGTCTCGCCGCACGCGCCGCGCACGCTCGCCGAACTGAAACGCCTGGTGCGCGAGGATCATGCACGCGGCCACGCCGTCAGTGAGTCGTTCTTTGAGCACGGCATCTGCGCCGTGGCCGCGCCGGTGCGCGACCACGGCGGCCGCATCGTCGCGGCGGTCAGCGTCACGGCCCAGCGTCCGAACCTGGAACCCGCCGCGCTGCGCGAGCGGCTGGTGGCGCAGGTGTGCGCCTCGGCCGCCGAATTGTCGCGCCGGCTGAACCATCGCCCCGCCGCGGCGGCGTGATCGATCGCAAGGAGGCATCCATGGCAGAGCGAGTCACCCCGAGGATGCACCTGCCGGCCGCGAACGCGGCGGAGGTGATCCCCGACTTCAATCCGTTCCTCGAGTCCTACCACCATCCGCGCCGCGACCAGGGCGCCGGCTCGGGCCACATCTACGGACCGGCACAGCGCGACCTGATCCAGTGGCAGACGCGCCCGGCGCTGCCGACGGCCTACGAGCAGGCGCTCGCCGACACGCTCGAGCAGATCTTCGCCCAGCGGCTCTACGAGCTGCCCGACATCGTGGCCGCGCTCAACCGCGAAGGCCTGCACACACCCGACGGCGCGACATGGACCGAGGCCAACTTCCAGGACACCCTGCGCCAGCTGGGCAGCCTGGCGTTCGGTTCACCCTAACCGCAGCGCGTGGAGCCACGACATGGCCGATCCCCAGGCAATCGAACACCGCGTCAACCGCGGGCTGCTGAACCAGTGGTATCCGGTGCTGCCCAGCTGGGCTGTTGCCAGCACACCTGTTGGCATCACCCGGCTGTCGGAGAACCTCGTGCTGTGGCGTGATGCCGGCGGCGCCATCCACGCGCTGGAAGACCGCTGCCCGCATCGCGGCGCGCGGCTGTCGCTGGGCTGGAACCTCGATGACCGGCTAGCCTGCTGGTACCACGGCATCGAGGTCGACGGCACCGGCACGGTGCGCCGGGTCCCGGCGGTCGAGCGCTGTCCGCTGGAAGGCCGCCAGGCCGTGAAGCGCTATCCGGTGCAGGAGGTGCGCGGCGGCATCTTCGTCTATTTCGGCGATGACGCGCATGCCGAACCCTGCCCGTTGCAGCTGCCGGAGGAGCTCACCAGCGACGCGCACGGCGCTATCCTGTGCTTCGCCCACTGGCATTGCAACTGGCGCTATGCCGTCGACAACGTCATGGACCCGATGCACGGCGCCTACCTGCACGCCGTGTCGCACTCGATGGCGGCCGGCGACAAGTCGGCCACCATGCAGATGCGCAAGACGCCGACCGGCATGATCTTCGAGAAGACGACGCAGCGCGGTGTCAACTTCGACTGGACCGAGTTCGGCGACACCGGCGCCATGTGGCTGCGGCTGGCGATCCCCTATCGCGCCAACGCCGGTCCCGGCGGCAGCTTCGGCATTTCCGGCTTCGTGACGCCGGTCGACGAGGACAACTGCACGGTCTTCTTCTGGCGCACGCGCCAGTGCACCGGCTGGGTGCGCGACGTCTGGCAGTTCATGTACCGCACAAAGCTCGAGGGCCTGCACTGGGCCGTGCTCGAACAGGACCGCACCGTGCTGGAGAACATGGCGCCCAACGCCCGTGCGCGCGAGTTCCTCTACCAGCACGACACCGGCCTCGCCCGCCTGCGCCGCGTCATGGAGAAGAAGGCCGAAACCCAGCTCGATGCCCTGGCGCAGGCAACGGCGAAGACGGCAGCGTAGAGATGTTCCGTTCAAATCTCTCTCTTATCCTCCCCAGCTCTGCTGGGGAGGTGCCCCGAAGGGGCGGAGGGGAGCCGACGTGGTCTCTCAGTAAGAAGCACCACGTCGGGTCCCCCTCCGGCCTTCGGCCACCTCCCCCAGCTGCGTTGGGGGGAGAATAAAAGATGACCACCGCCTCGCCGTTTAAACTGCAGGATCGCGTTGCTGTCATCACCGGCGGTTCGTCGGGCATCGGGCTCGCCACCGCCCGCCTGATGCTGAGCGCCGGTGCGCGGATCGCCATCTGCGGCCGCGATGGCGCGCGGCTGGAGGCAGCCGCGGCCGCGCTGGTCCGTGACGCCGGCAACGACCGTCTGCTGGCGCAGCGCTGCGACGTGCTCGATGCCGACGCGGTTGCGGCCCTGGCCGACGCCGTCGCCCGCCGCTTCGGGGCCGCCGACATCCTGGTGAACAATGCCGGTCAGGGGCGCGTATCGACCTTCGCCGACACCACCGATGACGCCTGGCGCGAAGAGCTCGATCTGAAATTCTTCAGCATCGTGCGTCCGACACGCGCGTTCCTGCCGCAGCTGCAGCGCTCCGATGCCGGCGCGATCGTGTGCGTGAACTCGCTGCTGGCGCGCCAGCCGGAACCGCACATGGTCGCCACCTCGGCGGCGCGCGCCGGCGTGCTCAACCTGGTGCGCTCGCTCGCCACCGAGCTTGCGCCGCAGCGCGTGCGCGTGAACGCCGTGCTGATCGGCCTGGTCGAGTCGGGCCAGTGGCGCCGGCGCTTCGAGACACAGGCCGCACCCGGCGAAAGCTGGGAGGCGTGGACGGCGACACTCGCCGCCCGCAAGGGCATTCCGCTCGGCCGGCTGGGACGACCGGAAGAAGCGGCCAACGCGATCACGTTCCTGGCCTCGCCGCTGGCTTCCTACACCACCGGCACGTTCATCGATGTTTCAGGAGGACATTCCCGCCATGTCTGAACGCCCACGTCGCGTGACGGTGGGAGACCTCGTCGCGGCGTTCCTCGAACGCTGCGGCGTGCGCGCTGCCTTCGGCGTGATCTCGATCCACAACATGCCGATCCTGGACGCCTTCGGCCGTCGCGCCGCGGCCGCTGAAGCCCAGGGTCTTGCCGCGCCCATCCGTTTCGTGCCGGCGCGCAGCGAGCCGGGTGCGGTAAACATGGCCGATGCCCATGCGCGCGTATCCGGCAGCATCGGCGTCGCGGTGACCAGCACCGGCACCGCCGCCGGCAACGCCTGCGGCGCCATGGTCGAGGCGCTCACCGCCGGCACGCCGCTGCTGCACCTCACCGGCCAGATCGAGACGGCCTATCTCGATCGCGACTTCGGCTACATCCACGAAGCGCCGCGCCAGCTCGACATGCTGCGCGCGATCTCCAAGGCCGCGTTCCGGGTCCACAGCGCCGAGGCGGCGCTGGGCACGTTGCGCGAGGCGATGCGCGTGGCGCTGACGGCGCCCTGCGGTCCGGTGAGCGTCGAGATCCCGATCGACATCCAGGCCGCCGAGATCGACATGCCGGCCTCCCTTGCGCCGGCCGCGATCGCGCTGCCGCAGCCCCGTCCGGCCGAGCTCGATGCGCTCGCCGATCGCCTCGCAGCGGCACGCCGGCCGCTGCTGTGGCTGGGTGGCGGTGCCCGCCAGGCCGGCGACGCCGTGCACCGCCTCATGGCTTTGGGCTTTGGCGTGGTCACCAGCGTGCAGGGCCGCGGTATCGTGCCCGAAGGCGATCCGCGCTCGCTGGGCGCGTTCAACCTGCACGGCCCGGTCGAGACCTTCTACGCGACCTGCGATGCCCTGCTGGTGGCGGGCTCGCGCCTGCGCGGCAACGAGACGCTGAAATACAAGCTCAAGCTGCCACGCCCGCTCTATCGCATCGATATCGACCCGCAGCAGCAGGGTCGCGCCTACGCCGACGACTTCTTCATCATGGGCGACTGCGCCGCGGTCCTGAACGGACTGGCCGACCGGCTGGACGGCCGCATGGCCGTCGATCCGCGCTTCGCCTGTGACCTTGCCGCGGCGCGTGCGTCGGCCGAAACCCTGGTGAACGACGGGCTCGGTCCTTACGCCGCGCTGGTGCGCGCCCTGCAGCAGGCGGCCGGTCGCGAGTTCGTGTGGGTGCGCGACGTCACGATCTCCAACAGCACGTGGGGCAACCGGGCGCTGCGCATCTCCGGTCCGCGCGACGGTGTGCATGCGCTGGGCGGCGGCATCGGCCAGGGCATCCAGATGGCGCTGGGCGCCGCGCTGGCGGCCGGCGATCGCAAGACCCTGTGCCTGGTGGGCGATGGCGGCCTGCAGGTCAACCTCGGCGAGCTGGCGAGCCTGGTGCAGGAGAAGGCCAACGTCGCCGTGGTGCTGATGAACGACCGCGGCTACGGCGTGATCCGCAACATCCAGGATGCGCACTATGGCGGCCGGCGCTGCTACGCCGACCTGCACACGCCCGATTTCGCAACGCTGGCCCAGTCGCTGGCGCTGCCGTTCCACCGCATCCGCGACATAGCGAGCGCGGACACCGTCCTCGAACGGGCGCTGGCGCAGGACGGCCCGGTCCTGATCGAAGTCGACATGGTCGCCGTCGGGCCGTTTACCAAGGTCTTCGCCGGCCCGCCCACCGAAAAGGTGCCGGCATGAGCATCCTGGGCATCGATCGCATCACCTACGGTGTCGACGATCTTGCGACCTGCCGTCGGTTCTTCCTCGACTGGGGTCTGCGCCTGGTGCGCGAGGATGCGGCGGGACTCGACTTCGAGAGCCTCAACGGCTGCGAGGTCCATGTGCGGGGCAGCGACGATCCTGCCCTGCCGGCGGCGATCGAAAGCGGTCCGACCTTGCGCGAGGTCGTCTGGGGCGTCGAGCGTGCCGAGGACCTGACGCGGCTAGGCGCTACCTTGGGTCCCGCTTCCGGCGATCTGCTGCGCGCCGTCGATCCCAACGGACTGGGGATTGCGTTCCGCGTTTCCCGCAAGCGCGCGGTGCAGGTGCAGGGCGTGCCGGTCAACGCCTGGGGCCAACCCGGCCGCGGCGTCAATCAGCGCAGCACCTTCTATGAGCGTGCCGAGCCGGTCGAGGTCGGCCACGTCGTGCTGTTCACTGACCGGCTCGACGAGGTCGAGCGCTTCTATGTCGAGACCCTGGGCTTTTGCGTGTCGGACCGCTATCCCGGGCGCGGCGTGTTCCTACGCTGCGCGGCCGAAGGTGGCCACCACGACCTGTTCCTGCTGCAACCGCCGGCGGCCAAGCGTGGACTGAACCACGTGGCGTTTGTCGTGCGCGACATCCACGAAGTATTCGGCGGTGGCCTGCATATCAGCCGCTGCGGCTGGGAAACCGAGATGGGCCCGGGCCGCCACCCGATCTCGTCGGCCTACTTCTGGTACGTGAAGAGTCCCGCCGGCGGGCTCGTCGAGTACTACACTGACGAAGACCAGCTCGACGGCGCCTGGCAGCCGCGCGAGTTCCAGCAGGGACCCAACGCCTTCGCCGAATGGGCCGTGGTCGGTGGCATCGACGGCACCACCCGCCGCGCCAAGCGAGCGACGTCATGAACCTCTCCCCACCGGGGAGAGGTCGACGTGCGCGTAGCGCGCACGTCGGGTGAGGGGGCGTTGAACCACAGGTGATGCCCTCATGCCCCGCACCGCCCCTGCCCCACGGCCCCCTCACCCGGCGCTACGCGCCGACCTCTCCCCGGTGGGGAGAGGTCATAGATAGCCACTACCATGTCCACCGAACCGATCGTCATCGTCGGCGCCGGCCAGGCCGGTAGCTGGGCGGCGAAGACCCTGCGCAGCGAGGGCTTCACCGGCCGCATCGTACTGCTGGGTGAGGAGGCGCATCCACCGCATGAACGGCCGCCTCTATCCAAAGCCGTGCTCGCGGGCACCGCGGGGCCGGAAACGACCCACCTGTTCAAGGCAGACGATCTCGCCAAGCTCGATCTCGATTTCCGGCCCGACACGCGCGTTGCTGCCATCGACCGCGCGGCGCGCACGATCACCGTACAGTCGGGCGAGACACTCGCCTACGCCAGGCTGATCCTGTGCACCGGCAGCCGCGTGCGCACGCTTGGCGTGCCCGGCGCCGATGCGCCCTGTGTTCACTACCTGCGCACCGTCGACGATTCGCTGGCGCTGCACGCGCGACTTGTCGCGGGCCGGCATCTCATCGTGATCGGTGGCGGCTGGATCGGCCTGGAGGTGGCGGCCACCGCCCGCAAGCGCGGCCTTGATGTGACCGTCATCGAGGCGCTCGACCGCCTGTGTGCCCGCGGCTTGCCGCCGGAGCTATCAGATCATCTGCTCGCGTTGCACACGTATCACGGCGTCGCGGTGCGACTGGGTGTCGGCGTCAGCGGGATCGAGCCGTCGGCTGACGGCGTCACTGTCATCCTCGCCGACGGCAGCCGTATCGCGGGCGATCGCGTCGTGGTCGGCATCGGCGTCATCCCCAACACCGAGCTCGCGGCCGCCGCCGGCCTTGCGGTCGACAACGGCATCGTGGTCGACGATGCGGGCCGCACCGCCGATGCCGCCATCTTCGCCGCCGGCGACTGCACCAACCTGCCGCTGGCGTGCCTGGACCGCCGCGTGCGACTGGAATCGTGGGCCAACGCGCAGAACCAGGCTATCGTCGCGGCGAAGGCTGCGCTGGGCCAGGACGTTCGCTACGACGAGCTGCCGTGGTTCTGGTCCGACCAGTACGACATGAACCTGCAGATGCTGGGGTATCCAGCGCGCTGGTCGGATTCGGTCGTGCGTGGCGATCGGGCGTCCGGCAGTTTCAGCCGCTTCTATCTCGAGGACGGACATCTGAGCGCGATCATCTCGGTCAACGCGCCGCGCGATTTGCGTGCGGCACGAAAACTGCTGCAGACCCGCAAGCCGGTGCGCCCCGAGGACCTCGCCGACCCCACCGTTCAATTGCAACGCTTATGATGTGTCGCTGCGACCGTCCCCCAAAGGAAACCGATGACATGAAACGCCGCCTGCTGCTCTCCCTGCCTTTCTTGGCCGCTCTGCCGCCCGCGCTGGTCGGCACGCGCGTCCGTGCCCAGGCGCCGTTTCCCAGCAAGTCGATCCATCTTGTCGTCACCGTCTCGGCCGGCGGCTCGATCGACACCATCGCGCGCGCGATTGCCGACGACCTGGCACAGCGCATCGGCCAGCCCGTCGTGGTCGAGAACCGGCCCGGCGCCAACGGCAACATCGCGGCAACCGCGGTGGCACGCGCGGCGGCGGACGGCTACACCCTGCTCGCCACCGGCGGCAGCACGCTGAACCTCAACCCGCATCTGTACAAGCAGCTGCCGTTCGATCCGATCAAGAGCTTCGCGCCGATCACCATGACGGCGCGTACCAATTTCATCCTGGTCGTGCACCCGAAGCTCAACGTGAACACGGTCGAGGACTTCGTCGCACTGGCAAAGGCACGCCCGGGCAAGCTCAACTACGGCTCTGCCGGCAGCGGCAGTCTCATCCACATCGCCAGTGAGCTGTTCAACACCGCCGCCGGTGTCGAGACCAGCCATGTGCCCTACAAGGGCCTGGCGCCGGCGGTGAACGACCTGCTGGCCGGACAGATCGACTTCATGTTCGATTCGGCCACCACGATGTCGCACATCCAGGCCGGCAAGCTGAAAGCGCTGGCCGTGGTCGGTCCCAACCCGCTGCCGGCACTGCCCGACCTCAAGGTGCTGGCCACGCACGGCATCAAGGGCGTCGACGTGGCATCGGGGTGGCACGGGCTGCTGGCGCCCGCCGACACGCCGCCCGACATCGTCGCACGGCTGAATGCGGACGTGCGTGCCGTGTTGGCCACGGACAAGCTGCGTCAACTCATCACCGCGCTCGGTGCCGAGCCGGCCTCCGGCACGCCGGACGAACTGGCCAAGACGCTGGCCGTCGATATCGAGCGCCTCGGCCCCGTTGTCAAACGCACCGGCGCCAGCCTCGACTGACGGCCGTGTGGGAGCGCCGCGCTGGTGGCGCTCCCACCGCCGGGCGGTTTACGGCTGCGCCTCGCCGTGACGCCACGTGCTGACGCTCGCCGACCACGCGCAGAACTTGCCGGTCTCGACGGTCAGCACCTCGATCCCAAAGATTGCCATCTTGGTATCAGTGCGCCGGTCGATCCAGGTTCCGGTCCACGACGCCGCGATCCGCGGCGCGCACACGAATTCCAGCTGCTTGGACAGCTGATAGTCGTGCATGCCGTCGAAGCGGCGCTGCAGCATCTGACGCAGTCCTGCCTTGCCGCTGAACGGCGCCGCGGCGCCGTAGCGCACGCGGACATCGTCGGTGAAGCCCGCCACGATGGCCTCGACATCGCCGCGGGCGAACAGCGCCTCGTAGTACTTGAGGGCACTGCGCACGTTGTCCTCCGACAGGTCGACCAGGTCCATTTCAACGCCCTCCCTCAAGCTGCGCGCAACTGCGAGCGGGACGTCGGCGCCAGCCGCAGGATCTGCGGCCGCCCCCGCAGGCGACCGACCAGGGACGGATAGACCTTGGTGCGCCACGACGGATGGCGACCCAGCAGCGTCATGTGCTGGTGATAGGCGACGAGGTCCCGGAAGCCGGCGAACGACACGAAGATGTTCTCGCCCGCCCGTACCGGCAGGCGCGGGAAATTGTTGGGGGTGTGCTCGGTGGCGAAGTCTCCCAGGAACGACGCGCCCGCGTCGCGCAGCACACCACGGACATCACCGTCGAAGAAATCGAGGAACGTATGGTCCAGCGGCGCATCGAGCGAACAGATGGTGGCGACGATGATCCCCTGCGGCATCGCCGAATCGAGTGCCGGGCGCTGGCCCGGGTCGGGCAGCATGAATGCGCCGGTAGTCCGCGCCGGATGCAGCAGCAGGGCATCGCTGCTGTCGATCATCATGGCGCGCGCCGTTTCGCCATGCGCCTTCCAGGCGTCGCCCTGCGTGTAGAAACGGGTCAGTGCCTTCTCGCGCGAGGGCATGTCCGGGAAACCGCGTATCCAGACGAAGCGGTTTGGATCACCCAGGTCGCGGAACTGGCCGATGACGCGCATCCCGACCGTTTCCTGGGTTTCGACGAATTCGTTGTCGAACAGCGCGACGAACGCGTCGCGCGTGCCGGGATAAAGCGTGTACTGCCTGAGATCGATGATCGGGCTGCACGGCTGCGGGCTGGTGGCGAGCATTGCGTGTCCTCCTCGTGGTTCCAAAACAGACCGGTCGTCCGGTTTCTAATAACAGACCGGTTGTCCGGTTTTGTCAACCTGCTAGGCTGCGGCGGTTTTCGTGTCAGGAAGCGCGTGATGAAACGACCTCTCCCCGAGCGACGGCGCTCGAATGATCCGGCCGCGATGCGGCGGCGCGTCCTGGACGTCGCGGCGGCGGCCTTCCAGACCCGCGGCTATCATGCGACCAGCACGCACGACATCATGCGTGAGGCCGGCGTGACCGGCGGCGCCCTGCACCATCACTTCCCGTCCAAGAAGGCGCTGGGCCTGGCCGTGATCGAGGAGCGCGCCGCGCACGCGGTGGACGAGGCGTGGATTGCGCCGATAACATCGGCAGCCACGGCGCGGGACGGCGTCCTGGCGGCCTTCAAGGGCATCGTGGCCGGCGTGACCCAGCGCGGCAGCGTGTCGGGCTGTCCGCTGAACAACCTTGCCCTCGAGCTGTCGCTGGCGGATGCCGAATTCCAGCAGGCCGTCGGCGCCGTCTTCAGCGACTGGCAGGCGGCGATCGCCGCCAAGCTGCGCGCCGATGCGGACGCCGGCATCCTGAAGACCATCGATCCCCAGGCGATGGCGACGTTCGTCGTGGCCGCCTACTCCGGCGCCATGGCGATCGCCAAGGCGAGCCAGAGCGCCGAACCGCTCAAGGTTTGCGCGCGCCAGCTTGCGGCGCTGTTGCAGCCTCAGGCTGCACCGGAGCAACAGACCCGCTCACGCCGGCACTGAACCTCGCTGCGGCCGCCGCCATGACTAGCGCGGTGCGGACACGTCGGCGTCTGTTCCGACGAGCCGCGCCTGCGCTCAATCTGTCTCAGTCGATCGCTTGTAGCGGAAGTCGCAGTGGCTGGCGCCTTGCATGATGGTTTGCGTGCGCGTGAGCTTGATGTCGGGTCCGAAGCCCTCGGCCGTATCGAAATCCGCGCTGCAGACCAGCAGGAAACCGAGTTCCGGCTCGCCCAGCTCCTTGTAGAACTCAGCGTAGCGGCATCCCGTCACGTCGAATGCGAAAGCATCCTGCGACTGCTCGATCACGCGATAGTCCAGCGCATCGTCGCGGGCGTACGTAGCGAACGCCGACGCCACGGCCTTCCCCACGCTCTTCTCATTCTTCGCCCGCCAGAACGCCTCGCCAAAGCGACGGAAGGTGTCGCGCAAGG
>Ga0187894_10006249_pt1 | contig 11767 bp, 8 predicted proteins | sample GBC1701081metaG_FD_136650 | JGI IMG/M metagenome (GOLD analysis project Ga0187894, IMG submission 136650) | White microbial mat communities from a lava cave in the Kipuka Kanohina Cave System on the Island of Hawaii, USA - GBC170108-1 metaG ...
CTAAATAATGCCTGCATTCGACAAAAACTGGACCGATTGTCTAGTGGTTAGGATGACGCACTCACACTGCGTATGGACGGTAACGTCCCGCAAGGGTCATGGGTTCAAATCCCATTCGGTCCATTACATCTGTTATCTCAGACAGGTCACAGTCTGGCACCATTTTTCTCAACTATTGCCCTGTTTTCCGGCAAACTCGCCAAAAACCGCCAACCCTGACCAATCATCTCTTCTACTTTGTCAAGTGAGATGACCAATTGCATTGGTTGTTTTGTCTTGCTTTCCGAATCCTGTGATTCTTCAGCTTGACTTTCCAAGTCTAGCAGTTGTTCGCATCGCTTGTATGCAGCTCGCATCTCTTCGATCAATTCGTCCGGCAGCAGTCCCTTGTTTGTCGTGTACTTTGCCTCAATTGATCCCTTGTGTCCCATAAAGAAGACACGAAAGTCATGCGCTGTCTTTCCTCTGGCTTCTGCCATTAGTAGCTGCGTGTCAAAGTACGCCCTGAACACGTACGGTCTCCAAGTGAATCGCGGTCTTAGCGTCTCCCGAATGTCTTTGCTTATCTTTCCGGTTGGAAGAAATTTTTTGTCTGTGTTGATTCCGCGATATGTCTTGTATTCTGTGTTTGGCGATATGACTGCGGATTCTGGTCCTAGCGTTTCGCCTTTTGCGAGTCTGTCGTTCAGGCATGCAAGGATCTTTTTTGTTCCGTTTTCTGTAAGGAACGTAAAGTATTGATGCCTTGCCTTTGACAGCGTTCGCCTTACCACAACCATGCAGGGGCTTTTGAGGCATACTGCCTTGGAATCCTGTATTGCAATGTCTGGCATGTCTGAAATAGTCAGACCGTCTGTTGCGTTGTAGTTTCCAAGCACTTGCAGCCTGAGACCAGCCTTTGAGACCAGAGATATCATTGCGGCTGTTCGAAGCGTTGCGCGGTTGAATACTTCGGTAATCTCTTCCTTGTTTGGCACTCGTTCGCTTTCAAGCGTTGGTGTTCTGTCGTAGTATCGGATCTTTATGTTGCGTTTTACTTCGATGTCAAAGTGCTGTAGCCACGATTTTAGTGCGGTGTACGTGCTGTCAATGTAGCCGGGCGAATGGTCTTTTTGTTCCATCCACGAGATGTGGTCTTCGATTAGGTCTGTTGCGGCTCTGAGGTCTTTGAGCGCAAGTTGCGCAAATTTGGCAGGTGTCGTGTTGTTTGTCTCGCAGAAATGCGATATTCTACGGAGCCTCATATCCGAAGTCAATGGGCTTCCTCGCGCGATATTGGCGTACCAGCGTCTAATATCCGGGTCTTCAAGCAGTTTTTCCTTTTTGGTTTGCTTTCGTTGCTTGGCAATAGTGATGTTTTGTTGCCTGTGTGTCATTTTGTTTCCCTTCTCAGATCGCAATGAACCATTGCGATCCTCATCTGGTATGGTTATGGAATTGGTAGTATTTACGACTTCCACGAATATCTTTATTAGATCACGCATATAATGTTCTCCTGAATGAGAACGTTATCCAATTGGTGTGTATCATGGGTCTGAATTACTATGAAAAGAAGATAATCAAGGTCTTGACCGCAAACCCAAACGTAAACACTAGAAAATTCATAGAACTGTCCGGGATTGGTAGGAATAGCTTTTACAAGTATGGCAAGCGCCTTGAGGCATCTGGATACATCACGTACAGGCAAGTAAAGAACCAAATGGTGTGGTCTTTACCAAAAACAGACAAAAGGCACAATCAAGGCGTTCCAGAACTTGAGGCAAAATATCTTGATCAGAAATACAAGACAATCGAATCGAAGGTACTCAGAAGCCTTCGATTAGCTAAAAAGAAAGGCACAACTGAAAAGATCGACGCTTACAGCAATGCTGTACTACTTGTTCTTGCAACGTTGGACTCTATGAAACTGGTCTCAATATACAGAAAGCAACATGTCCCAACCCACTATATTCAATTTACCAGAAAGCTAGAACTTTTGCTCAAGAAAATATCAAATGCTAAATTTTTTGCTGATTATGGTTATGGTAGAATTGCAATTGATAGTATCGCCTATGATGCAGAGATAAAACTGAATGAATTATTGGGTGAATCGCCTGATCAAGGAAATATCACAACTATCTTTTAGTCTGTAAATACTATTTTAGGCACCAAAATTAAAATGGCAAAAAACTAGCAAAGAACTGGGTCTAAACTAGGATAATTTGAGGGTGAATTGTTCTAAATGGAGGGGGTTGGTTGATATTTGAAGGATTTTATGTGCTCAAAAAAGAAATTTTTATGCCGAAATAGTCGATCAATGACGATGATCGCAATTTGTGTCACATATTATAAAATCTTATTAAGAACATGTTTCATGTTCTAGTAGGGATCATGAAATCTAAACACGCAAGAAGCCAATTAAAGAGGAAAATCATACAGCACAAGTCCTTCAGGAGATGTGCCGTATGCGGGGACACCTGCAGTCTTGAGGTAGACCACATCATACCCCAATCCAATGGAGGTATTGATCATATATTAAATCTGCAGATACTCTGCCGAACCTGCAATGCAGAAAAGGGAGCCAAGCGAATTTTGGAGTCAGGGGTTCTTGGGAGGTGATTGATATATCAACATCAACATTACCAGCCAAATTGATCTCAGATTCGGTATACCCGGACAGAAAGTTCTATCTGGATGAGATTACAATTGCCGACATTAAAGAGGATACGTCTTATCTTGTCAGAGACTTGGATGAGAATCACAAAAATGACTTAAAAAATAAGATTCGAGATCAGGGACTTATAGAACCAATCACAGTCAACAGAGAACATAATGGAAGCTTTGTTCTGTTGGCAGGGCAACATAGGCTAGCTGCATTAAGAGAACTAAAAGTGAAAACTGTTGCAGCTAAGGTATATGTCGACTTGGAAGAAACTGCAAAACGTCTAATTGGCTACATGTCAAACGAGAGTAGAAAACGTCCTTCCGCAGGTAAGAGGTATGAAGCATTAAACGAGATCTTTGATGAAACACTACATCAGATGCACAAAGAATCTGGCATAATGCCATCTGAGGAAGATGTAGCCAACAAATTCTACTTTAGTTCTAAAGCTATGCCTGTCAAAGAACTGATAGTTGGAATTCATGTAGACAAGCTAAGAAATGATACAAATTCGTTGGTCAACAGATATGATCTAATTCAGAATGCACAAGTACCAAGGAAGAAAATTGTAGAGGAAATCCAGAAAGGGAGACTTCCATTAATGACTGCACAAAACACATTTGCAGCATTAATGCAGTTATGCAGATCAAAACCAGTAACACAAGAAGAAGAGGAACAAGGACTCAACTACAGGAAAAACGAGTATGCAAATGTCAAAGAATTCTTTGATAGGGTCATTACAGAATTTATCCAACCATGGATCAAGGTGGGACAAATAGAATCTGTAATCAATTTCTGCAGAAGATATCCATTTGAGGCGTTTGCAAGAATTGTTCACGATCTGCTTGTTGAAGATGGCTTACCTAGTGCCAGTACAAGAGCTGCGCCGTTTTTTCATGATAGAAAAATCGACTGGGATAGACTATTCAACAAGATTGCATTGTTAAAAGACATTGCATTGTGGCAAGATCCGCGTATAGAGCAGGAACGCAATATCACAGATCTGAAATCAAGGCTGAGATATTATATAGAGAACAGTGGTAAACTCCCTAACTATTAACCACAACCTCTTTATTTTTTTATTAAAAACAACTTATACAGAAAATTATTGTAATTAGCTGTTAGAATCTACATGCATCATAGGTAACGATTTGTTAAAGGCAATCTCAGAAATCCAGAAAACTAGCATTAATTTTCACTATACTGCGTTCCAAATTCTGATTTTAAATCTTCATTAAGTTGTTCATAAACCCAAGATGTGACTGGACAATTATCGAATCTACTGCTATTATAGGATCGAAAAATACCATCTAAAACCATGTTGGAATATGAAGAGGTTTGTTTTAATCCTCCATTAGTTTCTATAAGGAAACCATCTTGTGTATCATTCGTGCTTACTTTAAATGATTCAGCTGATGCTTCTCTAATTTCCACAATATCGATTTTTTCATCATTCTTACATATAGCATACCATAAACCATCAATTTCGTTTTTCCCTTTACTCTTCTCTAATTGTGCAGCTATGTATAGCGAAATGTTGTATGTACCTAATCGGTTTTTTAATGTTGGAAAATTTGTTTCTGCTAATATTCGATATTCTTTTATGAAGTTTTCAAAAAATCGCTTAACATATTCGATTAGTCTTTCTTCAGAATAATCTTCAGATCTGTTAATATGATACCATCCTTGATATTTTGGTTTATCACCCAGTGGCAATAATGTTGAATTTATTTCATTTCCAACACACGCTAAAGTATCTAGAATTTTATTTATTTCTATTATTGAAATTTCATCACGGTGATTATGAGTTAGCCTAATCGACGCGTTTTCTAAATTTGCCATAAATTGTGACAATACATTTTTTATTTCATTAATCTTAATAGGTAAAACCCAATCAAGGAATCTTTTTTTGTAATTTGTTAAGCCAAACAAATAAGTACAATCTGGTAAAATAGTGAAGAATTTTTCACAGGCAATACCAACATTTTTTGTTTCATCTAGAGCTCGATTCTTAATCAATTCTTTTGTTAACTGAAAAATTTTTCTATACGCGGATGACTCTGTAGACATATTAGTAAAGTCTTTTGAAGATGACGTGAGTCGTTTTACACCATACCTTCTCATTAATTCAAAATCTTTGTCTCTAGTGTCAAACCAACCTTCTTTATTAACCCAAATGATGGGTTCTTCACCACTGTCATATAGACGGAATCCTGCACCAGCTACAACGTTGTATTCTTCATTATACAGTATCAACAATCCTAAGGATTTTTTATCTGGGATAAGTTTCTTGATTAGAAACGGAAAATCGTTTTTTGCAATTTCAATAAATTTGATAAGGTATTCTTTTGCCCTTCTTTTATCGTCCTCTTCAAATGTTGGAACTAAGATTTTCTTATGTTCTGCATTTGCAGTTGTTCTTTTATAAAATTCTAAGATCTCGCGACCAATTTGTGTGCCAATGTATTTGGTTGCAAATTCTTTAACTGCCGTTAAGCTTAGTTTGTCTAGTTTCTCTTGATGATATATTATTAGATAATTTCTCAAACCGTCTAAAACAAATCTAATTGCAGATCGTCCTTCTTTGTCTTTTTGTGATACTACTAATCCAAAATCTTTAACAAATGAATGTGCATCAAAATCAGTTATTTGTATTTCTGATTCAAAAATGTCATCTTTTTGAATTTCTAAAATCTTTTTAGTTATTTTTAAAAGATGTGTCTTTATTCGTTCTTTATCTATAGTGGATTTTGTAAGAACACTTTCCAGATAATTATAGAAAATATCTATAGAATCTAATGTGTTAGGAACGTTTTTTCCAGCAAACGTTTCAGCTACAATACGAAGTATAGCTGGATTTTTACATTCTTCACGGGTTTGCCCAAATAATGAATTCGTTAATGAAAAATAATATTCGTATTTTCCTGTGGCCTCATAAAGCTCTTGATATGAAAATTCGTTAAGCGTTAGCGAATGTTCGTTTTTTTCATTGTTTATTACAAACAAATTATCAGCTAAATCTGAAGAAATTCCTCTTGTTTCTAAAAATTTCTCCAATTTTGAAGTTTTACACGATAACACTAGCTTGAATCTTTTATCTTTTATTCTTCTGATAAAATTGCTTAACTCAACTTCTGCATTTGGTAATAACCATTCATCTATGGCATCAATAAAGATGAACATGATTTTACCGTGTTTTTCAAGAATTTCATGTAGCTGTTTAAAATATTGCTCTGGAAATTTATGAGTAGAAAATTCCCAATCAAAGTCTTCGGATATCCGTTCTTCAATTTTTTGCGTGAGATCAGAACCATTATAGAAAAAAGTTGGATTGTTTTTTTGGGATTCTTTTACTAGTTCACACATACTGTTTGTTTTTCCAAATCCAGAGTTACCATCCAACATAAGACAACAGCTTTTACTCTCTGAAAATTTGTAGAATGTGGATGTGACAGAACTCCTATTAACATAGACCTCAGGTATGTATTTTTTTAGTTCTTCCTTGCTTTTGGTTTCCAATTTATGCATTGTTTCATTATTTTGTAAATTACAAAACTTCTCAAGATTACCATAATTGAGTGTTAATAGCTTTGACAGAGCTCTAATCCGTACTTCAGGGTCAACATCCAGTTTGTAGCCTGCCTTTACAAATCTTGAATTCTTTAATTCTTCTTGTTGTAACTCGCTACCGTCTATTGAGTCAAAAATCCTTGTATTGCTTCCATTTGTAACTAAAGCATATGGTGCTTGAGGTTTTACAAGTGACGCATAACAAATTGCCTGATCTATATCATCTTGTGTAATTGTATGGCTCTCTTCTTTTATTTCAATTACAAACAAATGTATCTCGTTGACGGTTACTAGAATGTCATATCGTGGTCGTTTTTCAAACTCTTCCCATTTTAATTCTGCATTGTATCGACCTAGTTTAATTTTGAATGATCGTTCTAATGTTAAATTATGAGCATCTAACCCTAGAGAGTCTAGAAATGGAAGGATGTATTTTACCTTAATTTCTTCTTCAGTCATTTTATTATTGTTAAACATCTCATCCATTAAATCGATCTATAGCATTTTATGTGGATCATAAAAATCATCTATGATTCTCATTGCGCTTTCTAATACTTCTTGTATTGTGTCTTCAGATATTCCATGAGACAACCCTCCAATTCCTTTCAACTCTTTAATACGTGAATCTGACCATACTAGATTTGCTGAATATCTCACTTTTTTACCATCCCAGTCCTTATAGATCGACAATGGAATATCTTGATTTGAATGAGTAGTGCGAAGAATCCAAGAGCCAACTAATTGGCTGAGTCTATAGAACGATGGATGTTTTTGCATTATTTCTGACAAATCCTCAACAGGTACTAAATTTTGAATAATCACTTTTTTATCAATATCTAACAGATCAGTCATATGCAAATGTATTCTATCAATTATTGAAATAGATTATGTTCACAGATATTAGTAATCTGTTGATATTGAAAAATTATGAATCATAATATAAAAATTAACCAATAATTTGAAGCGGATTTTGTAGCAAAAAGGTATCATTTTTCATTAATGAAATAATCCCTATGATCGAAAAAAATTGGAAGAGGGCTTGGCTTTCACCCTAGTCACCCTCTGATTTAGCGGCGCAGAACGGACTCGTCCGAGCTATGTGCAGACCGAGACACCATTCGGTCCATTCATACATTCGGTTCGGACCGCTTTTCTAGGACGGTCTACTACCGCCCAATAGAGTTCTAATTCTTTAAGCCATACAGAAACAACATCTTGATTATGAAAGCAAGGACGCACATGTCTACCGACTGGGTAGAAGTACATGACATGATTCTGTCTACTTGGTCAAAGTCTTTCTGACAGATGAGAATGAGGCATACGCGATAACCATACAAAATGACAAAAAGAGGTTTTTCAAGGTTAATCCGAAATTGTTAAAGTTGGGCGAGCTGGGATTTTTTGAAAAAGCGATAGTATGTGCCTCTGAAATCTCAGAAAACGAACTCCCAATCATAATTTAAGAATACACAATCAAGTATTATTGTGGTAAGGCAGTACGAGATACTGAGTTGTCCTTTTTGTAAAACAGGGCAAATTCAATGCGTTTTCTATCCCGGCACTTGGTCGGAAAAAAGGAGTGGTAGGAACTCGCTTGGAAGGGGAGTTTCAGTCTCCAAGTCTATCGATGTATGGGTAGTGTGCAGTCTGGCTGCTAGTTGTGGAAAGAGCCAAGAAGAGGTAGAAAAACAATTGAGAAAAGAGGGAAGCTAAGAAATCACTGGAAAATACTTATCGGCGAATATATCGCGGAGAAAATGTCAGTGGATCAGATTCCCGATAAGATAAAAGAAATAGTAGAAAAGCTCAGAAACAGTTAATTTTTAAAAAATGAATTACTTTTCACTCATTAGATTTCCGATAAATCTCTCTGCAAAAATTATCGAAGGTCTGTTTATTTTTGAACATTGTATCGTATTCTTTTATCAGATAAATGATGTTGTGCCGCTTCCAGACCTCATACTTGGATTCTTCCAGCTTCTTTCTGAGATTCCTGTCCACCTTCAAATCTTCCTACGACATCAGTTTAATTCCCTTTGAGATAAAACCGGGCACAAAACCAAAGGAATCTACCTCGTAAAGCATGATGTCACCAAATTTGGAGTATGGATCGTACCTTCTGGACTCCCAAATTATGACACTGGTAATTTGCTAGCTGATTTCGACGTTCTGTCTGGACTGTTAAGTTAAGGTGTATATAGTTGAGTTGAGATTTTACACATACTTAAATTATGACCTAAAAAAGGAAAAAGGAATTACATGTCCATTCCGCCCATGTCACCGCCCATTCCGGGTGGACCGCGTGGATTTGGAACATGACTTGAGGATTTTGATGCCGCAATGACGTCGTCGATTCGCAGAATCATGCATGCTGCCTCTGTTGCAGCATTTACAACTTGCTCTTTTACTGCAAGTGGCTCATAGATGTTTTGGGCTTCAAGGTCAGCTACTTTGGCGTTTGTTATATCGATGCCAAATGTAGCCTTTCCAGCAGTGCCCCTTGATCTGAGCTGCACTTGGGTGTCTAATGGATCCATTCCTGCATTTTCTGCCAGTACCAACGGAATGGTTTCCAAGCCTTCTGCGAATTTTTGCGCTGCTAACTGTGGACGTCCATCCAATGTATTTGCCCATTCTCGTATCTTTGCAGATACTATAGTTTCTGCTGCACCTCCGCCAATTAGGACGTATGGATACTCTATCACGTCCTTGACTGACATCAAAGCATCGTGTATGGATCTTTCCACTTCGTCGACTACTCGCTGCGAGCCACCCCTGGCTAAAATTGATACTGCTTTGGGGTTTTTGCAGCCTTCGATAAAGACCCATTTGTCGGATTCAACCTGTCTTTCCTCAGCAAGTCTTGCCGAGCCCAAGTCCTTGTCTGTCAGCTCATTGATGTTGGTGACTATTCTTGCACCGGTTGCCTTGGAAAGCTTTGTCAGATCACTTTCCTTGATTCGTCGAACTGCCAGGATGTTTGCTTTTGCAAGATAGTACTGTGCCATGTCATCTATGCCTTTTTGGCATAATACCACATTTGCCCCAGACGCAGCTATCTTGTCGACAAGCTTTTTGAGCATCTTGTTTTCTTCGTCAATATAGATCTGCATTTGTTCGGGTGAGTTGATGTTTATCTTTGCATCAAACTCCGTCTTTTCGATCTCAAGTGGCGCATTCAACAAAGCAATCTTTGCGTTTTCTACTCTCTTTGGCATTCCCCCATGAACAACTTCTTTGTCAAGGACGATTCCATGAATGAGCTCGGTGTTTCGAATTGAGGAGCTGCCCTTCTTTTCTACTTTGATGTTGTCGATGTCAACTTTGTACCTGTCACCAACTTTTTCCGCAACTGACAAGACTGCATCTACTACAATGTTCGCAAGCTCCTCTGAATTAGTTGAGACAAGCTTGGAGGCAAGCGTAGTCACTGCAACTTTTTTGAGGAATTTCTTGTCGAGTGGATCGACTTTGATGCCTATCTGGCGTAGATCTGCAATTGCCTTCTCTGCTGCCTTCTTGAAGCCATCTACAACGACGGTTGGGTGAACATTCTTTCCAATCAACTCTTCTGCTTTTTCAAGCAATGCACCTGCAAGCACAACAGTTGAGGTTGTCCCATCACCGACTTCAGTATCGGTTGCCTTTGAGATCTCAACCATCATTTTTGCGGCTGGGTGTTGCACGTCAATTTCTTTGAGAATGGTTGCGCCATCGTTTGTGATGGTGACATCGCCTAGTGTATCTACCAGCATTTTGTCCATGCCGCGTGGACCTAGGCTTGTTCTTACGAGTTCGGCAATCAGTTTTGCAGCGCTTATATTGTTTTTCTGGGCATCATTACCCTTTGTTTGCGTAGTCCCTTCCTTTAGAAGGACTATTTGTGGTGTTGTCACAAAATCACCAGTGGGGTTAATACAAGAAATCCCTTATAAATTTTTGTAATAAATCATTCAATTTGTAATTTAATTATTTAAAGCAGAAAAAAATTTAATTATTGTCATGTGTATTACATACCTCAAGTGATCAATATGTGGTTTGATGACACATTCGATCAAATGTTTCGAAGATTATCGAGCCGATTTTTTGACATGGATGATAACTTTGAACGAGCATGGCACGCAGCCAAAACAGATCCACATTTCTATGGATACGAAATGACTATGGGAAATGATGGCAAACCAATAATCAAACAATATGGAAATGCCATGCCAGCATTGTCTACAACTGGCGTAAGAGAGCCTTTTGTGGATGAGGTATTAGACAAGGACAGCAACACGCTCAAGCTTGTTGCAGAAATGCCCGGTGTTGACAAAAAGGACATCCGGGTAACAATCGAGGACAAATATGCAAAGATAAGCGCAGAACATGGCGAGCGAAAATACCATGCCAGCATACTGCTCCGATACAAAATCGATGAAAATTCCACAAAGGCTACGTACGCAAATGGCATACTCGAAGTTACATTCAAACTGGTCGAGAAAAAGCCAAAGGAAAAAGTAGTTACAGTCGGTTAGGTGAAAAAACATGTTCGATACAACAAAACTACCTCAAAACATAGTTACAAAAATCCAACAGAGTGTAAGGTGGTTGCAAAATGCCAGACGAAAGCTGTAGAAAATGCGGCGGGGAGATCATGGTCTTAAGATGCCATGAGTGTAAAATGCCGCTTGAAATAACTTGCAAAAACTGCACAAACATAATATGCAATACATGTTATTGCATCAAAACCGTCGCTTCCATGTCTCATGCATGCGTGGTGAATGCCTAATGCCAATAGCAGAAAATTTCCCAGAGGGACTAAAACCAATTGGAAAAATAATGCACTCTGATGGAGAACATTATCATTTCCTTTGGGGTCCGGGCAAATCCACCAACAAGGATGGATCTCCTGCGGAAGCATTTACTGACGAACAGGTCAAAGCAGCATACAAGGCCCGCGGTGAAGAACAAGTTCCATTAGGTGTAAGTGGCACCATGGTTGCAGTCGATTGGGATTCGTGTGTAGCGGACGGAGCATGTATTGAAGCATGTCCAGTACAGGTGTTCCAGTGGTACAGAACCGAGATGGACATTCCTGCAAAAAATGTGGTTGGTAAAACCTTTGCAGGCACAGGTTCATCAGTTAAAGAGGAACGTAAAGACTACACAGACAAGGCAGATCCAATACGGGAACATGACTGCATTTGGTGCATGGCATGTGTATCCGTTTGTCCACCACAAGCAATCAAAGTCGATCAATCAAATCTAGAACATCACGAAAAAGCAGCAGGTACATACACAAAGCTTGAAGCTGGAGAAAACCCACACGCTCACGACTAAATCGACATTTTTTTATTTTTAAAATAAAATTTCCTTTTATTATATCAGTTACCTGCCAAAAAATCGTATGGATGTGGACAGGTGGCGGAATAGCTGCACCAGACGATTGGGAAGCAGCAGGCGCCTAAACTCACTCTCTTTTTTATTATTACGGCCTAAACAAGCCATTCGGTTAAACTCTCTTAATCTGATATTTTTAAAACGACGGTAGTAAAAACCATCTATGAAGATCCA
>Ga0187894_10006250_pt1 | contig 11766 bp, 11 predicted proteins | sample GBC1701081metaG_FD_136650 | JGI IMG/M metagenome (GOLD analysis project Ga0187894, IMG submission 136650) | White microbial mat communities from a lava cave in the Kipuka Kanohina Cave System on the Island of Hawaii, USA - GBC170108-1 metaG ...
CAGCGCGACCTCGCAGTGCTCGAAATCGGCGCGCGGGTAGCCGCCGAGCATTTTGCCCGCGACCCAGAACTCGCCGGTCTTCTCCTGCGCGAGCGCGCTCGAGCGATGCACCGAGCCGAGCAGCGCGCGCGTCGAGCGTCCGTAAGCGCCGGGCAGGTGATTCCCTTGGCCGCCGCCGCCGTAATAGAAGATCGATTCGCCGCCGTGCTCGTCGCGGATTGCCGCGAAACGCGCAGCGACCTCGCGGATCGCGGTGTCCCAGTCGATCTCTTCGAACGTGCCGTCGGCACGGCGACGCAGCGGCTTCGTCAAGCGATGCGGGCCGTTCTGGTAGAAGTCGAGGCGCGACGGCTTCTCGCACGCGTAGCCGCGCGACGCGGGATGTGCATCGTCGCCGCGCACCTTCACGAGATGCCGTCCGCCTTCCCCGCCGAGCTGCACCTCGATGCCGCAGTTGCACTCACACAGGATGCAAGCTGTCGACTTCCATTCGGACATCGTCTCTCCCGAAGTAGGCGCACACTCCGGGTCTGGCTTGTAGTCCAACTGGTTTCGAAATGCAACCAATATTCTCAGCGTTCTCTGCGGTGCGGCCCCAGCACCCAAAGGAGGTCGCATGTCCGAGCGAGTCTGCTTGGTACCGGCGTCTGTCCCGGCACGGGCAGCGCGCTCGCGCGGCGCGGGCTTCGCGCCGACGAAGGCGGCGCAGCGCGTGCTGGCGGAGTCGTCGACGTAGTGGTCCGGCCGTTCGGCGAGCCGTGGTAGGACGTACCTGCGAACGTTCGGTCTCTTCGTGAAACCCAATCGACGCTAGGTTGCTGCCATGGGACGCAAGCGCTTCGACCAGATGAACTGCGGGATCGCGCAGGCGCTCGAAGCATTCGGCGACTGGTGGACGCTGCTGATCATTCGCGACGCGTTCTTCGGCGCGCGCCGCTTCGGCGACTTCGAGCGCAGCCTCGGCATCGCGAAGAACATCCTCTCGGCGCGGCTCCAGCATCTCGTCGAGCACGGCATCTTCGAGCGCGTCGACGTCGGCAGCGAAGGCGAGCGCTTCGAGTACCGGCTCACCGCAAAAGGCGAGGCGCTGCTCACCGTGCTCACCGCACTGCGCGAGTGGTCCGACGAGTGGGTCTTCGGCCGCGGCAACGAGCCCCTAATCGTGCGCGATCGCCGCAGCGGCCGCCGCCTCGCCAAGCTCCGCCTCACCGACGCCGAAGGCACGCCACTCACGCGCCGCGACCTCCGCACCGAACCCGGCCCCGGCGCATCACCAGGAACGATCCGCCGACTGACCCGCCGCCCGCGCGAAGAGAAGCGAGCCAATTAGGTCCAGCGCAACACGTCGCACTAGCAACACCGAAGAGTGACGGGACTGCGCCTCGACGGCGCAGTCCCGTCACCGCCCGACCCCCTACGACGCGACGAAATCAGTCCTACCTCGAGCCGCGCGGGCCGGGCGGGGGTCGCGGAGCGAACCCCAGGCGTGACCGCGCGCGAACCCGAAAGCGCATCGCACACGAACACGAGCCGCCGCACTGCACCGCCCTTCGCGGTCACGCGGGTGAGTGGAGACGAGCCCCGCCCGGCCCGCGCGGCGGAGCCCCGAAGGGACTCCAATACCTCCGCGCTGCTCACTACCGCTTCTGAAACTCGCTGAGCCGCTCGCGATACTTCGCGCGCACCGCATTCGCCTCGGGCCGAGTGAACCCCAGCTCCTCGGCAATCGCGACGATCTCCGCGGACTCCGCCGGCGAGACCGTCCCATCCGCCGCCGCGACCGCGAACAGACACTCGAGCAGCTGCGCCCGCTGCACGCGCGTCGCGAGGTTCTTGAACTCACGTGTCACCACATAGTTCTCGGTGCCGCCGAGCAGCCGCACCTGCGAGCGCGCAATCTCCACCACCAGGTCGGCTTCGTCGGGCGCGAGGTTCGCGAGCTCGGCGACGATCCGGCGCATCTCGCCCGCCTCGGCGTCCGCGATCGTGAGATCCGCACTCGCGCCCCGCGCGAGCACGTACGCGAATGCTGCGAGGTAGCGGGCGAGCTGCGGGTCGAGCCGTTCGAGGCGCGCGGAAATCGCTCGCACCGAGTTCGAGTCGCCGGCGGCGGGCGCAGGCTTGGCTTCGGCTCCGATTCCCAGCCAGCGCAGAAACGACAACCCGGCTCCCCCGATTGCGGCGCGCGAGGCTAGGCGACTCATCAGGCCGCGGCTAGAAGAGTGGCCGCGCGCGGTCGACCCGACGTCGAGAGCTACTGTGCGCCGATGCTTCCGACCGATACGAACGCGCTGCTGCTGCTCCACAACCCGCACTGCTCGAAGAGTCGCGCGGCGAAGGCGCTGCTCGATGCGCGCGGCATTGCGTACGAAGAGCGCCGCTACCTCGAGACGCCGCTGTCGGGTGGCGAGCTCGCCGATCTCGCGCAGCGATTAGGGCGCCCGCTGCGCACGCTGGTCCGGAGCCAGGAGCCGGCCTATCGCGATCTCGCGCTCGAGAACGCTTCCGACGAGGCGCTGTTGGTTGCGCTCGCGCGACGCCCCGAGCTGCTCGAACGCCCAGTTTTGGTGCGCGGCCCATGCGCCGCAATCGGAAGGCCGCCCGAAGCGATCCTGGAGCTGCTGCCGTGAGCGAGCTGCGCGCGCCTTTCGCACTGCCGGCAGAGGACGCCGCGCTGATCGCCGAGCTGCGAGCCGGTGACGGCGCCGCCTACGAGCGCTGGGTGCGCGCGAGCGCCCCGCGCGTGCTGAGCGTCGTCCGGCGCCTGTTGCGCAACGAGCAGGATGCGCAGGAAGTCGCCCAGGACACTTTCCTTTCGGCATTCCGCGCGATCGCGAGCTTCGACGGCAGCGCTCGCCTCTCCACCTGGCTGCACCGGATCGCCGTGAATGCGGCTCTGATGCGCCTGCGCACAAAGCGTCGGCATCCCGAGGATCCGATCGAGGAGCTGCTGCCGCGCTTCCAGGCCGACGGCCATCACGAGCACGCGCCCTCGGCGTGGGCCGTGCCGGGAGAGCGCGCGGTGGCGAGCGCGGAGGTACGCAAAGCCGTGCGGGGCGCGATCGACGAGCTGCCCGACATCTACCGAGACGTTTTGCTGCTCCGCGACATCGAGGAGCTGACGACCGAGGAGGCCGCCACTGCGCTGGGTATCACGGTTGCCGCGCTGAAAACGCGGCTGCACCGTGCGCGGCTGATGCTGCGCGAACGTCTCGACGACCTGATGCAAGAGCTCGAAGGAGCGCCCCAATGAATTGCCGCGAGCTGACCGAGTTCCTGATGGCGTATCTCGACGGAGAGCTGTCGGACGACACGCGCGGCTCGTTCGAGTTCCATCTCCACGGCTGCCAATCCTGCGTGAACTATCTGGAGAGCTATCGCGCGACTGTGGCGCTCGGCCGCGCTGCCTGCGCCGAGGACGGCTCGCTGCCCGACGACGTTCCGGAGGCGCTCGTTCAGGCGATCCTGGCGGCGCGCGGCAAGTAAGCGCCGGAGCTTCGCTCAGATCGCACGCTTCAGCCGAACGATCGCGCCCAGCGCCCGCTTCGCGAACGGCGTCAGGCGCGTGCGCGTGAACGCGCCGGCCACCGCCTTCAGCGCGTCGCCCTGCGTCGGATACGGGTAGATCACGCGCGTGAACGCGCCGAGCCCGATCCGCTGCGTGATCGCGAGCGTGTACTGCGTGATCAGATCGCCGGCGTTCGACGCGACGATCGTCGCGCCGACGATCTCGTCCGTTCCCTTGCGCACGTGCACCTTCACCAGGCCCTCCTCGTGCCCGTCGGTGACGGCGCGGTTCGCGCGCGCGATCGGTACCTGATAAGTGTCGATCAGCAGCGCGGCCGCCTGCGCGTCGCGCTCGTACATGCCGACATGCGCGATCTCGGGCTGCGTATACGTGCACCACGGCATCACCAGCTTCGAGAGGCGCTGCTTGCCGAACGGGCCGAACGAGAACAGCGCGTTCTGCACGACGATCTTCGCGGCCGCGTCGGCGGCGTGCGTGAACTTCCAGGCCATGCAGATGTCGCCGGCCGCGAAGATGCGCGGGTTCGAGGTGCACAAGAAATCGTCGACGCGCACGCCGAGCTTCTCGTCGTACGCGACGCCCACCGTCTCGAGCCCCAACCCCTGCACGTTCGGCGCACGCCCGGCGCCGACCAGGATCGCGTCGCAGGCGAGCGCTCTTTCGCGGCCGGCCTTGTCGAGCACGTGCACGAGCTTCTCGTCGCCGCGCGTCTCGACGCGCTGGATCGCGACGTCGAACCACAGCTCGACGCCGTCGCGCACGAAGGCGTCCTGCACGATCGCGGCGGCGTCGGGATCCTCACGCGTCAGGATCTGCGAAGTCATCTCGAGCACCGTGACTTCGCAGCCGAGGCGGCGGAAAGACTGTGCGAGCTCGCAGCCGATCGGTCCCGCGCCGATCACCGCGAGCCGGCGCGGGCGCTCGCTGAGCGTGAACACGCTCTCGTTGTCGAGATAGCCGGCCTGCGCGAGGCCCGGAATCGGCGGCGCGATCGCGCGCGCGCCGGTCGCGATCACCGCGCGGCGAAAGCGCAGCCGCTGCTCGCCGACGCTGAGCGCGTCGCTCGCGACGAACTGCGCGTCGCCGAGATGCACGTCGACACCGAACTCTTCCGTGTAGCGCTTCGCGCTGTCCTCGTGGCTGATGCGCGCGCGGATCTCGCGCATGCGCTCCATCGCGCGCGCGAAGTTAGGCAGCCCGGCGAGCTCGCCAGCCAACCCGAGCTTCGCCGCTTCGCGTCCGTCGTGGGCCAAGTGCGCGGCGCGGATCACCGCCTTCGACGGCACGCAGCCGACGTTCAGGCAATCGCCGCCCATCAGGTGTCGCTCGATCAGCGCGGTCTTCGCGCCGAGGCTCGAGGCGAGCAGCGCCGTAACAAGTCCAGCGGTGCCGGCGCCGATCACGACCAGATCGTAGACGCCGTCGAAGCGCGGGTTCTGCCAAGTCGAGGGATGGACGTTCTCGACCAGGCGTCGATTGTGCTCATCGAAAGGCGCGACGCGAACGGACACGGTGCTCACTCCTTGGCCGCGAGATCTTGGCCGCTCGCGTCGGCGAGCGCGCGCCGCGCGATGCGCGTGATGAACACCGTCACCAGCGCGGTGGCGGCGAGACCGACCGCAGTCAGCGCGGTCTTTCCGGTCTGCGCGCCGCCGCTCGCGGCGGCGGACGCGACGTCGCCAGCCAAGCTGCCGACGTACACGTAGAGCAGCGTCCCCGGCAGCATGCCGGCCGCAGCGATCACGTAGTCGGCGAGGCTGACGCGCGTGAGGCCGAGCGCGTAGTTCCCGAGCGAGAACGGGAAGACCGGCGAGAGCCGCAACAAGAACACGATCTTGCGGCCCTGCTGTCCGATCGCGCGATCGATCGCCGCGAACTTGGCGTTGCCTGCGATGCGCCGCTCGACGAAGCCGCGCGCGAGATAGCGCGCGATCAGGAACGCTGCGGTCGAGCCCAACACTGCGGCCGTGAACACGATCGCGGTGCCCTTCACGACGCCGAAGATCGCGCCGCCCGCGAGCGTCAGCGCCGAGCCCGGCAGGAATGCGACGACGCCGACCGCATACAGCGCGACGAATACGATCGGCGCGAGCGGGCCGAGACCGAGCGTCCAGCTGCGCAGCTCGTCGACGCGGCTGCCGGCGAGCTTGCCGAGCGCGATCAGAGCAGCGAGCCCGAGCGCCGCGAGCGCGAGCTTCGTCCAGGGCACGCTACTGGCTCGCGGCGCCTGCGGCGTCGGCAGCAATTTATCGTTCACGACGGTACTCCTCGGAGCTCGCGGCTCGGATGCGTGCCAGGGCGCGGCGTCACGCAGTGGCCAGCTGGCCGCCGCAGCTCGAGCCCGCGCCGGCGGTGCAGCCGAAGCAGTGCGCGCCCGTGGCGATCGCGATTTCCGCAAGCTCGCCGGCGTCACCGAGCTCGAACAGCGTGCGCGGGCCGCGCAGCGGGAGAGCGAGCGCCTGGTTGAAGTCGCAGTCGTAGAGCGAGCCGTCCCATGCGACCGAGAGCGTGCTGCGACACATCAGCGCCGGCACGGTCGCCGGATTGAAGTGGTTCACGAGCAGCGAGAGATATGCGTCGTGTTGCCCGCTGCGCACGAGGTCGCGCGCGAAACGCGCGATCGGCATGTTGGTGATCGTCAGCAGGCGGTCGAAGCGAATGCCGAGCGCGCCGAGCTCGCGCCGATAGTCGGCCTCGAGCTGCGCCTGCGGCGCGGGAAGGAAAGGCCCGAGCGGGTTGTACACGAGCGCGAGCACGAGGCCCGAGCCTGGCTGCGCGTAGCCCAGCGCGTTCAGCTCGCGCAGTGCCGCGATGCTGCGCTCGTAGACGCGCTTGCCGCGTTGTGCGTCGACGTTGCCCGGCGTGTAGCAAGGCAGCGACGCCACGATCTCGACGCCCTCGGCGGCAAGGAACTCGGCGGTGTCTTCCTGCCCCGGCTCGAACAGCACCGTCAGGTTGCAGCGGTCGATCACGCGCCGGCCCAGCGCCCGCGCGCCCCGCACCAGCTCGCGAAAGTGCGGGTTCAGCTCGGGCGCGCCGCCGGTCAGATCGAGCGTCGTGAGCTGCGCGTTTCGCGCCAGCACTTCGAGCACGCGCGCGGCGAGCTCCGGGCCCATCGCCTCGGTCCGCTTCGGGCCTGCCTCCACGTGGCAATGGTGGCAGGCGAGGTCGCAGCGCAGGCCGACGTTCACCTGCAGCGTCGTCGTCTCGGCTCGCTCGAGCTGCGCGAGCCCATGCCGCGCGAGCGTGTCGGAGAACGAGGCCGAACGGGCAGCAGCCATTGCGTTCTCCTGACGCGCCGAGAGGGCCGCACGTTACGCGGCATTTGCGCGCGCGGACGCACGGTTCTCGCGCTGCGAGAACGTCGCTGCAGGCTCGCGCGCGCCGGCGGCCGGCTCGGCCGTTGCGCGCACGCAGGCACGCCCTGGTCCGAGCCCGGCTGGCCCCGCAGGGAAAACTACAAGTCACCGATTTAGTTGGCTGATCTCTCGGCTACGCTGCTGAAATGAAATTCACGTCAGTCGAGCGACCGGCGCGGCAGGATCGGCGGCCGCGCCGAGCTCCGCGCCGCGTCCCGGCGCTGACGCGCCCGCGGCTGGTTGCCGCCGCGACGGAGCTATTCGCCGAGCACGGCCTTCACGCGGTGACGAGCGCGCAGATCGCCCGCCGCGCCGGCCTCGCGACCGGCACCTTCTATCTCTACTTCGCTGACAAGCTCGAGCTGTTCCGCGCGATCGTGTTCGAAGCGCTCGGTGAATTGCGCGCGCGGCAGGACGCGGCCGGCGCGCGTCATGCGTCCGGCTCTCGCGAAGAGATCGCCGCGCGCACCGAGGAGTTCCTCGACTTCGCGGAAGAGAAGCGCGCGCTGATGCGCGTGCTGTTCGCGCGCAGTGCCGAGGCGGCGGGCATCGCGGACGAGGTCGTCGGCGTGATCGCGCCGGCGATCGAGCGCCGCTATCAGGCGCTTCAGGCCGCGGGCGCGATGGCGCGCGACATCCACGCCGGCGTCGCAGCGCAGATGCGCGCGGCCGCGCTGGTGCGCATCGCCGCGTGGTGGACCGAGGACCCCTCGCGCGCGAAGCGCGCCGAGGTCGCCCGCACGCTGCTGCGCCTCGACCCGGGCGCGCATGCGCCCGCAGAGAATCCGTAACAACCCAGCGCCCTGCACCAGGAGCCCGCACGTCCGATGGCCCACATCACGCACGATCCCGCCTACAACACCGTCGATCGCGACGACTTCCTCTCGATGATCGAGCCGGCTCGCTACGCGACGCGCTGCGACGCCTTCGACGAGATCATCTCGGCGACGCGCGATCACCACTGGGATCCGCTCGATCCGGTCTACATCGATTTCGACGCCGAGCCGTTCGACACGACGCAGCAGCTCATCATGCCGCGCGAGTTCGTCGTCGAGCTCAACTGCGCTGTCGCGGAGAAGCTCGACGAGGGCCAGCAGATCCGGCTCGCGAACGAGTCCACGCGCTTCTCGATGTCGTCGATCCTGCACGGCGAGCAGGGCGCGCTCTCGCTCTCCGCGAGCCTGACGCAGATCTTGCGCGACCCAGGCGCGCAGGAGTACGCGACGAATCAGGCGCGCGAGGAGGCGCGTCACGTCGCCGGCTTCTCGCGCTACGTCGCGAAGCGCTGGGGCACGCCGATCGCGTGCGGCACGACGCTTGCGAGCCTGATGAACGAGATCGTGCTCGCGCCCGAGGTCTACAAGAAGCTGGTCGGCATGCAGATGCTGATCGAGGGCCTCGCGATGGGCGCGTTCGCGACTTTCCACTCGATGACGAACGATCCGACGCTGCGCCGGCTGATCCAGCTCGTGATGAGCGACGAGGCATTCCATCACAAGTTCGGAAAGATCTGGGCCGACCGCACCGTCTCGAAGCTCAGCGAGGAGGAGCACATCGCGGTCGAAGACTGGGCGGCGAAGTGCTTCCACACGCTGCTGTTCAATCTGGTGAACGCCGAGCAGAAGCAGGCGATCTACCCGCAGTTCGGGCTCGAGTGGCAGTGGGTGCGCGGCGCGGTGCTCGAGGCGTTCACCGACCAGGATCGCCGCAAGGCGATGACGCAGAGCACGAACATCTTCCGCGTGCTGATCAAGACGCTGCTGAAGGCGGGCATCATCACCGAGCGCACGCGCGCGGTGTACGCGGGCTGGGTCGACATGGCCGAGCTGCACCGCGAGAGCGACGAGGTCGTCGGCCACGAGCTCGCGATGCAGACCGTCGCCGAGCTGCGCGACATCAACGCCCAGCACGCCCGCGTCATCAGCCGCGCCCTCAAGCCCGCCCGCCTCGCAAGCGCGTAAGCCCACGGCGCGCTAGGTCCGAGCGCAGGCGAAGCGCGGCGGGCGAAGTCGAATCCGCAAGCGAAGCGCGCAGCGAGGCGAAGTCCTCGGAGCCGAGCGAAGTCGAATCCGCTAGGGCATGTACTCCACATGCAGCACCGGCGCGCGCGTGCCGTTGGCGGATTCCGCCGTGCGCTTGCCGCCGCCGGTGATCACGAACGCCATCGCGTTGCCGGATGCCCAACCGGGCAGCGCCAAGATTTCCTGGATCACGGGGGCGAGGTTCGGCGTGCGCTGATCGGGGCCAGCGACCTGGATCGTCGGCCACGGCGCCGGCACCCACGCGACGCTCGCTGCGGTGCGCGGGCGCGAGGAGAGGCTGAAGCTCGCCGTCGTGAGCGGCGCCGGCGCAGCATTGGCTTCGCCCTGCACGGTCAACGAGGTCGCGATGGTCGTCACCTCGTCCACCTCGAACTGGATGTAGGCGTTCGAGATCGTCGCGCTGGCCGGGATCGTCACGTTCGCGAAGCGCAGCAGGACCGTTTGCGGTTGGCTGGCGTCGAGCACCAGCTCGAGGTCCGAGTCCGTCAGCTTGACGACGCCCAAGCGCTCCTCCGCGTCGTCGTTCTTCGCGACCGCGCGGTCGAGGATCGTCGCGCCCGGCGTGGTCACCGTAATCACTGCGTCGTCGCTGGCGGAGAGCGCGCCGTCGTTCCCGGTGAGGCGCACGACGTAGCTGCCGACCGCCGGGAAAATCGCGTCCGTGATCGCCGCGCTCGGATCCGAGAAGGTCACTGCGGCGGGCCCCGATACGAGGCTCCAGCTCGCAGTCACGGAGCCGGGCGGACTCGGGAACCCATCGTCTGAAACGCTTCCGCTCAGCGTGACCGACGCCGGGAGAACGGAGAGTGTCTGATCGACGCCGGCGTTCACGAGAGGTGCCGCGTTCGGCGCCGATGGCAGCGTGCCGTACTGCACGACGAGCACCGGCGCGCGCGTCCCGTTCGAAGACTCTGCCGTGCGCTTGCCCGTCCCGTTGAACAGCAAGACGACCGGGCTGCCGCTCGCCCAGCCCGGCTGGCTCACGATCTCCTGCAGAATCGGCGCGAGGTTCGGCGTGCGCTGATCGAGCCCGGCGACTTGGATCGTCGGCCAGGGAGCGGGCGCCCACGGCACTGCGGCCGCGGTGCGTGGCCGCGACGAGATCGAAAACGCCAGCGTCGAGAATGCCGCCGGCACGAGCGCACGCTCGCCGGTGATCGTCAGCGAGGCACTACCCGTCGTCACCTCGTCGACCTCGAATTGGACGTACGCGTCGAGAATCGGCGCAGCGGCGTCGATCGCGAGGTTCGGGAAACGCAAGCCGACGGTCTGCGGGGCGCCGGCATCGAGCACGAGCTCCAGATCGTTGCTGGTCAGGCTGACCGTTCCGCCGTTGAACTGCTCCGCATCGTCATTCTTGTTGGTGATCGAACGCGTCAGGCTCGCGACGCCGTACGCCGTGACGGACATCGTGTCGCCGACTTCCAGCGCGCCGTCGCTCACGCTGAGTCGCAGCACGTAGACGCCGGGGACCGAGAAGCTGGCGCTGGTGGTCGCAGCGCTCGCGTCTTGAATCGATGCGATGCCGCCGGCCGGCCCGCTCTCGAGGCTCCATGCGAACGAGAGCTGTCCCCCCGGCAACCCGTCATCCGTCGCCGAGCCGGCGAGCGCCGCTGCGTTCGGGAGGAACACGACGCGATCGGGGCCAGCATTCGGCTCCGGCGCAGCGTTCATCGTCGGCGGCGTGGTGACCGTGATCGTTTCCTGATGCACGCCGGCCGCGGAGAACGGGTCGGCGACCGCGAGCGTCACGGTGTAGACGCCCGGCGTGTTGAACGTGTGAGCCGCGACGGGGCCGGTCGCGGTCGCCCCGTTGCCGAAGTCCCATGCGTAGGCGACTGCGTCGCCATCCGAATCGCTCGAGGCGCTGCCGTCGAAAGCCACCGCGAGCGGGGCGTCGCCGGCCGTCGGCGACGCGACGAACGTCGCGTTCGGCGAGTTGTTGGGGATCCCGACCGCAATCGCTGCGCTGTCAGTCGCGCCGCCGTCGTCGGTGACCGTCAGTGTCGCGACGTAGCTGCCCGGCGCCGCGTAGGTGTGGCTCGTGCTCGCTCCCAAGGCGCTGGCGCCGTCGCCAAAGCTCCACGCGTACTGCGCGATCGCTCCGTCGGGATCGCTCGACGCGCTGCCGTCGAAGTCGACGACGAGGCGACCGGGCCCGGTCGGCACGCTCGCGCTCCCGGTGGCGATCGGCGGCAGATTCGCGGGCCCGACGTTGATTGCGACCTGCTGCGTGCTCGTCGCGGCGAACGGGTCGGCGACACCCAGCGTGACCGTGTAGCTGCCCGGCGTTGCGAAGGTTTTCGACACGACCGCGCCAGCGGCGGTCGTGCCATCCCCGAAGTCCCATGCGTAAGCGAGCGCGTCAGCATCGGGATCGGTCGATCCGCTGCCATCGAGCGCAACGACGAGCGGTGCAGGGCCTGATGTCGGCGATGCGAGCACGAGCGCGCTCGGCGGCGCATTCGCGATGTCGATCGTCGTCGTCGCGGTTCCGACGCCGCCGACGGGGTCGGTCGCGGTCAGCGTCACCAGATACGAGCCAGGCCCCGCGTAGGTGTGCGACGCGGGCGCTCCGCTCCCGCTGGCGCCGTCGCCGAAGCTCCAGTCGAAGGAGAGCGCGCCGCCTTCGGGATCGGTCGAGCTCGTCGCGTCGAAGCTGAACGCCAGCCGGGCTGCGCCGGCCCCTCCGTTCGTCGGTACGAACGCCGCGGTCGGGAGCAGATTCACGAACTCGGCCGTGAACGAGAGAGGCGCCGCGCCGACTCCGAACGAGCGCGAGCGCGCCGCGAGCCCGTCGTCCCATCGATCGAAGCTGCGCCATTGATGAGTCGTC
>Ga0187894_10006251_pt1 | contig 11765 bp, 11 predicted proteins | sample GBC1701081metaG_FD_136650 | JGI IMG/M metagenome (GOLD analysis project Ga0187894, IMG submission 136650) | White microbial mat communities from a lava cave in the Kipuka Kanohina Cave System on the Island of Hawaii, USA - GBC170108-1 metaG ...
AGATTAAGTGTGATAAGGGCATAGAAATTAGAAAAGTAATCGTTGCTAAATAAAAAAAACCCCCCAATTGAATTGGGGGTTTTTTTTGAGAAGCATAATTTTTAACCTCTCTTTCCGATACTTACTGATCGTGACTGCCCTTCAATTTTAATTGTAATCACTCTATCGCAATCACCATCACCGTAGTCAACAATGATCACTTGCCCGGTTGTAACATTGGTAAATTCTTTTACTCCTGACACCGCTATTGGGCAACCTCTTCTGTAAACAAGTTCGGTTAAAATAGCCATTTCATATTCAACTCCCCTTCTATTGACGCCCGTTGCTGCAAAATCGTGCGGCCATTCGTCTGTATTTGCACACTGGCTAACATGCAACTCATCATTGAGTGGACTTAAAGCCCGAAGCCATACACGCTCATAGCAATGTTCACGCGTGGCGGTTGTACCATCAGGCCATACCGCCAAACCGTTTTCCAATTCGATCTGAAACTTTGGAGCATCTTCACTACTACCTGTTACGTTCGTAAGGGTACGGGTTCCGCTTAGTTTAATTCCATTGATATAATAGTTCTCAAAGGTTATGGATATCCATGATCCGGGTAAAAACCTGCGACCGTTGAAATGAACAATTATTCTGCCTGAACGAACATTCCCACGCGGATCTTCACATGCATCGCCAAAGTCAACCGTGATGTCACCAATTGGAAGTTCCGGAGTTGATAACTCGCTAAATGATATTGCCACGGCTGCACAAAATCTGTCATCATCAACAGTCAACACGCTGGCTCCAGATGACAGCTTTCCACCTGCTGTTCCTTCATCAGATGCAACAGCCACACCTGCCATATCATCGGCATCCTCAAAATAATAATCGGTAACCGATTCTTCTGCTACATACCCTGCTTCTGTAGCATACGGGTCTTCATTCTCCTGACAGGAAAATGCAAAGCCAAGCGACACTACAGCCACCAAAGCGGCTGTTTTTCTTAAAAAATTATTCGTTTTCATAAGGTTTTGGATTTTCGTAAACATTTTTTGTTTGTTTTGGGCTTTAGACCGTTGATACGGTTGAGGGTTTAATCCTTCCCCCAAGATTTTTAATTTTAGCCGATAAACAGCTTTATTTACTAATAAAACCATCTATTTTGAGATTACTAAAAATATTCTGTGTTGGCCTGCTGATTGGCTTTTCTCCTGCTGTAAACGCACAGGGTTCGTTGAAAATTGCCAAGCTAAAATACAATGGCGGGGGCGACTGGTATGCCGCTAAAACAGCTTTACCAAACCTTATAAAATTTTGCAACGAACAGTTAGGCACCAGCATTGCCCCGGAAGAAGATATTGCAGAAGCTGGAAGCAAAGAACTCTACCTCTACCCTTATGTATTTATGACTGGGCACGGAAACGTGGTGTTTAGTGAAAGTGAAGCCGCCAACCTGAGAAACTATTTACTGGCTGGCGGTTTTTTGCACATAGATGATAACTACGGATTGGATAAATACATTCGTATAGAGTTAAAAAAAGTTTTCCCGGAACTGGAGTTGGTTTACCTCCCGTTTGACCACCCGGTGTACAACCAGAAGTTCAGGTTCCCAAAAGGGCTACCGAAAATACATGAGCATGATGGAAAACCTTCCCAGGGGTTAGGCCTGATTTATGAAGGCCGGCTCGTAGTTTTTTATTCCTACGAATGCGACCTGGGCAATGGTTGGGAAGACGCTGCCATTCACAACGATCCGGAAGCAAAACGAAGGCAGGCGCTGGAAATGGGGGCGAATTTAATCTCCTACTGTTTTACAAATACGCAGTAATTGCCTGCACGATGATTTTCGTGATGGATGTGATAATCATGATTATCAAAGTCATCACAGCAATCACAGTTTAAGATAAATTATTTCTTTTCAAATATCTCTGCCAGCGTGCGGTGCAGTTCTTCACCTCGCAGGTTCTTGGCCACTATCAATCCTTTCGGGTCAACCAGCACTGAGAATGGAATCGCATTGATATTGTAGAGCAAGGCTGCCTCTGATTGAAAATACTTTAGATCAGAAACATGCGTCCATATAAGGCCGTCTTGCTGAATGGCCTGAACCCAATCCTCTTTAGTCCTGTCAAGAGAAACACCGAACACGGTAAAGCCTTTGTCTTTAAAAGTATTATAAGCCTTCACTACATTTGGATTTTCTCTGCGGCACGGCCCGCACCACTTTGCCCAAAAGTCAATCAATACATATTTACCACGCAACGATGAGAGCTTTACGATTTGTCCATCGGGATTTGGAAGGGCGATTTCAGGAGCCGCTTGTCCGATAGCCAGGGTCTTGCTTTTATTTACCATGTCGGCAAAATCCTTTGCATGACCGGATGCAGGCCATGCTTTCGTGACCTTATCGGCAGAAGCGATGTACACATCCAGGTATTTATCTTTATCAAGCGCTTGTCCGCTTTGCAGAATGTTTATTACTCCAAGAGAAGCAGGTTCGTTTTTTATCACCTCTGCTATCTGATCATTAGCTTTATTGGTCAGCACCAGATACTGTTGTTGCAACTCGAGCATTTTTACCTGATCACCCGCTTGCTGGGCTTTCTGGAATTCTTCGCCAAGCCTGGTTGCTTCAGGTGTTGTTTGAACTGCCTGTTGAATGCTTTGTATTTTTCTTATAAACTCAATATCGGGTGAACCTTTCACTTCAAAAAAGCCAGTCGTGCTGTTTCCGTCAACGTTCACTTCAAGATCACTTTTATCCAGAATCACATCCACGGTTTGCATATTGTAAAAATTCATCCTGTAGTAGCCAGGCTCCTTCAGATTGATTTTTTTAACATACGTATAATTACTTTTCAGTTTGATGGTATCTTGCCACCCCTGTCCGCTTCTTTTCAATTCCATAATTGAAATGGTTCCGCTTTGCGGAAAGCCCACTTTGCCGCTTATGGTAACATCCCATCCTGAAATAGTTTTAGACTCTTGCCCATTTGATGAACAACCCTTTAACATGAGAGTGCCTGAAATGAATACGATCGATAAAATTCTCATACCTCTTCTAATTTTTTAATTAATAACGCGTTGGCCACTTTTGGGTCGGCCTTGCCCTTACTTCGCTTCATCACTTCACCCATAAACATGCCAACAATTCCATTCTTGCCCTTTTTATACTCCTGAACTTTGGCTGGGTAATCGAGAATAACCTGTTCAATAAGGGTTAAAATTGATTCCTCGGTGCTGTCTTGAATCAGGTTCAACTTTTGCGCAACCTCAAGCGCTGATTTTCCACGTACTTTTAATAATTCGGGAAAAATACGTTGTGAAGCGGTTGAAAAGTTGACCTTATTACCATCAATTAATTGAATTAGTTCCGCTAAAGTCTGAACAGAAATTGGAAAATCCTTAACCGTTAGTGTAAGTTCATTCAAATATGATTTTACCGGCCCAATAATCCAATTGGCTACAGCTTTAAAATTGTCGCTGTGCTTACAAACTTCTTCAAAATAACAGGCGATGTCTTTTGAATCAGTGAGTACTTGTGCGTCATACACAGACAAACCATAATCCTTCACAAACTTTTCCTTCAATTCGTTGGGAAGGGCCGGCATGGAAGCCTTAATTTCACTGAGCCATTCTTCGGAAACAATGACAGGGCTCAAATCAGGGTCAGGAAAGTATCGGTAATCATTCAACTCCTCTTTAGTCCGCATGCTATGGGTTTTCCCGGTGGCTGCATCAAATGTTCGTGTTTCAGAAATAATCTCTTCTCCTCTCTCCAACACCTCAATCTGTCGTTCAATCTCATGATCAATCGCACGCTGCACATTACGGATGGAATTCATGTTTTTCACTTCCACTTTCTTACCGAATTCCTTCGCACCCTGAAGCATGACTGAAACATTGGCATCGCATCGAAGCGAGCCTTCTTCCATGTTGCCATCGCAGATTTCAAGGTACCGGACCAGCTTCCGTATCTCCGTAAGGCAGGCATACGCTTCATCAGAAGTTTTGATGCAGGGGTCAGTCACTATTTCAATGAGCGGAACGCCTGAGCGATTAAAATCTATGAGTGTATCATCTTCACCGGGTAAGTGAATAGATTTACCCGCATCTTCTTCCAAATGAATTTTTGTGAGCTGGATGTTGTGCTCCCCGCCCTGTTTAAGCGAAACTGTAATGTATCCTCCTTTGCAGATTGGTGTACGATCTTGTGTAATCTGATATCCTTTTGGAAGATCGGGGTAAAAATAATTCTTACGATCAAAAATGGTAACCCTGGAAATCTCCGCGTGACAGGCAAGACCCATTTTGATGGCTAACTCTAATGCACGCTTATTAAGTTTGGGTAAGATTCCAGGATGTGCCAATGTAATGACACCCACATTCGTATTGGGCGCAGCGCCAAAGGCTACAGAATCTGAATTGAAGATTTTGCTCTCCGTGAGAAGCTGAGCGTGTACTTCTAATCCGATGACTGCTTTATACTTACTTAAGTCCATAGTCATATAGTCCATAGTTAAGGTCAATAGCAATACCCTGGACTATTGACCATCGAGTATGGACTACTAAATCATTTTCTTCGCCTTCTCCAGCACGGCATTTAGTCCGCTCAAATTCTTGCCGCCCGCGGTAGCAAAGAAGGGCTGGCCTCCTCCTCCTCCATCAATTTCTTTTGCAAGCTCCTTTACCATGTTTCCGGCATGGTAACGATTTGTTAAAGCAAGTTTCTCTCCGACCATCACGGTTACGTGTGGCTTGCCATCGACATCGGCAGCAAGAATAAGCAACAAATCATCGAATTGATTTCTCAGCGCATATGCGATATTCTTCACTGCGTCAGCATTAGGTACCGAAACCCTTTCCACGATTAACGAATAACCGTTAACGCTTGTAGCCTTCTTCGCCAACTCGTCCTTAAGCTGGTTGGCTTTATCCTGATTGACCGTTTCAAGTTTTTTCTCCAGTGCATTTCGCTCGTCAAGCAAATTTTTTGTTGCCGCAAGAATATCCTTCGGATTTTTCAGCAACTCCTTTACCTGATCGAGTAAGCTGAGATTTTCTTTTACAAATTTCTCTGCTTCATCGGCAGTAATGGCTTCTATCCTACGCACGCCAGCCGCTACTGAACTTTCTGATGTGATTTTGAACAGACCAATGCTACCCGTAGCGGGCACGTGCGTGCCTCCGCAAAGTTCTACCGAAAACTTGGGGTCAAACGTAATCACCCGTACAAAATCTCCATATTTTTCTCCAAAAAGAGCCATGGCTCCCAGTTTCCTGGCCTCCTCAATAGGCACATTTTGCTTTACATTCAAAGCGATGTTCTCCCTGATTTTCTGATTGACCCGATCCTCCACTTTCTGAATTTCTTCGGGAGTCATGGCAGCAAAGTGGGAGAAGTCGAAGCGGGTAATTTTTTCGTTTACCAATGATCCTTTTTGCTCCACATGTTTACCCAGCACTTCACGCAGCGCAGCGTGAAGCAAGTGCGTAGCGGAATGGTTATTCATGGTAAGCTTACGTTTGCGTTTATCAACTAACGCATTAAAAGCGGCATCAAGCTTTTCGGGTAGCTTATCAGCAAAGTGAACAATCAACTCATTCTCTTTCTTAGTATCGGTAACGTAAATCTTTTCGTTTGCGCTTTCAATGTATCCGATATCGCCAACTTGTCCACCGCTTTCCGCATAGAAAGGTGTTTTGTCAAACACCAGTTGATATAGTTCCTTATTCTTCTGCTTTAGCTTACGATATTTAATAATCTTTACTTCTGACTCAAGGTTATCGTACCCGACAAATTCTGATTTCCCATCCTTACCTACTAAAATCCAATCACCGGTTTCCTTAGTAGCATCGGCTTTAGAGCGCGACTTCTGTTTTTCCATCTCAGCTTTAAAGCCGGCTTCATCAACAGAGAACCCGCGTTCACGCGCAATGAGGGAAGTAAGATCAAGTGGGAAACCGAAGGTATCGTACAATTCAAAAGCCTGTTCACCACTGATTGATTTCAATCCCTCAATTCGTTTCAATCCTTTCTCTAAAGTTCTCAAGAAAGAAGTTTCCTCTTCAAAAATTACTTTACTCACATACTCTTTTTGTGATTCAAGTTCAGCGAATACATCTTTCAACTGGCTTGAAAGAACAGGCACCAACTTATAAAGAAATGGTTCCTTAAAGTTCAGGAAAGTAAAGCCGTATCGAACTGCCCTGCGAAGGATGCGTCTGATCACATACCCTGCTCCCGTATTGGAGGGAAGCTGTCCATCACAAATGGCAAAGGAAACCGCCCGGATATGATCGGCCATTACACGCAGTGCAATGTCTGTTTTTTCGCCCTCACCCCCATCCCCTCTCCCCGGGGAGAGGGGCGATGTTCCTTGATATGGAATACCTGATTCTTTCGAAATGAAATTAATCAGCGGGCTGAATACGTCTGTATCGTAATTCGAGGTTTTCTTCTGGATCGCCATGCACAACCGCTCGAACCCCATACCGGTATCTACATGTTGTGAAGGAAGTTTTTCTAAAGCGCCATCCGCTTTACGGTTGAATTCCATGAACACCAGGTTCCAGATTTCAACTACCTGCGGATGATCACTATTCACCAGTTCTTTTCCGGGTATCTTTTTTACTTCTTCTTCCGCACGCAGGTCTATGTGAATCTCCGAACAAGGTCCGCAAGGACCGCTTTCCCCCATCTCCCAGAAATTATCTTTCTTCTTTCCATGAATGATTCTGTCCTCTGCCACAAATCTCTTCCACAGCGCTTTTGCCTCTTCATCTGCCGGAAGGTTGTCTCCTTTATCTCCACCAAAAACACTCACGTACAACCTGTCCTTCGGAAGTTTATACACCTCTGTGAGCAGTTGCCAGGCCCACTCAATCGCTTCCTTTTTAAAATAATCGCCAAAGCTCCAGTTGCCGAGCATCTCGAACATCGTGTGGTGGTACGTATCGATACCAACTTCCTCCAAATCGTTATGCTTACCACTCACGCGAAGGCATTTTTGCGTATCAGCAATGCGATTGCTTTTAGGCGTTGCGTTACCCAGAAAGTAGTCCTTGAACTGCACCATGCCCGAATTGGTAAAAAGCAGGGTCGGGTCATTTTTAAGCACGAGGGGTGCTGAAGGGACGATCTGGTGCCCCTTCTTCTTGAAAAAATCCAAAAACAACCTTCTGATCTCACCCGATTCCATCAATACCCGAACTTTAAACTCTTACGATTTTTAGTATATTCAACCCCCGATACCGTATGGGTATGGGCTGAACGAGCAAAAATAACTGCTGAGGGGTAAGATTTCGTAGATTTTACATATTTTTTTAAACCTGATGCGTCCATCGAAATACTACTACAATCCTACTTCCTGCCGATACGAACCTGCCCGAACTTCAATTTCACGTACTGCCGGTTACGGAATTCTGTTTTCAATTTCTACCCTGCTGATTTTTTGGGGCGCGCTTTCCCTGCACGGCAAGCTCTTCGTGACGGAAAGAGGAAAGGCCCTGAAAAAAGAAAACATCACGCTAACAAAACACCATGCGTCACTTCTGACTGGATTAGCAGATGCAGAAGATGTGTTGATTAATTTAAACAGTCAAAATTCAAACCTCCACGAAAAGATTTTTGAAACTACTTTAGGAAAAGTAGTCGCTTCAAGACAAGGAAAAGAAAGCTTATTGTTAGCAGATGCCTCCCATTTCAAAGTAGCTGCGGCCGAGTTGAAGGCTCAATCTTCTTCAATTTCAAAAACCTCGGGCAACCATAACAAACACCTCAGCACCGTTGAAATAAAGGAAGAGGAATTAAGATTCCTCATGTTTGTTCCTTCCATCCAACCCATTGAAAATGCAGCATTAACCAAGCTGGTATCAGGTTTTGGTAAGCGGATTAACCCCTTCCATAAAGGTAATTATCATCACCCTGGAGCTGATTTCGCGGCCGCGCGTGGAACACCCATCCTGACAACAGCAAAGGGTATAGTGGTAGATATTAAGAATGGCTCCACACTGCAGGCAGGTTATGGAAACTACATCGAGATCGACCATGGCAATGGACTGATCACGCGTTACGCTCATCTTGAAGACGTAATGGTGCGTGTGGGTCAGAAAGTATTGAAGGGCTCGGTGATTGGTTCAGTTGGCATGAGTGGCGGGGCTATTGCTCCTCACGTTCATTACGAGATCATTCGCAACGGTGAACAAGTTGACCCGGTTCCATACATGATGGAGAAGTTAAATAGCAAGGAATATATCGAACTTCAAAAACTTGGCAGTAAGAAAAATCAATCCTTAGACTAAGTGAAAAGAACGTTCACATATAACCCCCAAACCTGCCGGTACGAACCCGAATTTTTAACGGGAAAGAAACTTACCAGAAACCTCTTTCGTTTTTTCTCACTTTCATTTGTAGTCGCATTAGGATTATTCTGTTGGTATATCAACCGGTACATCCCCCTTGAAGAACAGTATTTACAGCAACAGAATTTTGAATTGCTGGTTCAGTGGGAATCATTGGAGAGAAAACTGGATGCGGCTTATAGTCAGCTTAATGAATTAATAGATCAAGACGATAATAATTACCGGGTCATCTTAGACCTCCAGCCATTGGGATCCACAGTACGTGAAGCCGGGGTCGGTGGTTCGGAACCTCTTTACCTGGCAGAAATAAAGCAGTACGATCTGATTACAGAAACCTATAAACGCTTTGAAAAACTAAAGCATCAGTTGGATGTTGAAAGTCAATCCTTTAACGAACTGGCCAAAGTAGCTGAAACCAAACGTGCGATGTGGGCATCGCGGCCTGCCATACAACCCATCGACAATAAAGATTTAATGCGTTTGCATACCTCATTCGGGTTGAGGTATCATCCATTATTAGGATACGTGAGACCTCACAAAGGACTTGATTTTACAGCTGCTATGGGCACACCCGTGTATGCAACGGGTGACGGACGGGTTTCTACTTCGTATTATTCACACACGTTCGGTAATGTAGTGTATCTCGATCACGGCTTTAATTTTGAAACCCGATATGCTCATCTTTCAAAGTACAATGTTGAAGCCGGGCAATTCATAAAAAGAGGGCAGATAATCGGATATGTAGGAAACACAGGTACCTCGGTGTCGCCCCACCTGCATTACGAAGTTCTTTTCAAAAACGAACAAATCAACCCCATTAATTTCTTTCAGCGCGACCTGAGCAACCAGGAGTATGAGAAGTTAATAAAGCTTGTCAATCACGAAAATTCCTCGCTGGATTAGTTAATTTTACACTCATTATGGTAAGGGTATTAAAAAAAGGTTCTGATAAGAAGTCCATTCGTGAGGTGCTTAAAAAGATCACTAAAAAATCTTCAAAAAACGGATTAAAGGCATCCAAATATGCCGGTACTGTTAAATTTAAAGAGGATGGGTTAGTGCTGCAAAAGCAGTGGAGGGATGAGTGGTAATAAGTTATTCCTCGATACTAACATCATCATCTATTTCCTCTCAGGTGATGATACACTTACAGAACTTCTTGAGGGCAAATCCATCTACATTTCAGTTATTACAAAATTAGAGCTACTCAGTTATCGTGAGCTCACGGATAAAGATGTAGCAAAACTTGAAAAATTCTTATCCGAGTGCACTGTAGTTGAGTTAACCTCGACAGTACAGTTAAAAACGGTAAACTTAAGAAGAAAGTACAAACTAAAATTACCTGATAGCATTATTGTTGCCAGTGCTTTATACCTTGACTTACCCCTGATTTCTTCCGACAAATCGCTCAAGAATTTAAAAGAAGGGTCAATCCTTTATTACGAAAAGAAATAATCCACATGAGGTTCGTCATATTTTTAATCTGTGCTCTATCGCCACTATTTTCTACCTCACAAATAAAAGATACCGTCTCTGTTATCGGTGTGGGTGATATTATGATGGGGAGTAATTATCCCGAATCAGTGTTGCCTGCACAAAATGGCGCATTTCTGATGAAGGAGGTTGAAGAGGCCCTCAAAAATGCTGATGTAACATTTGGCAACCTGGAAGGAACGTTGCTGGACGCTGGAGGAACTCCTAAAACCTGTCGCGACCCTAAGGTGTGTTATGCTTTTAGAAGCCCTGTCAGGTATGTACAAAACCTGGTAAATGCAGGTTTTGATATCATGAGCCTTGCTAATAACCATGCCGGTGATTTCGGAGATGTGGGCAGAACAAGCACCATTAAAACATTGGATGATGCGGGTATACTTCACACAGGACAGTTGCCCAGGCGATTTGTTCTATTCGAAAAAAATGGGGTGCGGTATGGGCTTGCTGCCTTTGCACCCAACAGTAATTGCCTGAGCATTAATAATATGAAGGAGGCTCTGGCCATTATAAAGGAACTCGATGCCCGTTGTGATATTATTATCATTTCCTTCCATGGAGGGGCCGAGGGTGGGCAGTACCAAAACGTTCCTCGCAAACATGAGTTGTTTCATGGGGAAGATCGCGGTGACGTGTATGCATTTTCGCACCAACTTATTGATGCCGGGGCCGATATAATATTTGGCCATGGGCCCCATGTTACACGGGCTGTGGAGATTTATAAAAACAGATTCATTGCTTATAGCCTGGGTAATTTTTGCACATATGGCGGAATTAATGTTGCGGGTATTAATGGATGGGCGCCCATCATTAAAGTATTTGCAGACACGAACGGAACCTTTATAAAAGCAGAAATTACGCCTACGTATCAAATTGCGCGTGACAGGGTAAAAATTGACACGGAAAAACGCGTGATTAAAAAAATTCAGGAACTGACAAAAAAAGATTTTCCGGAAGTACCAATACGCATTGACGATAAAGGATTAATTACTTACATTGCTCATCAAGATGGCTTATAAAGAAAAGGAAATCGAGAAACTCTACTACTCTATAGGAGAAGTAGCTGAACAGTTCAATGTAGCACCATCCCTTATCCGTTTTTGGGAGTCCGAGTTCGACCTCATCAAGCCAAAAAAGAATCGCAAGGGCAATCGTCAGTTTACTAAAGAAGATATTGATAGTGTCCGCACCATTTACCACCTGGTAAAAGAAAAAGGATTCACATTATCAGGCGCCAAAGAGATGTTGCGCAACGATAACAACTCTGTAAAAGATAAAATCGAATTAATCGACTCGCTTCGATCCGTTCGCAGGTTCCTCGTTGAACTTCGCGATAAACTCCAGTAGCTAATTTGATAGTTTATTGATTTGAAAATTTGAAGGTAGCAATTGTTCATCCTTCAGGTGTACTACCGTAGTAGCTATTTGATTGTTGGTGCTTAATCTTCAAATTAGCAAATCTTCAAATTTTCAAATTGAATGGATCAAAATCGTCTCTCCTTACTGGCTCTTCACTTCATTCCGGGTGTCGGTGATTATCTCGTACGACAAGTTGTTAGCTATTGCGGTTCAGCAGAACAGGTATTTAAAACTCCTAAAGGAAAATTGTTAAAAATCCCCGGGGTGGGTGCTGTTACTGCTGAGGCTATCTTAAACGGTAAACCTTTTCAACAGGCAGAGAAAGAACTGGTCAAAGCAGAAAAAGAATCAGTTGAACTGGTCTTCTTTACCGATAAAAAATACCCTTCCCGACTTAAGAACATCCCCGATGCTCCTTCTATCCTGTACGTAAAAGGAAATATTGATTTTGAAAATCAAAAAGCGGTGGGGATTGTTGGCACCCGACAGGCGACATCGTATGGTAAAGAACGGGTAGAAGAAATTGTAAAAGAACTGGTTCCTCATGGTTCGCTTATTGTGAGCGG
>Ga0187894_10006253_pt1 | contig 11764 bp, 13 predicted proteins | sample GBC1701081metaG_FD_136650 | JGI IMG/M metagenome (GOLD analysis project Ga0187894, IMG submission 136650) | White microbial mat communities from a lava cave in the Kipuka Kanohina Cave System on the Island of Hawaii, USA - GBC170108-1 metaG ...
ATGCCGGGCCGCGGCGAGGGCGGTTAGATTGGCCATCGTCGCCCCAGTCACGAAACCGCCGCCGGCCCCTGCTGGCAACCCCAACGCCTCACGCAGCCATTTGAGACAGACATCTTCGATCCCGGCGGCGACGGGCGACTGGACACGGTATCCCGCGTTTTGATCCCAAACCCCGGCCATCAAATTTGCGGCCAGAGCCGCGGGCAAAACTCCGCCGGTCACAAAGCCGAAATACCTGCCGCCGACGCTAGCCACCGTGGCGGGCGAGCCGATCTCATCGAGCATTTGCAGAACAATTCGCGGATCGGTCGGGTGTTCGGGTAAAGGTTCATCAAGGAGCGCAAGCCGCTCGACCGCCTCATCCGATGGCGCGACGCGCCGTTCGTCGTGACTGTCAATGTAACTAAGCGCGCGATCCAGAAAATCTGTCAGCAGTTCCCTCATTTCATTCCTTTAGTCGAGATGAAAAACTTCATCCAGGTCGATCGCGACCGGACTATTGTCATCATTGGTCAGCATCAAATCTCTCATATGCGCCCACCATCGCCGGCAGACCTCGGTCTGCGCGATCTTCCCCCACAGCTCTTCCGATTCGATCTCGGCGTAAGCGAAGAGCCGATCGTTTTCGCGGTCGAGGAAAATCGAGTAGGCGCCCACGCCGTGCTGTCTCAAAACGTCTCGCAACTCCGGCCAGATCGGGTTGTGACGGCGCTCGTATTCGTCCTGATGGCCTGGCTTGAGTCGCATCAGGAATGCTTTGCGGATCATTTTGTTCTCTCCCTGAACGCGCTTGCGCGCAATTCGTGGCTCATCCCGGCGGCCTCCTGCCCAGTATCCGGCTGATTTGTCTTTCGATGTCGCTTCTGACCTCATGGATTCTGAAATCATCCACGAGCGCGGCGGAACCGGGACCGATCCACAAACCAACCGAACCGTAAACGCCGCCGCCCTCGGAATTGTCTATTCTCAGAATGGGGACGTTGCTGCCGTTGATAAAGACGGCTATGACTTCCTTGGAGATCGAGACTCTCGCTTTGAACCACTCGCCCGATTGACTATACGGCAGATCGAATCGCGCTTCGTGATTCGCGCCCCGACCTGAGCGGGTTGAAAGGTAGCGGACGATCACACTCTGCCTTTCATCTTCGCTGCCCGCCTCGTCTCCGATGTAGAAACAAATGGCTTCGAATTCCCTCTCGTCGCGAACGTGAAAAGCTATGCCCACATCCTGCGCCGCCGCGGCGATGTCCAGATCGATCTTGCCTACCGAGAAGCGCAATTCCTCGATCCAGGCAAGGCCCTTCCCCGCGCGGGCGTCAAGTTCCACCGCGGACTGCCCCTTGTATTCGACGTTCGAGGCGGCGCGGTTAATCAATCTCCATCTTTCGCTGGAGCCATGGCGTTCCCCGAGCCCCCGGCCGTCGCCGGAGACCAGCCTTCGCAGATCCAACTTCCTTTGCTTCGTTCGCGTCGTGCTGATTCCGACCCCCATGAAAAGCATGGCGAACATATCCGAGAAAAACTGCTTCACCCTTCCCATCTCGACGGCCTCTCAGTATGTCGCCCTGCCCCCGGTCATATCGAAAGCGAATCCGGTGGTGAAGCTCGCGCCCGGCGAGACGATGAACGCCGCAAGATTCGCGATCTCTTCGAGCGTTCCGCAACGCTTCATCGGAATCTTGTCGGTCATGTATTTCACCTGCTCTTCGGGCAGGGCCTCGACCATCGCGGTGCGAATGACGGCCGGGGCGAGCGCGTTGACCGTGATCCCGGCCTCGGCGTACTCCTTGCCCTGCACTTTCGCCATCCCAATCACGGCCGCTTTCGAAGCCGAATAAGCCAGCATCCCCGCATTGCCCTCTTTGCCGGAGACCGAAGCGATATGCAGGATGCGCCCGTAATTCCGTTTGAGCATATGCGGCAAGACCGCGCGCGAGGTCAGAAAAGAGCCGACGACGTTGACCTCGAACACGAAGCGAAAATCGCTCAGTTCGACTTCGTGGCTTTTGACGTTGGTCTTGCCCGTCACGCCCGCGCTGTTGACCAGGATGTCAATGCGGCCGAAGCGTTCGGCGATCTGATTAACCACTGCCCGGACCTGATCTTCATTCGTCACATCGCACGCGAAGGCGGATGCATTTTCGCCGACTGACTTTGCCGCCGGCTCAAGCGCCGCCGGGCTCAAATCAATCAACGCCACACTCGCGCCTTCGCTCTGCAGCTTTTTCGCTATCGCCAGCCCGATCCCCGACGCGCCGCCGGTGATGACCGCAACCTGATCCTTGAATTGCTCGCTCATTTTTCCTTTCCTGTTTCAATCAATCCGCTAAAGTGAGAAAGCGGAAAACAATGTATCGGCCACTTTGAGTTTGATCAATTCGCTGGCCGGCGAATTTTCAACGCCGCTACTCTCTGAGTACGATCTGGTAAACATAAGTGAGTTTTACGTCCCGACCTTTGTTGGCCTCCGGGTAATCCCTTTCGAGTTTACGAGTAATAGCATTCATCTCGTAATGAAACTCCTCCTGTTTAGCTCGTTTCGGCGGACTGGCGGCGCCCATCGGCCGAAAACCGAATCGCGTTTGCTTACTGGCCTTTCTTTTCGTTTTGTTGGATCCGGGTGAAAAAGTCGAGGAACGAAAGTTTCCTGCCCTCTTTCCATTCCATCAACGAATGGGTCTGTTGCATTTTCAACATCGCGCTGAAAACTTCGATCCCATCCTCATAGTAACTGGTAGGCAACCGTTGCACTTCCGGCCGCGGTTCGTCCATCTTCTTTTCGGTTTCAGCCAGAAAAACCAATCTGCGCGCCTCAAAATCCGGCGCGCTTTCGTCGAGATTTTCGATCTCCTCGATCCTTGCAAAAGGATTGGTCTTGCGCAACTCCTCACGCTCAAAGAGGTCGTCGAAGTCAGCCGGCGCGTCTTCATCGGAACTGAATAACCGATTCACCACGTCAAAGTAGCGTAACTTCGCCACCTTTCGCGGAATACGTTTGTCGAAAAATTCAATGGCCGCGACCGCCCGCTCAAACGATCTCAAATCCAGCAACAACTCGAACTCGCTCCTGATGAAACGACCACTCTTCCTGATATAAAAAGCGCCGAGCACTATCTCTCTCATCTCTTTTGGCAGTTCGTCGTAAGAACGCTCGAATTTGAGCGGGCGCGCTTCTCTGGTGTATAGCCAGACCCATCGTTGCCTGCCCGGATCGAAATCAATACAGCCAAGCTTGTTGAAGGTTCTCAACAGTTCTTTCCTGTCCAAAAGCTCATAGTGAAGCCTGATCGGTTGGAAGATCTCTCCGGTCGTTGTGATCACCAACTGTTTATCAGTCTGCGGTAAATCGCTCTCAGTCATCTCCTCTCCTTATAATCTCAAACTTTCGGCCTTCGCCCCGCCCACGGCTTCGCTTTTTCAAGTTGCGAAGCCAGACGAAACAGCGTCGCCTCATCGCCGAACCGCGCGGAGAACATCACGCCGACCGGCAATCCATCCGGCGTCCAATACAGCGGCACGGACATCGAAGGCTGCCCCGTCACGTTATAAACCGACGTGAACGGGCCGAACTCCGTTATCTCTTTCGTAAATGACTGCATGTCTTTCGGCGACAGGCTCAACACGCCAAGCGGCACAGGCGGTTTGCCCAATGTCGGATTCAGGATCACGTCGTGCGTCTGCTGAAACTTCGCAATCGTCAGACCGACCTGATGAATGGTTGCGATGGCGCGCGAGTAAGCCACGCTGTTCACATTGCGCCCCTGCTGAGCCATCGCCCAGGTCACAGACTCCACGTCTTTGTCGGTTACGGGACGGCCCAGGGTTTTCTCCGCGTCATCCAGCGTCCTGGCGACCGAGACGTTGATGATAGTCAGGAAAGCTCTGCGCATCAGCGCGGTGTCCATCGGCCATTTGGCTTCCTCAACTTTGTGCCCGAGGCTTTCGCAGAGCTTCGCCGCTTCCGCCGCCGCTCTTTTGCATTCGGGGTCAACGGGCGTCCCCGCGGGCGAATCGGTGATCAACGCGATTCGCAGTTTACCCGGATCAACGCCGACTTCTTTCAAAAACGGCCGCTGCTGTGGCGGCGGGAAGTAAGGCGAGCCGAGTTCGGCGCCGGAGGAAACGTCCAGCAACGCCGCGCTGTCGCGCACGGAGATCGTTACGGCGTGATGCGCCGACAATCCGTTCCAGCCTTCGAATTGCCCGGGCCCCATCGGCACGCGCCCGCGCGTGGGTTTCATCCCGAACAATCCGCAGCACGCGGCCGGAATGCGGATCGAGCCGCCGCCGTCGCTCGCGTGCGCCATCGGCAAGACGCGGCTTGCGACCGCCGCCGACGCGCCGCCTGACGAGCCGCCGCTCGTTCGTTCCATGTCCCATGGATTGCGCGTCTGGCCATAAAGAACGGATTCGGTGGTCGTCGTCAGGCCAAGTTCCGGCGACGCGGTCTTGCCGAAGATGACGAGTCCCGCCTGTTTGTACCGGGTAACGAGCGTGCTGTCGTAATCGGCCACCTGATCCTTCCAAACCCTGCTCCCCACCGAAGTGATCGTCCCCTTCAGGTATTGGCCCAAATCTTTCAGCGCGAACGGCACGCCGCGGAACGGCCCATCGCTCAAACTATTCTTGATCTGCTCCTCGGCCTTGTCGAAGAAGAGGTAGCAGAAGGCGTTGAGTTTCGCATTTGTCGCCTCGACGCGCTGGCGAACGGCGTTGAGCAGTTCCGCCGGCGTGATCTGTTTCTTCGCGATCAACCCGGCCAGGCCGAGCGCGTCATATTTGTCGTATTCGGACGGCAATCCAGTGCGTGTCATGGTTTCTCCCGAGAGTGGAATTAGAAACGGCGCCGCGCCCCCAAAACCCGCGGCGATTCCCTGCTTGAGCATTTCGCGGCGATTGATCGAATTGTCGGTTGCGCTTCCTGTCATCACAATCCTCTTGTCAGACGCTCGATGAGTTGTTTGATGTGGCTTGATCGCAAGGTAATGAGCGGCGACTATAGCAAAGACGCGCAAAAACTGACATCTCGACACGGCAAAGATTCGCCGGGTCAGTACCGCGAGCGGTAGCGAGCGAGTTTCATTCAAGGGCCGACCGATGAGGTCGCGCTCGCTACCGCTCGCGGTACTGACTCACTGAACGCTGATCAAGGAACCAACCATGAGCGAAATAATTTTGGAGACCGAGCGATTGAGCCTGCGTGAAATCACGCCGGATGATTTCGACGACCTCTTTGAAATCTGGTCCGACCCTGAAGCCATGCGTCTCTTTCCCCGCACGCTGGATCATCAGGCGATGCGCGAATGGATAGGGCGCAATCAGAGACGCTATGAACAATACGGCCACGGCCTCTGGGCGGTGATCCTGCGAAGCGAGCAGGAATTTGTGGGTGATTGCGGGCTGACCATTCAGGAGATCGGCGGGGTCGAGGAGTTGGAGGTCGGCTATCACTTCAATAGGAAATACTGGGGGCGAGGGTTCGCCACAGAAGCTGCGCGCGCGTGTATGGATTACGCGTTCAATCAACTTGGCCGCCGCCGGATCATCTCGATGATCCGGCCTGAAAATGCGCCGTCACGGCGGGTGGCCGAGCGAAATGGGTTATGCATCGAGAAAGAAGTTTTCTGGCGAGGTTATCAGCATTACATTTACGCCGCCGAACTAGAATAAAAGTTGAAGAGATTGCGCAGTTGCAAGCTGAAGGCGTAATCTAACTCGCGACACGAGTTTTAAGGAGGCTGAATGTGATTACTCAAGTGTCCGTCACGAACTTCAAGAGCCACGCTCATACCAAGATTTCTCTTGGGCGGGTGACGGCGCTGGTTGGGCCAAACGGTTGCGGAAAAACTGCGATCTTGCAATCCATCCACTATCTAAGCCAGTTGGCTGACCAAACTGCCGAGCTTGTCTTCAGTCAAGAGCGTGATCCATCTCATCTCCTGCGGCGCGGATGTCAGAGCTTTTCCCTGTCAGCGCATGGGCAACAAACGGATACTCCCCAGCAAAAGCCGGCATCAATTTGGAATGCGGCGGTCACTTTAGCAAAGTCAAAAATTCAGCCAACAAGTCCTCCAGGTTGGTCTACGGAGGTCAATTGGCAATGGGGTGATGAAATATCCGGCAACGTCCAGATGCAAACGGGGCAAACGTTCTTACACGCGCAAGTTAAGCCTGAGGTCATGCGCGCCCTACAGCCAGTGGCATATTTTAAGGCTGCTTTGAAGAATCTCTCGGCGCCTTCTTATTCCGAGAAAACACTGCCGCAAGTTACTTTTGACGGAACTGGTCTGGCTTCGGCAGCGGCCTACCTGATGACTGCTGAACCGGAAAGGCGCCAAGTAATCGAAGCGGCGTTACGTAACATCGCGCCAGCGGTGAAACGAGTGCGCGCAAGACCGGCGAAAGTGACTCTGCAAGAGAAAAAGGTTTTTTCAGTCAACGAAACTCGCGTGCCTTATGAGGAGCAACGCAAAGTGACTGGGCAGGAGTTAATCTTTGACACAATCGGCGCCGATGGGATACCAGCTCATGCAATGAGTGACGGAACGTTATTGGCGTATGGGTTGCTCACTATGCTTTATAGCTCGTCGAATCCTCAACTTTTCTTGCTTGACGACATTGAGCAAGGGCTTCATCCGCTGGCTCAACGGCGACTGATGAATGTGCTCAAGGAGTTTGCCGAAAAGCAAAATCGGCAAATCTTATTCACAACTCACTCTCCATACATCCTTGATGATCTTGAGGCGAAAGACGTTTGGGTAATGGCGAGTGATAAACAAGGCATTAGCCACTGTAAGAGATTGAGCGATCACCCCGATGCTGAGCGCGCCCTCAGAGTGCTTACCACAGGCGAGTTTTGGGATGCCGAAGGCGAAGAATGGGCAACGGGTGAGTCTTCGGAATTGGAGCCGGCGAATGCATGAGTTCGTGGTTGTCGTAGAAAATGAATCGGACGCGCGCCATCTCTGCGAACTCGCTGATCGAGTCTTTGTCGCATCCTCAGCCTGGATTGAAGAAACCCATCTGGAGCATCTGCGTAAATGGTGCGGCCTGGAACCAGGCGCCTCTTGCACAAGGTGGACGGAGCGCAAGAGGTTGCGAGATGCTTACAAACTGCCTCGCTATCGCCGGCGCGGAAGCGATGAACCTCAAGGATTTGCCTACGCAGAAAGCCGAATGATGATCGCGCTCGCCAAGCAGATTCAGCGAAAGCGCCAAATTGACGCTTTGGTTCTATTCAAAGACCTGGATAACCAACCGGAACGACGCGATGGGATGCTGCAGGCAAGAGCGGAAGTAAACGGGCAAATTGTTATCGTCATCACCACTCCCAAGTGGAAACGTGAGGCATGGATACTGCATGGTTTTGAGTGTTTGAATCAGAGCGAGGAAGGGCAACTTAACACCGTTATTCAGAAGCTAGGTTTTGATCCTCGCTCCAAAGCCGAGAACCTTCATCACGGGACTGATCAGGATTCCAAAATCATCCTTGATGAACTGATTCAAGATCACCCCAAGGGCGAGAGGCGTTTCGAGCGTGTGCAAAGTTGCTGGACGGAAACGCCGCTTGAGACGCGGCGTGAACGAGGCAAGGCAACTTACTTGAGCGATTATCTTGATGAAGTGAAGAACTTTCTGCTGCTGATGCTCGATCCGTCATCAGTTCATCAGAAAGACTGAGCCATAAGGCTACTGGCTCGCCCGCGAACGCGACATGGCCACCACGCGCGCCGCTTACAAACGCAACAGGGTGGAAATTTGCCAACTTCCGCGCGAGCTGTGCTAACCTTGGTTGTATGAATCAAACAAATTTATTGACGACTATTTCATGTAGATATTGGTTGCCCGTTCGGTTATTTCACCTGTTTGCCCTAATCACCCTGACAGCCGGGGCCGCCATAGGCGCCCAGCCCCAAGCGTCTCGGAAGAAACAGGCGCCGACTGACCCGCAGCCGGTCTCGGCGCCCAAACGCGCAGTCAAAAACAAACCATTGACCGCGGCGGACCATCGCGCGGCGGAACAACGCCTGACCGATCTCGGCTATTGGACGGGGCGGGTTGATGGCCGGTGGGATGAGGCTTCGCGGCACGCGCTGATCGCTTTTCAGAAAGTCGAGGGGCTCAAGACCACGGGCCAGCTCACGCGGGCGCATTTTGAAACGCTGATGGCCACTAACCATCCATCGCCGCGCGAAACCGGCGAAGCTCACATCGAAGTAGACTTGATCCGGCAGGTGCTCTTCGTCGTTGATGATGCGGGCGCAGTCACCAAGGTATTGCCCGTCTCGACCGGCAACGGGAAAGAGTTCAAATCTCAAGGCTGGGCGCGCGACGCCATCACCCATCCCGGACGCTATCAGGTTCGTCAGAAGCTGGCCGGCTGGAAGAAAAGCCCGCTGGGCGAACTCTATTACCCAGTCTATTTCATGTACGGGACCGCGATTCACGGACACCCCTCGGTGCCGACCAAGCCGGCCAGCCATGGCTGCGTTCGGATACCCATGGTTGCGGCGAAGGGATTCTACAAGCTGATTCCGGTGGGAATGCCCGTCCTCGTGCACAAAGGGGATTTGCCGGCGCCGCTCGCGTCGGCGACCAAGCCTTGAACGGGGAAAATTCTCCGCCCGGCCGCTCATTCATCACTTCCGCTTCTTGCCTTTCGTTCCTTGCGAGGCGCCTTTGTTTCTCGTCAGGCGGATTCCATAGCTGTGAAGATCGGCGCTATAAAGGACGTGGGTGAATTCAACCGGAAGGTTATCGTCGTTGTAGACCGTGCGTTCGATTGAGAGCAGCGGCGATCCAACGCGCACGTCAAGCAACCTGGCAAGGTAAGGATCGGCCAGCGTGGCGGTGATCCGCTGATTCGCGCTCTTCAGCTTTAATCCGAATCTCGTCTCAAGCGTTTGCAGCAACGACCCGGAGCTTAAATCCTCAATGGCCAGCTTCTCGCCGATTGCGGCTGGCAAATAGCTGAGTGTCAGGCTGTACGGTTTGTTACCGCGCAGACCGAGCCGTTTGACGCGATAGACAGATTCTCCCGGCCCCAGCCCAAGCAGCTCCGCCTCGTGCGGATCGGCCTCGACGCGGAGCATTTCAATCACTTTGAACAGCGTGTCCGCTCCCGCCGCGATGATCTCATCCAACGAGCCGGTCAAATCGACCCGTTCTTCAAACGCGCGGCGTTTGGTTTTGTGTTCGGTGACGAAGGTGCCATGCCTCCGGCGGCGTTCGATCAATCCATCTTCCGCGAGCGCGGCCAGCGCCTGCCTGACGGTGACGCGGCCGACTCCGTACTGGCGAATCAATTCGTTTTCCGTGGGCAGCCGGGCGCCGACGGCATACGCGCCCGACATAATCTTTTCACGCAGGAGATTTTCCAACTGGTAGTAGAGAGGAATGCGCTTGCTGATAAATTCCGAGCTTGGCTTTGTCATAGTGAAGGCGCCGCGTTTGGAGAGCGCCTATGGCGCTCGCGGCCCAATCAACGAAGGGCTTTGAAATCATCCTTCGATTCGAACATCAATCCGATCTGCTTGCCCTGGTGTTTGGCGTTGACGATGTTGACCTGATCGTCGAAAAGCTCGCAGAAAATCTTGTTGCGCATCTGCGCGCCTTCCAGACCGCCGGGCATCCGGCCTTTGAAGTAGAGCCAAAACATATTCGCCAGGCCGTCCGGCTGCCCTTCAATCCCGTTCCAAGAGAGAATGACCGGGCGGCCCGCCTTGTTCTTCAGCTCAAATTTACCGCGCAGGTAAGCCATCACCTGTTCGCCGACCCGTTTGTCTTTGCCGGCGGCGCCCGGATCGATCTTCACCTCGCGCGCCCCGCTCCGGCTGAGCGCGTTTTCCAGATCGTCCGTAAAAACACGGATGACGATCTCGACCGTTTGTCTGGGCTGATTGAATTCGAGGTGTGTAACGCTGACGTGAATCTTGTGGGAACGGGGAATGGGGAGCGGGGAGTGGGGAGTGGGGAATGGAGAGTGCGAAATGTTTGAGGCAGCCGCGAAAATTACAGTCGGCGCGAGGATCAAAAATCGCGCTACAACTCTACGAATCCGTATTCCGCATTTCCCATTCCGCATTCCCTACTCCCCACTCCCCATTCACTTCGTGACGCCGAACTGGCCGAGGATGAAGGCGTAATCGAAGGCCGAGTCGCGCAAGCGGTCGTAACGCCCCGAAGCCCCGCCGTGCCCGCCCGGCTCCAGCTTGATTTTGAACAAGAGCAGGTTGTTGTCGGTCTTTATCTCGCGCAGCCTGGCGACGTATTTCGCCGGCTCCCAGTACATCACCTGAGAGTCGTTGAGCGATGTCCTGACGAGCATCGTCGGATAGGCTTTCTTCTCGATGTTTTCATAAGGCGAATAGCTGCGCATGTAATCGTAGGCCGGCTTCTCGTTCGGGTTGCCCCATTCGAGATATTCGCCCACGGTCAGCGGCAGCGACGCGTCGAGCATCGTGTTCATCACATCGACGAACGGCACGTAGGACACGACGGCCTTGAACAGATCGGGGCGCATGTTCGTGATCGCGCCCATCAGCAAGCCTCCGGCGCTGCCGCCCGTGACAATCAGGCGGTCTTTCGACGTGTACTTCTCGTTGACCAGATGTTCGGAAGCCGAGATGAAATCGGTGAAGGTGTTCTTCTTGACCATCATCTTGCCCGTATCGTGCCATTCCTTGCCCAGTTCGCCGCCGCCGCGAATGTGCGCGACGCCTACGATCACGCCGCGGTCCAACAAGCTCAGCCGGTTCGACGAGAAATCGACATCGTTCGAGATGCCGTATGAGCCATAGCCGTCAAGCAGCATCGGACGCTGTCCGTCACGCTTCAACTCTTTTTTGTAAACAATCGAGATCGGCACCTTCACGCCGTCCGAGGCGGTGGCGTAGACGCGTTCGGATTTATAGAGCTTCGGGTCGTATCCACCGAGCACCGGCTGCTGTTTGCGAAGCTCGCGTTTGCGGGTCATCACGTCGTAATCGAAGACTGAGTTTGGCGTGATAAACGATTCGTAGCTGAAGCGGAACATGATCGTGTTGAACTCGGCGTTCGGCCCTGCGCTGGCGACATAGACCGGCTCCGGGAACTCGACCTCGTGCGACTTGCCACTCTTCAGATCGGTGATCCGGAATCTCGGCAGGCCGTTCTCGCGTTCCACGGCGATGTAATGACCGGCGTAACAGTCAATGTCTTCGAGCATGACCTCTTTGCGATGCGGGATGATCTCTTTCCAGTTTTTCGATGACGGGTCGCTGACCGGCGCGACGACGATCCGGAAATTCTTCCCCTGATCGTTCGTGCGGATGTAGAAATTGTCGCCCAGATGGTCAATGTAATACTCGTGGTTCTCTTTGCGCGGCAGGAAGAGCTTCAGATCATCGCCGGGCTTGTCAGCCGAAAGATAACGCGCCTCGCTGGTCGTCGAGCTGGATGATCCGACCACGATGTAGCCTTTGCTGCGCGTCTTCCCCACACTGGTGTTGTAAAGCTCATCCTTCTCTTCGTACAGCAGGTCGTGTTTGGCTCCGCCCAGCGCGTGGCGGAAGATTTTGTGCGAACGTTTGGTGACGGCGTCTTCCTGCCCGTAAAAGAGCGTCTTGTTGTCGTTGGCCCAGGCGGCCGAGGTCACGCGCTCGGCGATCTTTTCGGTGATCTGCCCCGTGCGCAGGTCTTTCACGAACAGGTTGTATTGGCGAAAGCCCGTCGTGTCGGTCGAGAAAGCGAGTAGATTGCCGTCCTCGCTGACGTTGTACGCGTC
>Ga0187894_10006254_pt1 | contig 11762 bp, 9 predicted proteins | sample GBC1701081metaG_FD_136650 | JGI IMG/M metagenome (GOLD analysis project Ga0187894, IMG submission 136650) | White microbial mat communities from a lava cave in the Kipuka Kanohina Cave System on the Island of Hawaii, USA - GBC170108-1 metaG ...
GTATGTGAATAATTTTGTCCCGTTCCCCATTAAGTGATGCGCCACAATTGCCGTCCAGTCCATCAAGATTGGTATAGCAATAGCCGTTGAGAGAAGTCGCGTAGGTGCGCTCGGTCTGTCTGAGCAAAGGACCGGGAGAGTTTGCGCCTGCCACGCCCAGATCATACTCTTCAATCTTCGTTACATTGTTGAATTTGTCATTCGAGTAAAAATACTTTGTTCGTTTCTTTCTGTTGCTTTCAAAAATCGTATTTTCTTCTTTAACTCGCGTATCATTCGGCGCTTGTTCCTGACCGTGAAAAGGATCATTAACGTAAGGAATGCTACCCCAGTTGACATCCTCGCGCTGTTCCCAATCCCGCGTTTCAACCTGCATCTGTCCGCCGCCAACCTGTCTTTCGACACGGTACTCTTTGGCATTCTCCCACTTCTCGTAGCCCGTGCCATTCGAGCCGCCACTAAATGTACAAATTCTGTACTCGGCATCCAACGCCAGATAGTAATGCGTCTCCGACATCACCAAATCATTGGTATTCGTGCTTGCGCCTTTGTAAGCAGCGACCTGCGTGAACTCTCGTGGAAAGGGTGACGCCGCGCCTCTTGCATAAGTCCATGTCGCGGTGCAATTCACGCCGTCGTCGTAAGTTTCGCGTCTGGCAACCCGCCGATTTAACAGTGGAGATAACTGTCCGCCTTCGCATACGCCGTTGAATAAGGCATCATAATTGATCTTTGAAACGCCACCCGCAGGATAAACGATTTCTGCAAGTTCGCCGTATGGATTATATCGGAAAACGAATTTCCGCCCGTCACGCAATCTCAATTGCGTGACACCGTTTTCTAACTCAACCTGGGTCAGCCCGACAAAGGTATCAGACCAGACTCCTGTAGTCTGATTAACAAATAAATCGGTATGCGGATTGCCATCTGCATGACTGCCGGCGGTTTGAGAATCAAAGATCATATCGCCGCTGTAAAACGGTTGTTGCCACGATTGATAATCGCTTCGTAAATTGTTGCCGATGAATCCCGTATCTACATAAATCATGCGGTCTGCCATGCCGCCATAACCTTTAATCGTTATGGTCGCGCCGCCGGTTCCGCCCTGAAGCCAGACTTCGCGCCCGAGTTGATCTGAAAATTTCAGAATGCCGGGAGTACCGCTGTTAAAGTCCAGGACGTTACCGTTTCTGTCAAAAATCTTTTTGCATTTGGCGGTGCCATTCGATCCGCCCATTCTGAGCCTTGTGCCATCAGCAAGAAATACCCAACCATCTAACTGTCCTAAGACAACGCCGTTATCCACATCGGTTATATAGGTGACTGCCGAACCATCTGTGCTGTGCCAGCTACGCCCGCGATTGCGGTCTGTTTGAACCGGCACACAGACTTGAGGATAGAGATAAGGCGCTCCATCTGTTAAATCGTCGCGCATTTCCACTTCCGAACCATCAGGAAGAACGACCCAAACTTTAGTTAATGCGTATTTGTACTTGGATACGCCCTGAATATCGGGACAGGTCATCGGGTCTATTTCAATTTTTTTAACCTTTATTGCCGGTCCTTTGGAGATGCCCCAGCCGCTGCCTAACGGCATCAGGTTCGGCTTAGTATTCACATTATCATCATAGGTCGCCGCATAATGATGCCGCGTGAAGGTCTGACCGCCGCCTTCATCAACCAGTTCACCGGCATATTGTCCCGTCCATAATTTGCTGTTATAGGTGAGAGAAATCGTATAACTGACCGCGCCACGCCCGCCAATGGTGACTAGCGGAATGTTCACAGAGAGATTGCCATTCGCCAGATTGACGGTTTCAATCTTATCCTGCGCGTAGGTTGAAATTCCTGCCAAGCCGCTCTTTGATTGCGCGGGAGTGCCTTTATCAAAAGCGTTCTGCCCGAAACCGGTCTGCCCAAAGAAACCGCAGATACTCATAAGAGCAACACCGATCAGAGTGAACTGTCGGGCAAAGTTTCTATCCATCCGTGTCATAAGATTTCTCCTTAGCTATTTGGCGTTTACAAAAAGACAAGGTTGAGATTGAGGCGCTGAAAACGGTAATCACTGAGCAATTGCCGGTTATTCGAGTATGAGTTTGCATTGCAAATCCGGGCGCGACGCTTCATAAAGCAGGTATTCACCCGCCGCCAGAGTCACAGTCTGTTTCGCCCGCGCCGCATTGTTCGCGGTTGTCAGTCTGGTGACTTCCTGAATCGTCTGCGGGCAGTTTTCTGCCCGATTACCAGCGAGATATTAGACTGGGTTTGATTCTCGGCGCTGATGAAATAGGTCCCGGTTTTCGCTCGTATCACATCGGGGTAGATGTCCTCACTGTAAACCCAGACGCGCAGCAATCTCTTCACCCCGCCGGATGGCGGCTCAACGGCAGCAGCGCGAGACGGCTTTTTGAATACATTCGCTGCCGCGATTATCGAAGCGAGGGCGATGAGCATGACCAACAGATTGCTGAGTTTGAAGAATTTTCTGCGAAGCATGGTTTGTTCTCCTGATGTTCGATCTGTTCAATAACGGCTATAGTGTAGGATTAAAGCGACATCATCGGTCCGAGTTCGTTTGAGTACGGGCTGTCTTCGCCGCCGTAGGACAGACGAACCCTGTAATAATAGATTTGCGTCTCATTGACATCCGTATCTATATATTTTTTGGAACTGAGGGAAGTCAGTGTAGCAACATTCGTCCAAGTACCGCTTATGCCTATCTTCCGCTCAACCTTGATAACCGTTCCCGCTAATGGCTGTGTGCTATAATTCCAGGCAACGGCAATTACATTATTGTCAATCCCATAAGTCTTCAAATCTATAGGGGCTTTCGGTGCAGGAGTCGTTGCCGTTTGTCTAATGGTATAGGTAAGTCCGGCAACGGTTATGGCGCCGACACGTGGGCTACCTGTGGGATTTGTATCTATTGTCTAAGTACGGGACAAAAATAGTTCTTTGAAATTCTATAAAAGTCATCGCTGCTTTATCCTTATCCAGCTAAGCAAAAAGCCAGGAAAGGAAAAACAACGATGACTGACATTCGCTCTTTGGAACAAACGCTAGGTAACAATTTATCTTGGAACCAGGCGAGAATCAATTTCTTAGCCAAATTGATTCTCGCTTTGATTAAAGTTCGCAACGTCAATCTTACAGAGGTAGCTAACGGCTTTGGCGGCAAGGCAGCTGCCGATTCCAGTTACCGACGCCTAAAACGCTTCTTTCAACTCTTTGAAATCAGTTACTCTGCGATTGCCCTTTTGCTCGTGAAGTTGATGGGACTCGAAGCCCCTTTTGTGCTCACGCTCGACCGTACGAATTGGAAATTGGGCAAGTCGAACTTGAACATTTTGGTTCTCGGCGTCGCTTACCAAGGCATCGCCATTCCCTTGTTATGGACTCTTCTGGATAAGCGAGGCAATTCCAACACCTGCGAGCGTATCGCTTTGCTGAGCCAATATGTGGCTTTGTTTGGCAGCGAGTCTATCAAGTATCTGTCTACAGATAGAGAGTTTATCGGCAAAACTTGGTTTGAGTGGCTGCTTAAGATGAAGATTGATTTTCGCCTTCGTGTAAGAGAGAACACTCAGGTAAACAATGCCAAAGGCGAGTTGGTGTCAGCAAAGAATTTGTTTCGCCAATTGCCTGTCAACCAAGCGCTTGCCCTGGAAGAAGCGAGACAGATGTGGGGACTGGAAATCTTTATCAGTGGGATGAGACTCGAAAGTGGCGAATATTTGCTCATTGTAGCGCCGCACTTTGTCGGCGAAGCGATCCCAGAGTATGGCGCGAGATGGGAGATTGAGACGTTGTTTGGCTGCTTGAAGAGTCGTGGTGTCAATTTAGAAGAGACGCATATGATTGAGCCAGAGAAAATGAAGAAATTGATCGCCCTGTTAGCCATCGCCTTTTGTTGGGCGCATAAAGTAGGCGAATGGTTGCAGGAGCAAAAAGCGATCAAGGTAAAGAAACATGGGCGATTAGCAAAGAGCATCTTTCGGCGCGGACTCGACCATTTACAGGAGGTCGTACTCAATCTCGCGGAGAAGTCCAAACAGATTGCTTTTGTTCAACTTATCGCTATTTTGTCCCGTACTTAGGCGGTGCGTCTAGGATTTGCTGCCGGCTTTTACTTGATTAGGATCAGGCTTGTCAGTGATATGAATATCTGCAAATTTTTCTTTCAACTTTTACTCCGGGAAACTTTAGTAGTGGCTCAAGCAGAGGAGAGAAGTTCAGAGTTCAAGATTGAGCTTGCCTTGTGCAACGAGCAACCTTCAGGTTGTACTCTAAACTATCGCTCTCCCGATTGACCCACTACTGAAACTTTATAGCGTTTTGCAGTTGAGTACGGATAAAAGTTGAGAAAAAATAGTGGCGATGAAAGCTTATTCCTTAGAGTTACGCGAACGGGTTGTCGCCGCCTATGAAAATGGCAACCACACGATTGCCGAAATCGCCACTTTATTTGCCGTCGGCAAAACCTTTGTCAACGATAGGCTGCGTTTGCAACGCCAACAACAATCTCTTGCTCCAAAAGCCCATGCTGGCGGTGCCAGTGCGACGCTTGCAGAGGCTCACAAACAGACCTTGCAAGCTCACCTCGTCAGCCAGCCCGATGCCACACTTAGCGAACTGCAACAGCAGTTGCTAGCGACGCATCAACGGCACGTCAGTTTGGCAACCCTTTGTCGTGCCTTACAAGAGTTGCAGTTGACGAGAAAAAAAAAGTCTGTTTGATGAGCGCCGCGATGAGCAAAAACGCTTGCTGTACCGTGAGCAAGCGGCGGCGCTTGCCATAGAGCATCTGGTATTTGTTGATGAAATGGGCATGGCAGCCAACCTGACGCGCTTGTATGGCAGAAGCCGAGGCGGGCAGCGCCTCAAGCAAGCGGTTGCCAGTCAACACTGCCAACGAGTGTCGGTGCTGGGAGCCAGACGTCTGGCGGGGGTAGAAACGGTGCTGACCTGCGAGGGCGCAGTCAATGGCGAGATTTTCGAGATTTTCGTGGATGAGTTAGTGCCAGTGTTGCAAAGCGGGAACCTTGTGGTGATGGATAATGTCGCGTTTCATAAACGTGCCAGTGTCAAACAGAAGATCGAAGCGGTGGGCGCACAGGTGGTGTTTTTGTCGCCGTATTCGCCGGACTTCAACCCGATAGAAAATTTGTGGTCCAAGCTCAAGACGATTCTGCGAGGGCTTGGCGGGCGCACTCGAGAAGCCTTGGAGGTGGCGCTCAAACAAGCCTTGGACTTGGTTAGTTTGGCGGACCTCAAAGGGTGGTTTGCTCATTGTGGCTATTTGTCCGCACTCAACTGAAAACCGCTATAATAGTAATCCAGATCAATTATAGCATGGTGTGAGGTCATAGCTTCGCAATGTACTCATTCAGCAGACTCTATAAGCAGGCGTGGTGGATTCGGGTAATTTGCTAGTTGACTGAGAAGCGACTAACCCTGAGAATGAATATCGAACCCCGCGAGGTAGCTCCACGAAAAAAGCCTTTTAGATTTCGTATGGATTGACAAGGCTTTTCTGAGAGGTCAGCAAGGAAGGCAGCATCTCTGACTTGGAGATTGGCGCTGATTATGATTATAATTTTCCATGCTCTGATTCCATTGCTGCGGAGATCGTTCTGGATGAAGTTGGTTCTGATTATTCTCTTTCTGGCAGTTTCATCATCAATTGCTATAGCGCAAAGTCCCGGCTTTCCAACCTCTAAAGAACGCCCGCGTTCGGAGCAGGACATCGCGGCGGAACAGGATTTGCCACCGGAGATGCGGGCGCGTCTGGAGATTGAACGTCGGGATAACAGCCACAAAAAGATACTCGAAGAGGCGCAACGCCTCGATGACCTTGCTTCAGAGGTGGCGAAACGCTTTCAACAGGCGGGCAGAATATCGTCTGAGGATATGAAACACCTTTCGACCATTGAAAAGCTGGCAAAAAAGATTCTTGAGTTTGCCGGTGGTTCGGAAGAGAGGATTGACGATCTAAAACCGGCGTCGCTTGGTGATATGCTCAATCACTTATGTACCCTGAGCGCCAAAGTCAACAGCATCCTCAAGACCGAAACGCGCCATGTCATCTCCGCAACTCTGGTCGCCGATTCAAACGAAGCAATCAATGTCGTACAATTCATTAAGAAAAGCGTAAAATAAGATGTCTGGTCTGTTTTCGATTCCTTCTCTATTTGCCCTCTTTCGTCAATCACTTACCCGGAAACCGGCTATGAGAGCCGTTTTTCTGCTGCTCCTCTTATTGACGGCGCAGGTGAGCAGTTCACAGAATAAAAAGTCAACCACGCAGCCGGCAACGCCAGAAGCTCCGGCAGGCGAACAAGATGATGTTGTCAAACTGCGCTCCGATTTGATTGTCCTGAGCGTTACCGTCATGGATGAAAATGGCAAGTACGCTCACAAACTGAAAGCCAAAGATTTCTCTATCAGCGAAGACAGCGCACCGCAAACCCTCAATTCTTTTGCCGCCGAAGAAGCGCCGTTTGCGGCGGCTATCTTAGTGGATATGAGCGGCAGTATGAGTTACAAGTTCAGCATGGTGCGGGCGGCGGCGGCGGCTTTCGTTGAACAGATACGCGATGACGATCAGGTAGCTGTCTATGGCTTCAACGATAAAGTAAAGCTCTTTCAGGACTTCACTAATGTCCGCGATATCAATGACAACATCTGGGATGCTGAAGCAAAGCAGAGTACCAAGCTATACGATTGTTTGGATGAGGCGCTTGAGGCGCTCGCAAAAAGACCTGAAAAACGCCGTGCGGTACTGCTTATCTCCGATGGCTGCGATACGATGAGTCAAAAGTCGTCTTTCGATTCGGTGATGAAAAAGGCGCTCGCCGTAGGCGTCAATGTCTACTGTATTGATTTGATTGACAGCAGCGATCTGAATGGCACAAGCGATGTGGCAATGGCGCTCCGACGCGGCAGGATGGAGATGCAACGCTTTGCCGAACAGAGCGGCGCACGGTATATCAATTCCCCGCAGGGCGATAAACTCAATGAAGCCTTCACTGGAATCGTTGAAGAGTTACGCAATCAATATACGTTGACTTTCTATTCCACCAATGAAAAGCGCGACGGGCGATATCGCAAACTGATGATTACAACCGCCAACCCGAAACTTTCGGTGCGTTCGCGGCGCGGTTATTTTGCGGCAAAAAATTAACGTCAGAACCGGGAGCTATTCAAGTAAAAAGGCAAAAGTGAGGAACTGATTTCTTTTTACTTTTTACTTTCGCCTGTTTACTTGGCGAAGCTAGCGCTCCCGGTTCTGACCGTTTTAGCCTCTGATTCGCAACTGTTGGATTGACCATCGGTTGCGATTGTTGCGGCTGTCAACTGCCGTAATACGAACATACCGAGCGCGTACCGTGCGAAATTCGGCTACGGAACGACCTTGCTCACCGGCTCCCTCATAGACGTTTTCCCAGTTATTACCATTGGTACTGACCTCAATGCGATAGCGTCCCGGAAAATCATCCTGATACGGATTGTGAACTTGCGCGACCTGCGAGACGGTGACGATACTGCCCAAATCAACCTGCACCCAACTACCGCGATAGGAAGCCGTGTTGGTCGTGGCTCCCGTCGTACTGTTGCGATCCAAAAGAGTATTCAATTCAACAAACCCACGCCCGGTGACATCACGAATCGCATGGTTGTCTGTTGTATCATTGCCCGGTTGCCGATCTTCATCGGTACGCAATTCGGCGATAGACCACCAGTTGACGTTATTGCGGTTACGGGTTGCCGTGATGCGAATATAACGGGCGGTGGTTGGCGTAAATCTGGCGACGCTGCGGTTCGCTTGCCCACTGCCGCGAAAGACCTCTTGAAAGCCACGATTACTCTGTACCCGACTGACTTCAATACGGTACTCCGCCGGATAATCTTCCGAACGGCTCCCGTGAAATTGTGCCACTCGTGAGAGTTCTATTTCCCGACCCAAATCAAAGGTAACGGACATTCCGCTATAGTTCGGCGTACCGCTAGTGGCAAAGGTCTCTTCGTTGCGATCCTGTGCGGCGGCAGCGTCTCGTAATTCCGTCTCTCTGCCCGGTGGCGTTGTGCTATCGTCCCCGCCTCTAATCTTCAAGCGATGGATTGACCACCAGTTGCGATTATCGCGGGGTTCAAGCGCCGTGAGGCGAACGAAGCGGGCGCGAGCCGTGCGAAAATCCGCTACGGAGCGCCCCTCTTGACCGGCTCCTTCAAAGACATTTTGCCAGTTGCCGCCGTCCGTGCTGACCTCAATGCGGTAGCGTCCCGGAAAATCGCTGCCATAGGGATTGTGAATCTGCACAACCCGCGACACGGTGACGATATTGCCTAAATCAAACTGAATCCAACTGCCTCGGTACGCGGATGTATTCGTTGTTGGTCCTGTCGCAACGTCCTGATCGAGCAGGGTGTTCAGATCAATGAAGCCGCGACCCGTAACATTGCGGATGGCGCGAGTGTCCGGCGTATCCGTGTCATCTCTATCGGGCTGTCTATCGTCAGCATCGGTACGCAATTCAGCGATAGACCACCAGTTGACGTTATTGCGGTTGCGGGTTGCCGTAAGGCGAATAAATCGCGCTGTCGTCGGCGTAAATCTGGCGATGCTGCGATTCGCCTGTCCACTGCCGCGAAAAACTTCCTGAAAACCTCTATCGGATTGTACCCGACTGACTTCAACGCGGTACTCCGCCGGGTAATCTTCGGAACGACTGCCATGAATTTGTACAATGCGCGACAATTGCACTTCGCTTCTGAGATCAAAGGTCACAAACATTCCGGCATAATTGGGTGTACTGCTCGTTGCAAAGGTTTCTTCGTTGCGATCACGTGCCGCCGCCGCATCTCTGAGTACCGTCTCTCGCGGTGGCGTTGTCGTATTGTCGCCTGAATCCGCGGGAATACGACGCGGGCGTTGTCCCGGGTCAACGCCGATACGAAGTTCGGCAATAGACCAGGTTTCATTATAGGTCGCATTGGTCTTGGTTGCCGTAACGCGGATGTAGCGGGCAAGAATGGCGGCAAACCGCGCACGGCTATCGCCGCGCTGCCCTTCGCCTTCCCATGCAGGAAACCAATGACCGCGTAAATTTTCCGCCACTTCGATTGTATAAGCACCGGGAAAATGCGTGGGCCAGCGCCCGTGATCCTGCGAAACGCCAATAATGTTCTGTAGCGAACCGGCATCAATGATAACGCTCTTGCCGACATAATTGCGCCCTGTTGCATAGGCTCGCGTATCAAGCCGGTCATCATTGACACTCAATAAATCAAGCAAATCGCCGGTCACGCCTTGCGGGCGGACGGTAGTTGCCTGATAAGTCTGTTGCGCCTGGATATTGAGCGCGGTCAATAGCGCAATCATCATAGCAAGGCTGAAATACCAGCCGATAATAGATCGTTTTTTCATTTCGTCTCCTCCATTCTACGTTCATGCGATGACAGGAATAACAAATCGCGTTGCTTCCCACAAACCGGAAAAATCGTTGAGAGGGGAGTTTAGAAAGGCTCGCTCCGGCGTTTTTAGTAGTGATTCTCTGTTTTAAGATTTTACATTAGCACCATTTAGGTACAATATCGCGTCCATAGATTTTCAGCGTCTCTTCTTCATCGCCGCTCATCAGATAGATATTGAATTGCGTGACGCCAATCTCTTCCAGCTCCCTCAAACGGCGAATCTGCTCTTCGACCCCTCCGACAATAGCGAAACGGTCAACGATTTTATCAGTGACAAATTCGGCATTGGAACTGCCGACCTCCGCGTGATGCAAATAATCGTACCCTTGCCGACTTTTGACATAAGCGGTCAAGGCTTCCGGCAGTTGTTCCATGCCATAGCGGGCAATCAAATCAACGACGTGATTGGACACCAAAGCAGGAAACCAGCGCACCTGATCGCGGGCTTTCTCCAGATCGTCTGACACCCAAACGGGAGCCGCCGCCATGACGCGGAACTTCGAGAAGTCTTTTCCGGCTTCCTCTGCGCCTTCGCGCACATAACCGAGACACCAGCGAATTAAATCAGGGTCGGCAAATTGCAGAATCACACCGTCGCCGCTTCGTCCCGCGCATCTGAGCGCCTTCGGACCATAACCGGCAATCCAAACGGGCGGCACATCTTTCGTCGTCCAGTTGAATTGCAAATCCCGTTCTTCGTAGTTGACTTTATCTCCGGCGCACAGCCCCCTGACGATATTCACCGTTTCTTCCAGACGGTCAAGCGTCAACGGCTTTTTGCCCATCACCCGCCGCGACGAATCGCCGCGCCCGATGCCCAAGTCCATGCGCCCGCCGGATATGCGATTGAGCGTTGCCAGCAGACTTGCCGTTACCGTCGCATCACGGACACCGGGATTGGTGACACAAGTTCCAATTCGCATCCGTTCGCTGTTGACTGCCATTAAGGTCATCAACGGGTAAGGCTCCTGCCAAAGAACGTGCGAATCGAAAATCCAGCCGTAAGTGAAGCCTGCTGCTTCCGCTTGCCGGGTGAGCGCGACAATATGCTCCGGCGTCATATCGGGTTTGAAGGTGATTGCAAATTCCATAGATTTTCCTTTGCCGTTGAAACTGTTTGGCAATATTCAACGATATATCTTGCAACTATTTTAGCGTCACCGCTTATCTTTTCGGACGCTTAAAATAAAAGAGAAGAGGATTACTACCTTCAGGGCTTACTACCACAGAAACAAGTTCCCAGCCTTGTTCTCCCCACCCATTCAACCCTGATCGGTCTTCAATCCGATTGCGAAAAGAATCATAACCGGCATTTGGTCCTTCTGGCTCTAGGGAACTGTATGGGCTAGGTCTTACAACCTTATATTCCCACTTTTGACCAACGACACTTTGATTGGCAGCGACGCGCTCCGAAGACATCTGCCCTAGAACGATCACTGCCACTAGAACAATCAGCGCAACAGACAGATAGTTTTTCATCTCTTAAACTCCTTACTTCGCAGAGAAGATTACCCTACTCCGCCACCAGTTCACCGTAAGTCTCCGGGCGACGGTCGCGGTAGAACTGCCACGTATTTCGCACTTCGCGGATTTCATCAAGATTCAAATCCGTTACCAGCAATTCATCCTGATCGCGTGACGCTTGGGCGATAATTTTGCCGCGTGGATTACAGAAATAGCTCTTGCCGTAAAATTCGCCGATGTTCCAAGGCGCTTCATAACCGACGCGATTGATTGCCCCAACGAAATAGCCATTCGCGGCAGCGTGCGCCGGTTGTTCCAGTTCCCATAAGTATTCCGAAAGTCCCGCGACGGTAGCCGACGGATTGAAGACAATCTCCGCGCCGTTCAAGCCCAATGCCCGCGCCCCTTCGGGGAAATGGCGGTCATAGCAGATATAAACGCCGATACGAGCAAACGCCGTCTCGAAGGTCGGATAGCCGAGATTACCCGGACGGAAATAGAACTTCTCCCAGAAACCGGGCGCGACGTGCGGAATGTGATTCTTGCGATATTTGCCGAGATAGTTGCCATCGGCGTCAATGACAGCAGCAGTATTGTAATAGATACCGGCAATCTCTTCTTCGTAAATCGGCACGATGATGACCATACCGTATTTCTTGGCGGTCTCCTGCATCAGTTTCACCGTCGGACCATCGGGTATCTTTTCCACCGAATCGTACCATTTGACCTGCTGCTCGGCGCAAAAATAAGGCGTTGTAAAAATCTCCTGCATACAAAGAATCTGCGCTCCCTGCTTTGCCGCCTCGTCAATGAATTGCAGA
>Ga0187894_10006255_pt1 | contig 11761 bp, 5 predicted proteins | sample GBC1701081metaG_FD_136650 | JGI IMG/M metagenome (GOLD analysis project Ga0187894, IMG submission 136650) | White microbial mat communities from a lava cave in the Kipuka Kanohina Cave System on the Island of Hawaii, USA - GBC170108-1 metaG ...
CGAAGAGCTTGCCGCCGCGCTCACACGCGAGGCGCGCGAGTTGCGCTCCGACAAGGCGGATCGCGTCGCGCTCTCCAACCTCTTCACCGAACTCGCCATGCGTCTAAACAACGAGTTCAAACTGCCGGGTGAAGATTGAAGATCGAGGATTGCGGATCAGTACCGCGAGCGGTAGCGAGCGTGGCTCAATAAACAAGCCACGCTCGCTACCGCTCGCGGTACTGATCCGCAATCCGCAATTCCCGCTGCAAGTGATAACGCCATGAGCGATTCTCCTTTGCGTATTGTTCCGAACCAGCCGGTCGAACCTGACGAGCCTGAGAATGCGGATTCGACGGAAGCCGCCGTCAAGCAGGACGAGATGGCCGAACTGCGCCGGCTGCTGGTCGAGCAGGAACAGATTCAGATCAACAACATCCTGGAGCGGCTGAACAATCCCCGCGTGCGCGCCCGCGAAATGAGCCGCCTGTTAAGTGAGGCCGTCAAATTGCGCGCCGCCCAGGACGATTCCCTCACCGAAGCCCTGGCTCCGACCGTCGTTACGTCATTTCACAGCTCGGTCAAAAAAGACCCGCGCCCAGTGGCCGAAGCGATCTCGCCGTTGATGGGTCCCGCGATCCGTCGCGCCATTTCAACCGCGCTCAACGCCATGATCCAGACGTTCGATCAAGCGTTGAAACACAGCTTCTCGCGACAGGGACTGAAGTGGCGGGTCGAGTCGTGGCGCACGGGCAAATCGTTCGCCGAGGTGGTGCTGCTGCACACGCTGGTCTATCGCGTCGAACAGGTCTTCCTGATTCATAAACAGAGCGGCCTGTTGCTGCAACACATCGCGGCCTCATCGGTCGAGACGCAGGACGCCGACATCGTTTCGGGGATGCTGACGGCGATTCAGGAGGCGCTCCGCAGCTTTGCGTATGATAGTTTCGGCCAGGCGCAAGCCGAACACATTGACACGCTCGACCTGGGCGACCGCCAGGTCTGGTTTGAATCTTCCCCGCAGGCCGTACTCGCCGTAGTCATTCGCGGCAGGGCCTCTGAATCTTTGCGCGATGTCTTCTTCGCCCCCGCCATCGAGGCGATTCAGTACGAACAGCGAGAAACGCTGGAATCATTCGACGGCGACACGTCGCCGTTTGAATTGAGCCGCCCGCATCTGGAAAGCTGTCTGCTATCGAGATACGAAGGGCAAACCGATCCCGCGAAATTCAAAATCCCGCTCTACATCTGGCTGCTGCTGGCATTGATCCTGGCCGCGATCGGCGCCTGGGCGTTCTTCGCCTGGCGCGAGAGCCGCCGCTGGGACGATTACCTGAACAGGTTGAGAGCGCAGCCCGGCATAGTCATCACCGAAGAAGGTAAGCGCGACGGCAAGCTTTTCGTATCCGGATTGCGCGATCCGCTGGCCGCCGATCCCGAAATGATATTGAAAGAGCAAACGCCGCTAGACCCGAACGACGTGATCTCGCGTTGGGAGCCATACCAGGCGCTTGCGCCACAATTAGTTCTTGCGCGCGCAAAAACTTTGATCGGGTCGCCACAAGGCGTCGATCTGAAATTTGAGCGGGGCAAGCTCTCAGCCAAAGGCGCCGCGCCTCATCTGTGGATCGCCGACGCTCAAAGGCTGGCGCGCTTCGTCCATGGCGTCATTGAATTCGACGACACAAACCTGATTGACGAAGACCTGAAAGAGCTGAGCGATCAAATAGAGCGACAGGTCATCCGATTCGTCGTGGGCAGCGCGCAGATCGCTCCCGGACAAACCCAGACGATAAAAATCCTGACGGATCAAATTCAGAAGCTCGCCGCTCTGACGCCAGCGGCTGGCCGCGCTGTCAGGGTCGAAATCATCGGCCACACCGACATTGAAGGCGATGAAAGCGCCAACCAGCGGCTGAGCGACGACCGTTCGGCGCGTATCCTCTCGATGCTCACGGCGGGCGGCGTCAGCAAGGACATCTTCCTCATTCGCGGCGCCGCGTCAAAAGAACCCGTGCGACCCGAGACCACCCCATCCGACAAAGAGCTCAACCGCAGTGTCTCGTTCAAAATCTCCCTGCTCGCTTCCGGCAAGGCCGCCTCCCAGCAGTCAAAGGAGCCGAGCCGATGATCCAGAAAAAAATCTGCTTGCTCGGCGCATTCGCCGTGGGCAAAACCAGCCTGGTCTCGCGTTTCGTCAAAAGCCTCTACTCCGACCAATACATCACCACCGTCGGGGTCAAAGTGGACAAGAAGACCGTCAATGTTAACGGCCAGGAGATCAATCTGATCGTCTGGGATCTGGCCGGCGAAGACGAGTTTCAGAAAGCCCGTATGTCTTACTTGAGCGGCGCGTCGGGCTACCTGCTCGTAGCCGACGGCACGCGCATTGACACGATTGAAACCGCGCGGATGCTGCGCCAGCGCGTGAATGAAAACTTCGGCGCGCTCCCATTCATCTTCATCATCAACAAAGCCGATCTGGCTTCGGAATGGGAGATTGACGATCAAGCAGTCGCCGAATGCGAAGGCCAGGGCTGGACGGTGATCAAAGCCAGCGCGAAGACCGGCGAAGGCGTCGAAGAGGCTTTCGCCAAACTTGCCGAAAAAATATATCGAAAATAACTCCTGGAAGCGCGCTCCAGGGTTGGAGGGAAAATGTCCAACCTGCCCGCCGCTGTACTCGAATACCTGAATCATCTGGCTTCGGAGCAACGATCTCCGGCCTACTTTCTGAGCGACCGTGAAGGCATTCTCGTCGAGTGGGGCGGGGCCATCGAGCTTTACGGCGTCTCGAATCTACAGGCGGGCAGCCCCATCGGCGACCAGATATTTTTTCTCGAAGGCTTGCTGCCGTTAGAGGACGAGGGACTGACGCTGCCCTGTCTGCAAACCGATTCGGGCCGTCCAGCCGATTTGCGCCTCTTCAAAACGAGCGAAGGCGACTGCGCGTTGCTGCTTGACGCCAGCGAGCAGGAGCTTCAGCAACGTCTGATGCAACAGAAAGGCAACGAGCTGAACCTCAGCTATCAGCGCCTGGTCAAAGAGATTCAGAAGAAGGAGATCCTGCTGCATTGCATTGTCCACGATCTGGCTGGCCCGCTGATGGGCATCAGAGGCGGGTTTGAGCTACTCGCCGGCGAAAACATTTCCGACAAAGGCCGCAAGTTTCTCGAAATCGGCCTGCGCCAGACGGCGAAACAGGATGCGCTGATCCGCGAAATCCTGCAGGCGTTCTCAGCCGAAGTCGAGTCACTGGAATCATTCAACGCCGACCCGGACAAAGCCCCGGACGCCGCCCGATCAGCAAGTGAAGTCATAGAAGCCCTCTCGCCGGCCTTCGCGCTCAATCAAGTCAACCTCCGGTTCGATCCGAATCTCGATCCGACTAAAGACTGGAAAGTGGTCGGCGAAAAATCGCGCCTCGATCGTGTGATCTCAAACCTGATCGAAAACGCGATGCGCCACAGCCCTGCAAATTCGACTGTCACCGTTAGCTGCTATGACGAGGGCGAAAAAGTCCTGGTGGCGATTGATGACGAAGGTCCCGGCATTCCGCCGGAAGTGGCCCCGACGCTCTTCCAGAAACTCGCGCAGGGCAAGAAAGGCAGAGGCAAGGTCGGGCTTGGACTTTATTTCTGCCGCATCACGGTTGAACACTGGGGCGGCGAAATCGGCCAGGCGCCGCGCGAACAAGGCGGGACGAGATTCTGGTTCCGGCTGCCAAGACCGCAAAAACAAGACGTCAGAAGTTAAACCGCAAACCGAACTGCATTACGCGCGGCGTGCCGCGGGTCGAGGTGATGCGCCCGAAGTTCGCCTCGTTGATGTCGAGTACGGGATTGTTGAAGTTCACATTGTTAAAGAGGTTGAAAATCTCGAAGCGGAATTCCAGGCTTTGGCTCTCAGCGATCTGCGTCCGCTTGAACCAATTGACGTCGGTGGTAAAGAAGCCGGGACCGTAGAGTGGTGTCAATCCCAAGGAGCCGAGCGTCCCCGACTCCGGATTGTCGAAGATCACCTGCGACGGATCGGATGCGCTGCCAGGCGCCAGATTCGGGTCCAGATAATAGATGGCGCCGTTCGATCCGGTACGAATCCCGGCCAGATCGCGTAGCTCTGAACGGGTCAGATCGCCGCGCACATTGACAGTGTTCTTGCCCGACCGCGCATCACGATTGAAAGTCCCGCGAGAAGAGATGACGCTGATCGGATCGCCCGAACGCCAGCGGACGATCCCGCCCATCTGCCAGCCGCCGACCAGTTTGCCCGCCAACCCGCCAGCCTGGCGCAGGTAACGCCGCCCCGATCCGAAAGGCAGCCGATAAATAAAATTGGCGGCGATCTTGTGCGGCGTGGTGAACTGCAGGACGTCACGCGAAGGATCGCGCAGCGTCAGGAAAGAAGCGGTGTTGTTCAAATCGCCAATGAAATCGCTCGCGCCTTTGCTGAAAGCGTAATTGAACTGGAAGCTCAACCCGCCGCGTGAGCGGCGACGGAACTCTATTTGGAACGAGTTGTATTTGGAGAACGAGCCGTTGGTAATCAGATAGGAGTTGGCTACATCGGGGTTGGCGCGGAAGAAGTTGACGGGCAACTGGCCGCGATCGACCGCGGCAAAAAAAGGAGCGCCGCGCCGGCCGCCAAGCAGTCGCAGTCGTGAAACGAAGTCGGCGAAGTCTCCCGCGCGTCCCTGGTCGAGGCGTGAGATGTAGCTGCTGTTGGTGAACTCGGCGGGCAGATTGGCGAAGAGCACATTGTCGAAGAGCGGATTGGAGCGGCTGCCCGCGATCGCCGGGTCGTATTTGAAGCTGGCCGTGGCCGTGGGACGAGCCGTGCGGAAAACATTCAGGTTGTTTTGCGCAATGCGGAAAGCGTCAATAAAGCTCTGCCCGGTCTGCGGGTCGAAGGCCAGGACGTTCACCTCGTTGACATCGTAGCCTCGCAGTAGCCCGACTCCGTGATTGCCCACGTAGCGAGCTTCGATCGAGATATCCTTGAAGATTTCGCGCTGGAGACTCAAGGTCCATTCCTGCATGTATGGCGTGCGCAGGTTTTCATCGAAAGCGCGCACCTCGATGGCGGAGTTCTCCTGAATGGTGGGAGTCAGCGGAACCCTAAACGTTGGCGCGGGCGCCGCCGGCAAGCCTTGGCGCAGAAAGCCACCGGGTAATGCCTCGACTGTCGAATTCAACCCCTGGTTGTCGTCAAGGTTGCTATCCACTTGATTGAACGGCTCGCGGATGTAGCTGATGCGATATCCGCCGCGAAGGGACGTCTTGCCGTTTTTGAAAGGATCCCAGGCGAAGCTGATAACCGGGGCGAAGTCGTTATGATCCGCAGGGTAGAGCTTATCAGTGAAGTCGAGCTTTGACCGTTGTCCTTTCAAAACGCCGGGATTGAACAGCCCCTCCGGGCCGGAGACGCCATAGGCGCCGCGCGATCCGCCGCCGGGCGTCAGCATCATGCCGTTCAATTCATTCGGGACTGTCTGGTGTTCGTAACGCAGGCCGAGATTGAGCGTCAGGTTAGGGGGGAATTTCCAGCTATCCTGGAAGTAGGTGTCGAATTCGTACTGGCCGTACTCGCGGGCGAATTGAGCGCCGGGCACGAAGCCCGAATCCCTGTCCACGGCGTTGAACCTCTGCGAGACGCGTCCGACAGCGCCCGCCAGGTTGTTGACCATCGCTTCGGCGCGATCGAAATCGGTTGTCGAGGTCAGGCCGGGGAAATGCGTGGTGCGGGTGAAGCCCGGGTCATTATCCTCAGCCGAGAAAGTGATCAGCGGGATCAGTCCCGCGTTGGAATAACGGCGCACCCACAGGTTGCGTAACTCGCCGCCCATTTTGACCGTGTGCGCGCCCGCGACCCACGTCAGGTGGTCGGTCCATTGCAACACGCGGAGGTGGCGCCCGGAGGTCAGGTCGTTCCGCAACGGATCGGTGACGGTATTGAACTGAACTCGAAAGCCGTCGGCGAAATCCGCATTGTTGATGAAGGTAACATTGGAGAATTGCGCGCCGAATCGAGCTTCGTTGATCAAGGTCGGCGCCAGAGTCGAGCGTAGAGCGAGGGTGGCGCCACGACCGATGGTCAAGCGGTCTTTCGCGGGCAAGCCGGGGAAGACCTGCTCGTCGTCGTTGATGAAATCGCCGATGAAGCGGATGTCGCCGTAATTAAACGTCGTTTCCAGATGATGCCGTTCATTGATCCGATGATCGCCGCGGAAGTTGAATAAATCGCTGTCGGGTTTGATCGGGGCGTTGTATCGAAACGAACCCGTGTTCAGCCCGTCGCCGGTCAGGAAGCCGTTCGGGAGCGGCGCGAGCGATAAGTATCTGGCCGCGACCGGATCGATCTGTGCGCGATTGGAATTGAGCTTGAAGAGATCTACCGAGCGGATCAGTTCCGGAGACTGCGCCACGTTGGCCGGCGTGGCCGGCCTGCCTTGCAGGTAGCGGAAGACGCCCTGGCGCGCTTCGGCGGTATAGACAGTGCGCGTGCGGGCAATCCCGCGCGCCTCGCGACGGCCTTCATAAGCAAAGAAGAAAAAAGCGCGGTTGCGCCAGATGGGACCGCCGATGCGCCCGCCGAACTGATTGCGGATGAGCGGCTCGCGGGGGATGCTCCGCCCCGTCGTCTGATCCACGGTGGCGTTGTTGAAAAATTTATTGGCGTTGAAGACCGTATTGCGGTGGAACCAGAAGAGCGAACTGCGGAAGTTGTTCGTACCCGCGGCGCTGACGGCGTTGATTTGCGCGCTGCCGCGGCCGAACTCCGCGGACGCCAGCGAGGTCGTCACGCTGTATTCCTCGATGCTCTCGACGCTGACGGGAACGACCGGGATGATGACGTTGGCCGGCGATTTGATGAAGTTGTCGGAGGCGTTCAGACCGTTGACCGTGATGTTGTTGCCGACGGTGCGATTGCCGTTGATCGAGAAGCGGGTCAGTTCGCCGTCGCCGCTGGTATTCTCTTCGACTCCCGCCTGCAGGAAGGTTAGCTCCAGCGGATTGCGCCCGTCGAGCGGCAGCTCTCGAATGCGTTCGCGCTCGATCACGTCGCCGATTTGGGCGTTGGCGGTGTTGATCGCCGCCTGCGCCTCGCTGGCGTTGACGGTGATCTCCTGCGTCGCGAGGCCGACTTCGAGTTTGACATTGAGACTGGAGACAGTGGCCACCTGGACGACGACATCCGCCACGGTGGCCTGCTTGAAGCCGCCCGCGCTGACGGTCACGGTGTAGACGCCAATCGGCAATTCGGGGATGACGAACGTCCCTTCGCCGGAAGATTGCGCGGTGAACTTCGCGCCGGTCTCCTTGTTGACGGCGGTGACCGTCGCGTTCGGCATCAGCCCGCCCTGCGCATCCGTGATCACGCCGGTCAGACGGCCCCGGACGGTTTGCCCGGCGGCAGAGGTCGCCAGCGCCAACGCGAGCGTGAGCGTAAGGATCAAACCTTTTTTCTTCATGGTGTTTCTGTGCCTCCGTGTTCCTTGCGATTCAACCTCCTCGGAAAATCAGTTCGTAGTCCGTCGCCGAGGCGGAAGCGTCCGCTGCAAATCCATTCAGTGACACCGAACGCTTCCGCCTCGGCGACGGACTACGAACTCCGCTTTTCATTGTTTCAGGGCGTCGCAAGCGATCAATGGGGCAATCGTGATAATTGCACTCTGTTAGCGCCCGGCTGCACACCGAGGCGACGGCGGACAGCGCCAGGCATCGTAATCCGGTCGTTCGGGCCGGCATAAGGATAGATGCGCGAGACGGCGTGCCGATCTCCGTGTCGCAGCAGAGCCAACTCCCCCGCGCGCAACCTAAGCTTTTTCATCTGCTGTTGGTTGACCAGCGCCGCATTGTTGCCGTACCGATAAAAGAGTTCCCAGGTCGGCAGATCGCTGACAGTGGTAAATTCGATGAAAGCGTCGTCGCGTCCCGGCTGCGCGGATGCCGCAACTGTCTCCTCATTCAGGTCTGCGAGCGTGCTGGCCAGGACCGAGCGAGACCGGAATGATATGCTCTACATTGAAAGGCTGTGGAATATATCGCCTGATGCGTCGGCAGTATTCGCAAAGACCTCCGGCCCTCGCCTCGATCGCCCGTCTCTGCGTCTCTGTCAGTCGCTCGCGAGGCTTGCCAGGCTTTTCTTCACGAGATGTTGACAATCGAGCCTTTTCTCCGTCAGTTGGTCGTGTCGCTTTTGCTGATCCTCAGTTATAGTCCGATGGCAACCTTGGCGCGCTCCTGCTCCTGTGTCGGCGCGGCGTTGAATGCCTCCGCAAGATCAGGCTCGACTTGAATGACTGCGTTTCTCCTCGCCATAGCTTAACTCCTGACTTCTGGGAATTACGCGTTCAGTCTACTGCCACAAACACCTTGCGCCAAGCCTTACATCCTCCTCGGCACAGCCTTCACAAAGCGGCTCTGCCAATCGCGCAGCAACCGTCGCATCGCTTCTGCCTCTTCCTTCTGCTCGTGCTGGCTGAGCACGTCAATGTATTTCGCCAACATCTCGCGGACATTCTTTTCGTCCTCGCTGACACCGACCGGGACGACATCAACTTCCGCGCCTTTGGCCAAACGGCGCCTGAGCGCGTCAATATCCAGCCCCATCTCTTCGTCGAGCTTCAGGTAAACGACGCCGCCCGTCATCCCCGAACAGAGCCAGGGGCCGGGATCGCCCAGGACCATGCCACGCCCGCTGGTCATGTATTCGAACGCGAAGCCCTTGATGTTCGCCCGTGACGCGATGCAGCCGAGGTCGTCGGTGAGCGGCCCGCGCGGCTTGCCCGCGATGATCAGATCGGCGCCCGACAACCGGATGCCCGCGCGCGAATCGGCGTCGCCCTGCACGACGAGCGTTCCGCCCTGCGCGCCGTAGCCGAAGCATTTGCCGACCGAGCCGTCGAAGCGAATGCCGTCGTGGTTCATGCCTTTCAGCACGGCGATCGTGCCGCCGCAACTCGATTTCGCCGCGCTGTCCTGCACGCCGCCTTCGACGATGATGTCAACGCCGTCAATGTTGTAGGCGCCCAGGCCGTTGCCCGAAATCGAGCCTTCGGTGAAATGCAGCTTGGCCAGTTTGAAATGCGCCGGCATCTTGTTCTGGTATTTCGCCCGCGACAATTTGCCTGACAGATGAGTGCCCAGGCTCCGGTCAACCGACGTGACCTTGTCATCTTCGAAGATCGCGATTGATTTGCCCTGCTCGATCAGGCTGTAGATTTCGTCCGAAACGATCTTGGTCAGCGACGTGCGCGGGCGGTAGGCGCGACCGATGTGATCCTCGCTCAGTTTCTCCGGCTCGAACGCTTCGGTGAATTCGATGCCTTTGAGCAGATATTCGAGGTCAATCTGGTCAAGCCCGCGCGTCTGTTTCATCAGGTCGGAGCGACCGACCAGTTCCTGCGTGCGGTGGAAACCGAGTCGCATCGTCCAGATGCCGACCTCGTTGATAACCTCTTTGAAGAACGTCACCAGCGAGTCAACCGATTTGTCGTAATCGCGCGGCGTATATTTCTTGAGGCCCGCTTCCTGGGCCTTTTCAACTGTCGGATGATGCGCGGTGATGCCCACGTGGCACGTGCCCTGGTTGCATTCGCGGCAGCTTGTGCACCCGACCGCGGCCATCGCCATCGTGCCGAAACCGACGCGGTTTGCGCCCAGCAGCATCAGTTTGATCACGTCCACGCCCGATTTGATCCCGCCGTCGGCCCAGACTTCGACGCGGTCGCGCAGGCCGGCTTTGAGCAGCGCGCGATGGGCCTCTTTGACGCCGATCTCCACAGGCATCCCGACGTGGCGCAGCGCGTGTTTGCGCGCCGCTCCGGTGCCGCCGTCGTAACCGCTGATGGCGATGATGTCGGCGCGCGCCTTGGCGATGCCCGTGGCGATCGGGCCGATGAAAGGCACCGCCGGAATCTTGACCGAAACCTTCGCGTGCGGGTTGGCGGTCTTCAACTCGGCGATCACCTGCGCCAGATCTTCAATCGAATAGATGTCGTGATTGTTCGACGGCGAGAGCAGGTCAATGCCGCGCGGCGTGTGACGCGTCTTCGCGATCAGCTCAGTGACTTTCATTCCGGGCAGGTGTCCGCCCTCGCCCGGTTTTGCGCCCTGGCCGATCTTGATCTCGATGAAATCGGCGCAATTGAGCAGGTGGATGTTGACGCCGAAACGGCCCGACGCCACCTGCTGGCCGCGGTACTCCTTGTACCTGCCCATCATATCCGGGATTTCGCCGCCTTCGCCGTTCATCGCCACGATCTTCAAACGCTTGGCCGCTTCGGCGTAGGCGCGGAAAGTCGTCTCGCCTTGCGAGCCGAACGACATCGCCGCGATGAAGATCGGCGCGCTGTGATTGCCGATCTTTGTGTCGGCCAGGTTTCGCGTGACGATTGAACGCTCCTGCAGATCGAGCAGGTGGCGCAATGAGACGGGCGTGCTCTCCTCGATCTCGGCCAGTTTGTGAATGAAGTTGTCGTAGCGTTCCTCTTTGCGCGCGACCTTGCCTGCGGCGCTCCAGACGTAAGGCTGGCGGCGGTATTCGCGCATCAGCCCCGACGTGCCGCTCAGCTTCGTCACGCCCTTCCCGGCCTGCTCGCGGCGCGAGGCGAGACGATCACGCAATTCCCGGTCGAGCCTTTCGAGCGTTAAACCAACATGGCCAACGTGATCCGAGCCGCAGTAGTTCTTGATGCCGAAAATATTGGCGATTTCGGACGATAGTCCGATCGAGGCGAACAGACGGCCGTATCCGTCAACTTCGTGAACGCCCATCGTTGACATCACTTTTTCGATCCCGGTGTGTTGCATCACGAAGAGGTTGCGCAGAGCCGTTCGAGCCGATTCATCGTCAACCGCGTCGCGCAGCGCGACCTCGTACATTGCGTAAGGAGCGACGGCGTCAGCTCCGCATCCGAGGGCGAAGCAAAGGTCGTGTAGGTTGCGAACCTGACCCGACTTCAGAACGATGCCGCATTTGCGCCGCAGGCTTTCCTGCGTTATCGCCGAGGCGTTGGTCACCGAATGTGAATGAGGCTCTGAATGGCTGAGCCCGCTGGCGCCGAATCCGCTGACGACATCGGACGTAACCGCGCATCCCGAAACGGAAAGCTCGATCGGAGCGCTCAATGTCTGGTCAACGGCGGCCAGCGCGAGGTGGGCGTCAATGAAGAGTTCGTGGAATTCATAGGCGCGCGAATCGTCCAGAATCAGCAAGGTCACGCCTGACGACACAGCCTCGCGGGCTTCCTGCCTGATCCTCTCCAAGGCGCTGCTGAGCGTCTCACCTTCGTCGTAAGTGATGTCAATCGTGCGGGCGGTTAATCCGGTCAGCGTTTCTCCGGGAAGGCTGGCGGGAGTGGCGCGCAACTGTTTCAGCCGCGCCTCGGCCGAAAACGGATTGGCCCCGATCTCGAGGCTCTCGACGCTCTCGCTGAATTCGCGCGCGACGTCGTCAATCATGAGCGTCCCGAACTCCCGCGCGACCATCGCATGCGCCGCCAGAAACTTTCGATCATCGCCGGCGCCGCCCAACAGGATCGGCGATTTCAATTCGATCTGCCGCCGCATCGAACCGCCTTCGGCGAGCGAGGGCCGATGGCCGAGAAAGACGCGCACCGAAAAGTGATCGCCTTCGCGCACGCGATCAATCGCGGGATTGGTGACCACGGCGACCCGCTCGTGGAAGTAATCGCTCAAATTGCGGCGGACTTTCGAGAACGCGGCGAGCGGGCCGTCGTAACCGAGTCCGGAGAGCGGGTCTTTGCCCGTGACCATCG
>Ga0187894_10006256_pt1 | contig 11760 bp, 11 predicted proteins | sample GBC1701081metaG_FD_136650 | JGI IMG/M metagenome (GOLD analysis project Ga0187894, IMG submission 136650) | White microbial mat communities from a lava cave in the Kipuka Kanohina Cave System on the Island of Hawaii, USA - GBC170108-1 metaG ...
ACGAGCCTCCATGCCGAACCCAACGGCCTCGTCCCGCTTTTCAATCTTTCGCAACCCTTCCCGTCGGGCCTGCCGCAACCCACCGGCAACGCCGCCGGCCTGCTGACGCTCGTAGGCCAATCGATTACCGGCGTGATGAGGAACCAGGAAATCAGCTATACTCCCCAGTTCTCATTCGACGTTCAGCACCAGCTCCCGTGGGCGGTCGCGCTCAATATCGGCTACGCGGGCAACGCGGGCGTCAAGCTGCCCTCGCCGGTCAACTTCAATCAATTGCCGGACGCGGCCCTCGCCCAGGGATCCGCGCTGTTGCAGCCGGTCGCGAATCCGTTCTTCGGCATCATTACGGACCCCACTTCGATCCTCAGCCGGCCCACGGTTCAGCGAGGCCAGCTCCAGCGGCCCTATCCGCACTTTCTCAACGTCACGGGAAACGCGGTGGCGGCCGGCCACTCGAGCTACCACGCGCTGCAACTCAACCTTCAGCGCCGGTTCGACTCCGGATTCGCGGTCCTGTTCGCCTACACGAAGTCCAAGATCATGGACAACGTCGGCGAGACGTCGCAGGTCGGCGGCGACATCACCGGGTTCATGAACAACAACTGCTATGCCTGTGACCGCAGCCTCAGCTTCCAGCACATCCCCGACGTCGTGCGCCTGAGCCTTCGCTACGATCTGCCGTTCGGGCCCGGCCGCCGCTTCTGGCGCACCGGCCTTCTGCCCAAACTCGCCGGCGGCTGGAGCGTCGCCACCTTCTGGACGTGGGACAACGGGTTGCCCGTCCGCGTCACCTCGCCTAACGATTCGAACTCCTTCGGCGGCGGCGGCGTGTTCCGTCCGAATGCCACCGGCCAGAGCGCCCAACTCGGCTCGGATCCGCAATTCGCCGATGGCGCGCCTTATTTCAACGCCGACGCGTTCAGCCGCACGCCCGCGTTCAGCTTCGGCAACGTGTCCCGCACGCTCCCCGGCGTGCGTCAGCCAGGCCAGAACATTTGGGACATCCTGGTCGAGAAACGCTTCACCATCACTGAACGCGTCGGACTCGACTTCCGCGCCGAGATGTTCAACGCGTTCAACCTCGTTCATTTTGCCGGCCCGGGAACCAACATCGCCCTCCAGGACTTCGGGCGAATCTTCCTGCGCCAGCTCAATCCCCCGCGCCAAGTGCAGTTCGGGCTGCGCCTCAGCTTCTAGCCCTGTTTTGATTGGAAAGGAAACATGATGATCCTCCGGCGTTCACTTCTGATTTTCGCCACCGCCCTCTCCGCGCTCGCACTGGAAAATCAGCGCCTCATTCCTCTCGAAGGCGCCCGCAACGTGCGTGACATCGGCGGCTACGCCACCAACAGCGGCAAGACCGTCCGCTGGGGGCGCGTGTTTCGAGCCGGCTCGCTCGGCAAACTCACCGACGCCGACTTCGCCAAACTCGCCGACCTGAACATCCGCACCGTCTGCGACTACCGCTCCAGCGACGAACGCGCCTCCGATCCCACTCTCTGGCGCGGCTCCGCCCCGGTTCCCGAAACCGTTGTCCTAGATCTCATGGCCGCCAACCCCGGCCGCGACTCCAAGCAGGATCCGACGAAGGCCTTTATGGCCCGCTTAGCCGCGCCCGGAATGACCCCGGAGAAGGTATCTCAAATGTTGAGCGCCATGATGTCGGAAACGGCTATCTCCGGCGCCCCCCTGTACGGGAAAATGATGCGCCGCCTGATTGACCTCGATGCCCCGCTCCTCTATCACTGCACGGCGGGCAAGGACAGAACAGGGCTCTCCACCGCGCTGCTGATGAAGGTGCTCGACGTGAAGGACGAGCACATCTACGCGGACTACTTGCTCGTCAATGAACTGCCCGGAACCAAAATGCCTCTGGAAGAGATCGCCAAGCGCTATCCAGGAGTCGATCCGGAGCTGCTCGGGCCTGCGCTCGGCACGCGCCGCGAATGGCTCGATGCGGCCTTCCAGGGAATCGACGCGAAATACGGAAGCTTCGCCAACTACCAAAAGCAAGCGCTTGGCCTGGGCGACGATGACGTCAAGCGGCTGCGCGCCCGCCTGCTCGAATAACGCGAGCGTCTACTGCGCCGGGAACCGCGTAGCCTGCCGCGAAACCATCTGCCAGCCGCCCTTGCCCTTGGCCCAAACGTGGGTGATGTAAAGATGGTTCACTGCGCCCGTCTTCGGCTGGAAGTACGCCACATGGGTCACCACTGCCGTGTTCCCGTAGACGCGCGTCTTTACGTTTTCAAACTTGATCGAGGCGGGCGTTCCGGCCGGAGCGGTGATCGCGTCGATGAATTGCTGCTTTGTCTCCGTCTTCGTATTCGAATGCGTGTAGGTTAAATCGTCGGACACCAGTTTGGCGAGCGTAGCCGTGTCGCTCTTCAGCACCGCGTCCACCCACTGCTTCTCCAACTCAGCAATCGCCGCTTCCGTGCCGGCGGCCATGAGCGGCAAAGCCAGCAAACCAATCGACAGAACCAAAAAGAAAATTTTCATGGCGAGCATCATACTACCGCCAACACCCGCTCCGCCATCGCAAACTTCAACTCCTCCAACCCTGCTCCCGTGGCGGCGGAAATCTTAAAGAACGGCAACTTTCGCCGGATCGCCGCCCGCCGCAAACTTTCCACCCGCTTGGAATCCTGCGCCGAATCCATTTTTGTCGCCACCACGATCATTGGCTTCCGAGCCAGTTCCTCGCTAAACGCCTCCAACTCTTTCAACACGATCTTGAAGTCGCTCACCGGCTCACGTCCGCTCCCCTCGCTGACGTCCACCAAATGGACCAGAAGGCGGGTGCGCTCGATGTGCCGCAGAAACCGCACGCCGAGCCCGGCCCCTTCGTGCGCTCCCTCGATTAAGCCCGGAATATCGGCTACGACAAAGGTACGTAGATCGGGCATCTGCACCACACCCAGATTCGGCTCCAGCGTCGTAAACGGATAGTCCGCAATTTTCGGCCGCGCCGCCGACAGCACACTAATCAACGTCGACTTGCCCGCATTAGGGAATCCAACCAAGCCGGCATCGGCGAGCAGTTTTAACTCCAGGCGGAGTACCCGCTCCTCGCCCGGTTTCCCGTCTTCATGCTCGGTCGGCGTCTGATGCCACGGTGTTGCGAACCGCGCGTTCCCGCGCCCGCCAATCCCGCCCTTGGCCACGACAAAACGGTCATCGGCCTCGGTAAAGTCGTGCAGCAAATCTCCAGAATCCCAATCATAGACAACCGTTCCCACCGGCACCGGAAGGAGCACATCGGCTCCGTCGCGTCCCTTCTTGTTCGACCCCTCGCCATGCCGTCCGCGCTCGCCTGTGTGCTCCGGGTTGTAGCGAAAGTGCAGCAAGGTGTTGTAGTGATTCGAAGCTTCCATCACTACATCGCCGCCGCGTCCGCCGTCGCCGCCTGAAGGCCCGCCACGGGGAACGAATTTCTCACGCCGGAATGCAAGAATCCCGTTCCCGCCGTTACCCGCCTTCACTTTGACTTTTACTTCATCGATAAACATAAGAAAAAAGGCCGCCAGAGGAGCGCTCGGGCGGCCAATGGAGAATGCAGGTTGACTTGGGTTACTGAACCTGTCCTGTACGAATACTGATAAACCGCCCCAGCCGGCCGCGATCGCGGAATTCCACGATGCCGGGGACTTTTGCAAAGAGCGTGTCGTCTTTGCCGATGCCCACGTTCTCGCCCGGATAAAACTTAGTGCCGCGCTGACGGACCAGGATCGAACCGCCCGATACCATCTCGCCGCCGAATGCCTTCACTCCAAGACGCTGCGAATGCGAATCGCGCCCGTTCCTGGAACTCCCCATTCCTTTTTTACTTGCCATGGGTTCTCCTTACTTTGTTCCTTCCAGCGTCTTAAGCGGAAATCTCGTCTATTTTGAGCTCGGTAAAGTTCTGGCGATGGCCAATCGTGCGCCGGTACTGCTTCTTGCGCTTGAACTTAAAAACGATGATTTTGTCGCCGCGGCCCTGACCGGCGATGGTTGCTTTTACAACGGCGCCGCCGATCGCCTTACCTGCGACAACGTCGCCCGAATCTTTTACCACCGCCAAAGCCTTGAACTCTACGGTCGAGCCGTTTTCGCCAGCCAGCGTCTCGACGCGAACCTTGTCGCCAGGAGCCACCCGGTACTGTTTCCCGCCGGTTTCAATCACTGCGTACATAACTCAACCTCAACAATTTCTATCGCTTGGAGGGTTCCGGCAAGATTAGTCCAAAGGACGGCCGTCGGCCCAAGAGCCGTAATCTAAATCTTACACGAATCCGCCACCCCGGCACAACTCGGGATTCCCACAGACGCCAAAAATCCCGGGTTAGCTGGCCATCCATTGCGGGGAAAAAGCCAGCCAAGCCCGGGTTGCCGTAAAAGTCGAATCGCTGCGATCTAATGGGCCGCGGCCGGCCAGGCACCGCCGGTGGCGATAAAATCGGCCGCTTTGACGGCATGAGTGCCGTCAAAGTCGATCACCCAACTTCCGCTGAGGTCCGCTCCGCTGGAACGCAGGCTTTGGAGAATGTCGATCAACTCCGGCTCGGGGCTTGCCGCGTGCTCATTTCCCGATCGAACGGCCTTAACATAGCCGTGCTTGATCAGCACGGATCCGCTGTACGCGCAGCCGCTTAAGAGGGAGAGAGGCTGAAAGTCCGCTGTACCAACCAGTTTCAACACGGTCGTCGGCTGCTTGCCAATCGGCACCAGCTCCCAAGCTCTCCCTTGGCGAAAAAACACTTTCTTTGATTCGATCGCAACGGACATGATCGCCTCCTCAACTGGGTAGGCGTCAATTCTTGTTTGTGACTATCAAGATTCGAAAAAAAATCTACAGCACGTCGGCAAACGACCGTCTAAGGCGTGAATAAACGGCCGCGCCGGCCCCAAACGACAAGGCAGCCGCCAAACTGGCTCCTACAACCACCATCAAAGGAGGAGCCGTCTGTTCGATCAAAATCGCTCGCCACCCTCGGACGAGCATGTCGACCGGATTCTTCCGAAACAGCCAAAGCCACTCGCGCGGCAGCGCGCTCTCCGGGTAGCAAATCGGCGTAATGAAGAAAACCAGCGTTAACAGGAAGCCGGTGATCTGCCCCAAGTCCCTCAGAAATACGCCCAGCGCCGAAAAGATCCACGCCACGCCCAGCGTCATCAGCACTTGGGGAACGATCAGCAAAGGGAACCACGCCAATGTCGCCGGGAAAGTCCCCTTAAACATCAAAATGATGGCAAGAAGCACAATCAAAGCCACGCCCTGTGCCGCTAACGCCGACAGCACATGGCTGACGTTCAAGATCTCCAGTGGGAAAACAATCTTTTTTACGTAATTCCGGTGCTCCGGCAACAGGTTGGGCGCCCTCGCGATCGGATCGCTCATCGCCAGCCAAGGCAGCATTCCAGCTAGAAAGTACAAAGCAAATCCCTGCGTCGAGGAATCACCAGGAAAACGCGCTCGCAGGACTACACCAAACACGAACAAATAGAGCAGCATCAGCAGAAGTGGATGCAACACCGCCCATAGAGCGTCGCCCGCCGAACCTCGATATCGTGCCGCCAAATCCCTACGCGCAAGCGACCAAGCCAGGGCTCGCGCCTTCCATAGTCCCTGCGCAAACTCCCATCCTCCCTGCGCAAACTCCCATAGTTCCTGCGCAAACTCCCATAGTCCCTGCGCAAACTCCCCTACAGCGCTTGGCAATCGCGCCAAACCGTCCAGGAATCGCTTCCGTCCGCTTTGCGCCGGCGTTCGCGTTGCCACTCTCAATTGAACGGCATCGCCATCGTCGAAAAAAGCGTCGAGCACTAAGCGGCTTCGCCGGTCGGACTCCGGGTAAATTTCACATCGCCATGCTCCAGACTGGCCGGGTCCGCTTGCCAGCAATTCCACATCAGCTCGGGCGCCCGGCGGCAAAGGCCCAGGCACCGACACCTCGGCGAGCGTGGCGCCGCGCGCTGCGACCATCCGCACGTGCGGCGTCCGCCAATACTCCCGCGAATCGTTCACCAAAGTGAAAGCGACCCGAATCCGTGACGCATCCGCGTCCCAGGCCGCAATCCCGTTTTCGTAACGTGCCGGCATTAGCTATACAGCCACTCTGGCCGACGGCTCCGCACCGGACCGGTCTTCCGCCCCACGATATAGATGCCCTCGCCCCGCAAATCGGAGGGCATCCCATAGCGCTTCAAAAGATGTTCAATCCACAAATACTCCGGGTGCGGCTCCTCGCGGAACGGCCCCGTCTCCAGGTGCGTAACAGTGAAACCCGCGTCGTTTAACAGGCGATAAATCTCCCGCGCCGTGTATTCCCGATTGTGCCGCGCGTCCGGTTCCTTCCCCGGTTCCGGCGGCTTGATATAGGCGGGAAACAAGCCGGGATGATAACCCGCCAGAATTGCGTTGATGCCCCGCATGGAAGCGATGTTCGGCGTTGTTAATACCAAGTGCCCGCCCTCCACGGTAATGCGATTGATCTCCGACATCATAAACATCGGGTCCACCGTCAGGTGCTCAATCAACTCGCAACAAAGCACCGTATGAAAATGGCCATCAGGATAAGGATATAAGTCCTTCTCCGCGTCGAACAAATCCACTTCGCACGTGAATGACTCGCCGTTCGCCGCCGCTACTTCGCGATGCTCCGTTGTCCCCGCGCGGCCGTAATAACACCCGCGAACGTCGCCATATCCCAGCTTCGTCTTAAGCGACGGGGTGATCTGCAGGTAGGCGCCCATCTCCAGCGCCCGCTGTTCCACTGAACCTGCGGGCGTCAGCTCGAGCGTTTTGGTTAACCGCGTCAAGTGGGTCGAAATGTAATCCCGCGCGCCGGAGTCTTCCGCCCAATTCAATAAATACTCGCCCGGCACCTGCACCGCCGCGGGTACTGGCTCTGGCTCTTCCGCCTTCTGATCTTCCCAAGGGCGGCCCAGATGAACAGCCTCCATAAAATTCGCATAGCGCCGCGCAGCAAGGGGCCACGCGCACTCCTTCTCCACCCAAGTCCGGGCCGCAGCGCCGAGGTTCAAAGCAACCGAAGGCCTGCTGACCAGCAAGTTCAAATACTCAAATAGCGTGTCTTCTTCCCGCTCATCCACCGGAACCTTTAGACAAATCTCGTCGGGAAACTCGCGGAAGCTCCCCACATCGCTCACCACCACAGCCTTTCCCAATCCCAGCGCCCGCAAATGCGTACCGGAAGTCTCACCAACCGTCGGATACCGCAAATTCAAAACAATGTCGCAGGCGCCGATGTACCCTTCGAATGCCTCCGACCGCGCATAACCGAACTTGCGGACATGCGCTTCCAGTCCCAAAGCGCGTATTTGCGGGTCCAGCGGAAAATCGCGATGCTCCTCGCCCACCATCAGTAACTTGGCCGCCGGCTGCGACTTCACCACCCGCGCAAACGCGCGCAAGGACTGCGAAATCCTTTTGTAAGGCTTTAAAAAACCAAAAATTCCAATCAATGGCGCGGTTTCATCGATCCCCAACCCGCTTCGCCAGCCCATGCGGTCCGGCAAGGGCAGCCAAGCCCCATGTGGGATTACCGCCGCCGGGCCGGTATAGCCTGCCTGACGGCATTTCTCGAGCACATACCGGCTATGAACAATTAGCCCCAAAGCTGAATCCAGAACACGCCGCAGCATCGCCACGCCGTCATAATCCGGCCCGGCTTCCAGTTTTCGTACGCGCTCGGCGAACGCTCGCGCTTCGCTGCCGCCGTTGTACTCGCATTCGGCGATATAGCCATCCCAGTCCCCGCGCCGGATTGTCAAATCGCAAATCAGATGATGCAGGTTCGCTTCATGCAAGACGACGACGCCTGGATGCCGCAGCGCTGTCTCGTAAGCCTGAATATGGTCGGCGTTGTTTCCAATTTGATAGACGGCAAAGTCGTATGCGCCGGCGTCGAACGTCTGGTCCGAGTTCGAGTAAACGTCTATTTCCACCAGAGGCCGCAGGTTCTCCAGCAACGCAACCGAATAGTCCGCAATTCCACTACGCGCGGGCGGCAGCGGGGAAAAGTAAGCAACGCGCATCAGCGGATCAATTCCAACCGGAAAGCTCCCATGCTAAATGGAACCACCGCGAGCAAAGGGGTGCGCGTCGCATCGCGGGCGATGCTTAGTTCAAATGTGGTGGCCGAAGCGGGCCCTTTCACTGCCACTTCAAAGCGATCCGCGTCAATCGCTTCCCCCGCCACCGGGACTTTCTGCGCTCCCAAGTGCCGCAATCGGATTGTGTACAACGCACCGAACAGAATCTGCTGCTCCGGCGGAATCCGTCCCGCCGCCAGTTCTTTCCGCAGCAAGTCCAAATACGCGAGCGCGTCGTGCGGACAGGGTCCAACAGCCAATTTCGATTTGCCCGCGCCTTCCGCCGAAGTCTTCCGCTCCGCCTCGCCCGAGCCCGGCACAATCGAGGTACGCTCCTCGCTTTTCCGCATCCCAAAGGTGAGCTTCTTGACGAATTCGGTTGTACATCCCTGTGGTCCAGTCCGAGACTTAAACTCCCCCATTACCGGCACCCCAGGAACGTTGGCCTCTAAGATGAGCTCCGACCGGCGCCCCTCGGGCGTAGGCTCGACCGTCAGGCGCCCCTCGCCCAAGGAGAGCCCGCTAGGCCAGTTGATCGAATAAGTAAGAGTTTCGGCGCTCAGACAAGCCGGAGCTAATAGAAAAAGTGCGCGAAGTAGCAACTTCCAGATTATCGCGCGAGGGCTGGCGCCAGGCTCGGAAGGGATCAACCGCAAGAGCGAGAGCCCCGCCCGAGGGCCTATACAGGGGGTTTATGACATACTCGTGGGGATGAAAATCCGCCACAAGGTGCTGGCTTTCCTCTTTTTTCTTTCGATCATTACTTATATCGACCGGGTGTGCATCAGCGTGGCGGGGCGCACGATGCAGGACGATTTGGGCATCACTCCGGATAAGTGGGGCTGGATTGTGGGGGCGTTTGCGCTGTCTTATGCGGCATTCGAGATCCCCTCGGGGTCGATGGGAGACCGCATCGGGCCGCGCAAGGTCTTGACACGGATTGTGATTTGGTGGAGCGCGTTTACGAGCTTGACGGGAGCGGTTTCAAGTTTTCCGTCTTTGTTGGGCGTACGGTTCCTGTTCGGGGCCGGCGAGGCCGGCGCTTACCCCAACTCTTCCGCGGCGATCTCGCGATGGTTTCCATTTGGTGAGCGTGCACGGGCGCATGGCTTGGTTTGGATGGCAAGCCGCGTGGGCGGGGCTTTATCGCCGTTTCTTGTGGTGCCGATCATGCAGGCCTACGGGTGGCGCACGAGTTTTTACGTGTTCGGTATTTTAGGTGTGATATGGGCGGCGGCCTGGTATTGGTGGTTCCGCGATCATCCCTCGGAAAAACCGGAAGTGACGAAGGCCGAGATGGCGGAGATCGGGACCGGGGCAACACCCGAAAAGCATTCCGGGCTGCCGTGGGGAAAAGTTCTGCGCAACTCGAACTTGTGGTGGATCATGCTGATGTATCACACCTACTGCTGGGGCTCGTTTTTTTATTTGTCCTGGCTGCACACATTTTTGGAGCGTGGACGCGGCTTTAATAGCGGGGACTTATTGAAGTACTCCTGGCTCCCGTTTTTGTTTGGCGGGACGGCGAACTTACTGGGCGGGATCACCAGCGATGCGTTGGTGAAGCGAATGGGTCTGAAGTGGGGACGGCGCACCGTGGCGATGATCGGATTGGGGGCGAGTGCGATTTTCATGACGGCGACTGTGCTTACAACGGACAAATTTTTGAGCGTTCTCTTATTGGCCTTGGGCTATGCGGGTTCGGATTTCATGCTGCCGGTTGCATGGGCGGTGTGTTTGGACGTCGGACGCAAGTATGCGGGGGCGGTGACGGGGGCGATGAACACGGCCGGGCAAATCGGGTCATTCCTGACGTCGATCGCATTTGGGTACCTGGTCACTTGGTTTGGAAGCTACAACGCGCCATTGATTCCCATGGGGATTTTAACGGCGATCAGCGCGATCTTGTGGTTGAAGATCGATCCAACCAAAGAGCTAGTGAAGGAGCCATTGACCGCCGATAACCTTCAAAGAGCCGCTTAACCGGCACAATCTAGGGGATACATGCGAATTTGCATTTGCGGAACCGGCTATGTCGGTTTGACCACGGGAGTTTGCCTGGGCTTTCTTGGGCACGACGTAGCTTGCCTGGATACGGACGAGGCCAAAGTGGCTTCGCTGCAGCGGGGGGAAAGCCCGATTTATGAGCCAGGCTTGGCCGAATTGATGGGGGCCGCGGCGGGAAAGGTGCGCTATACAACGGACGCCGATGAGGCGATGTTGGGGGCGGAGGTCGTCTTCATTGCCGTCGGAACACCGCCTATGGATACAGGCGAACCGGACCTTCGATATCTGCGTTCGGCGGCGGAATCGATAGGGCAGCGCTTGGGCGATGGATTCGTAGTAGTGGTGAATAAGTCGACGGTGCCAATTGGGAGCGGAAATTGGGTTGGGTCGATTATTCGCGAGTCTTTTGAGCGCAAGCATGGCAAAAAAGCGGATGGGCACTTCGCGGTGGCGTCCAATCCGGAGTTTCTCCGTGAAGGAGCTGCGATTGGGGATAGTTTGTATCCGGACCGGATCGTACTGGGGTCGGATTCGGCGCAGGCGCTGGAAGTGATGTACCGGCTCTATAAGCCGGTGGTCGAGCAGAACTTCGCGGCTCCGCCGTTTGCGCCGAGGCCGGAAGGTGTGGCCGCCGTGCCCTTGGTGACGACGGATTTGGCCTCGGCCGAACTGATCAAATATGCGGCCAACGCCTTTCTTGCTCTGAAAATTAGCTACATCAACGAAATCGGAAGTTTGGCCGAGCGCGTAGGCGCGGATATTTCGATGGTGGCGAAAGGGATTGGATTGGACCGCCGCATTGGGCCTCGATTCCTGCAAGCGGGGTTGGGATGGGGCGGATCGTGCTTTGGGAAAGATACGTCGGCTTTGATCGCGACGGCGGCGGATTACGGACTAACGATGCCGATCGTAGCGGCCGCGCGCGAGGTGAATCGTCGTCAGCGGGAGCGCGTGATTGAAAAGCTTCTGGGGGAATTGAAGATTTTGAAGGGACGCACCGTGGGTCTACTGGGACTTGCGTTCAAGCCGCAGACGGACGATTTGCGGGATGCGCCGGCGTTGGACATCGCACGAGGGCTGATTGATAAGGGCTGCCGAGTAGTCGCGCACGACCCGGTGGCAATGGAGCGGTTTAGGAAGGAATACGGCGGTGCGGAAGTGAAGTTGGCCGCACACGCGGAGGACGTGGCCGAAGAAGCGGACGCGGTGGTGCTGGTGACCGAGTGGACCGAGTATAGCGACTTGAATTGGGCGAAGATGGCGTCGGCGATGCGCAATCCGTTGGTATTAGACGGGCGCAATTTCCTGGATGGGAAGAAGTTGTCGGCTGCGGGACTGCGCGTTCATCGCGTAGCTGGATAGCCCGCCTGCGCTGGCCGCCTGGAGCGCTCCGGTCAGCAGGAAGAGCCACGCAGACACACCCATGCGTTGTAGCGGGAAGTCGACGCACGCATGCAGTAAGACGGCAGGGATGCCAAAGGCCCATGGGTGCCTGGCGACGCAACGGCAACTCAACACCAAAAAGGTGAGTAACGCGAGGGCCGCTGGAATGCCGCTGGTGGCCGCCGTTTCAAGCCAGTCGTTATGCGCATGGTTGACCACGCGGCCGATATCGAAAGCCGCGAAGCGCGGATAGGCTGATTGGAAGGCGCC
>Ga0187894_10006257_pt1 | contig 11758 bp, 14 predicted proteins | sample GBC1701081metaG_FD_136650 | JGI IMG/M metagenome (GOLD analysis project Ga0187894, IMG submission 136650) | White microbial mat communities from a lava cave in the Kipuka Kanohina Cave System on the Island of Hawaii, USA - GBC170108-1 metaG ...
ACGACGATCGGGCACGAGACGCCGGGCTTCACCTCGTAGCCGTGGGTCCAGCGCATCGGGCTCTGGTAGGTGCCCGGCACTTTCGCGAGGTCCGGTGCCTTGCGGCGGCCGACGCCCGCGGCTTCGAGGTCTCGGGCGATACCGACCACGCCCAGGGCATCAGCGCGGTTGGGCGTGACCTTGATCTCGATCACCGGGTCGTCGATGCCCAGCACCTTCGCCGCCGGCAGGCCGATCGGCGTGTCCTCCGGCAGGTCGATGATGCCGGCATGATCCTCCGACAGCTCCAGCTCGCGCTCGGAGCACAGCATGCCGTTGCTCTCGATGCCGCGGATCTTGCTCGGCTTCAGGTCGAGCCCGGTGCCGGGGATGCGGCTGCCCGACGGCGCGAACACGCCCTTCATGCCGGTGCGCGCGTTGGGGGCGCCGCACACGACCTGCACGATGCCGCCGCCGGTGTCGACCGTGCAGACGCGGAGCTTGTCGGCGTTGGGGTGCTGCGACGCCTCGACGACGTGGGCGGTGACGAAACCCTCGAGCCTGGCGGCGCGGTCGTCGACCGACTCGACCTCCAGGCCAAGCATGGTGAGCTTGCGGCAGATCTCGGCGGCCGACGCCGTGGTGTCGAGATGCTCCTTCAGCCAGGAGAGCGTGAATTTCATCGGACGCGCCCTCCCCTTCTTTTTTGGACCGCGCGCGTCCACGCGCGCATCGGCGCGGAGCGCCGACATGAGTTCGCTCTCCGCTTCGCTGCGAGCGAACGCGCGCGTGGACGCGCGCGGTCCAAAATCATCATCGGCTGAGCCCTCCCGTGAGATTCGGCACATCGAGGGCTGAAAAACCGTAGTGGCGCAGCCAGCGCAGGTCGGACTCGAAGAAGGTGCGCAGGTCGGGGATGCCGTATTTCAGCATCGCCACGCGCTCGATGCCCATGCCGAAGGCGAAGCCCTGGTAGATTTCGGGGTCGATGTTGCAATGGCGCAGCACGTTGGGGTGCACCATGCCGCAGCCCAGGATCTCCAGCCAGCTGTCGCCGGCGCCGATGCGCAGCTCGCCGCCCTTCCACGAGCAGCCGATATCGACCTCGGCCGACGGCTCGGTGAAGGGGAAGTAGGACGGACGGAAGCGCAGCGGCAGATCCTCGACCTCGAAGAAGGCACGGCAGAAGTCGGTGAGGCAGCCCTTGAGGTGGCCCATGTGGGTGGTGCGGTCGATCACCAGGCCCTCGACCTGGTGGAACATCGGCGTGTGCGTCTGGTCGCTGTCGGTGCGGAAGGTGCGTCCCGGCACGATGACGCGCAGCGAGCCGCCGTCGGCCAGCCGCTTCTGCACGTCGTTGTCGAGCATGGTGCGCGCCTGCACCGGCGAGGTATGGGTACGTAGCACCATCGGCACGCCGTCGGCGCGCGGCGGCAGGAAGAACGTATCCTGCATCTGTCGCGCCGGATGGTCGGGCGGGAAGTTCAGGGCCTCGAAATTGTGCCAGTCGTCCTCGATGTCCGGACCCTCGGCCCAAACGAAGCCCATCTCGCCGAAGATGGCGCAGATCTCGTCGATGGTCTGGCCGATCGGGTGCAGGGTGCCCATGCGCTCGGGCCGTGCCGGCAGGCTGACGTCGAGGCGCTCCGCCTCCAGGCGGGCGCTCAACGCCGAGCGGTCGATCTCAGCCTTGCGCGCATCGAGCGCGGTGGCGATCTCGTCCTTCAGCGCGTTGACCGTCTGGCCGAACGTCTTGCGCTCCTCGGGCGGCAGGGTGCCCAAGGTCTTCATCAGGCCGGTGACGCGGCCGTTGCGGCCCAGCGCCGCCACCCGCGCCGCGTCGAGCGCCCGCGCGTCGGCCGCGGCGGCCACCGCCGCCAAAGTCTCGGACCGGATCGTCGACAGATCGTCCATGATCGTTCTCACTCGTTACCTTCCCCCGGAGGGGGAAGGTGCCCGAAGGGCGGAAGGGGGATGCTCGAACAACCGCAGCGTTGTGATCGGCATCGAGTCCGTTCGAACATCCCCCTTCCGGCGCTACGCGCCACCTTCCCCCTCCGGGGGAAGGACTCTTGAACGCACGAAAGGGGAGCCTCGGTCGCCCGCGGCTCCCCTTCCCATGTCTGCGTCCGCTGGCGCTGGCGCCGGGCGGCCGGATTACTTCAGGGCGGCCTGGGCTTGATCGACCAAGGCCCTAAACGCCGACGGCTCGCGCGCCGCCAGGTCGGCCATCACCTTGCGGTCGATCTCGATGCCGGCCTTGGCGATGCCGTTGACGAACGCCGAGTAGGTCATGCCGTGCTCACGCACGGCGGCATTGATGCGCTGGATCCACAGCGCCCGGAAATTGCGCTTCTTGGCGCGCCGGTCGCGATAGGCGTACTGGAGGCCCTTCTCGACCTTCTCGAGTGCGGCGCGATAGGTGTTGTGCGAGCGGCCCCGGTAGCCCTTGGCGAGCTTGAGGACCTTCTTGTGGCGGGCGTGGCTGGTGACGCCCCGTTTGACGCGGGCCATGGCTCAGCTCTCCGTCACGCGTTGGGCAGGAAAAAGCGCTTGATGTTGCGCGCATCGCCCTCGGCGGCGATCACCGTGCCGGTAGCCTGGCGCAGGAACCGGTTACCGCGCTTGCGCATGTTGTGGCGCTTGCGGGACACCGGAATCTTCACCTTGCCCGACGCCGTCAGCCGGAACCGTTTCTTGGCCCCGCTCTTGGTTTTCAATTTGGGCATTTTCATCCTCATTTCAGATACTTAGCGCCCCTCGCGGGGCTACCGACGGAGTGTCGGCGGGATGTCTCGGGACCGCCATGGCATGCCCTTTGCGCCAGGCCGCCCGAAAGGACGCGGGGTTATACAGACGAGGCCGGAGCAAGGCAAGGCTGGGAGCGCCGGCTTCCAGCCGGCTCATGATCCGGCGCTGCGCGCCGGTGCCGGCAGGATGCCAGCGCTCCCAGCCCTTGAACGCCCACTCATCACATCCCACATCACCCGTACGCGGAGATGCCTTCGGGGTCCCGCCTGACCGCTCGCTCGAAGGAGGAGGGTTCCGTGAACCGGGTATCGATGTTCAGCTCGCCGTTCCTGTTGGGATTTGAACAGCTTGAGCGGTCGCTTGACCGGTTGGCGAAGAACGGCAGCGACGGCTATCCGCCCTACAATATCGAAAAGATCGGCGACACCGGGCTGCGTATCACGTTGGCGGTGGCTGGCTTCACCGATGCCGATCTCACGATCGAAGTCGTCGAGAACCAGCTCTCCGTGCGTGGCAAGCAGCAGGACGACCCCGAACGGGTCTACCTGCACCGAGGCATCGCCGGACGGCAATTCCATCGCACCTTCATGCTGGCCGACGGCATCGAGGTGACGGGCGCGAAGCTGGAAAACGGGTTGCTGGCCATCGATCTTGCGCGGCCGGCCGTCGAGCCGAAGGTGAAAACCATCCGCATCGACACCACCGCGCCCGCGAAGACGTCGCGCGGGAAAACCATCGACGTCACGGGCTGAATGCCCAACGGGTTCGTCACAGGAGGACCCCATGCTCGAAGCATCTCCCCTCAAGACCATGTCACCGGCCGAGTTCGCCAGCCTGGGGCTCGAGCAGGTCGCCTACATCCGCGCCGTGACGCTGCCTGACGGCAAGCACGCAATCGGTGTGTTCGCCGCCGACGGCAGGCCGCTGGCCGGCGCCCCCAACATCGAGGTCGCGCAGGCCATGGTGCGGCAGAACGAGCTGGAGCCGGCGCTGGTGCACTGAGCCGCCCGCTTGACGCATTGACGACCACGGCGCGTCGGGATGACCGACGCGCCGTTTCGTTTGGGAGCGCCGGCTTCCATCGGCGCGCCAGCGCCGCATCATGAGCCGGCTGGAAGCCGGCGCTCCCAGTTTACGCGGCGCGGGGGGATTTCAGGGGTTCGGCCAGCAGGGCGTAGAGGGCGTCGGCGCGGTCGGTGGCGCGCAGCTTCTCGACCAGGGCGCGGTCGCGCAGCGCGCGCGAGACGCGCGAGAGGGCCTTGAGGTGATCGGCCCCCGCATCCTTTGGTGCCACCAGCACGAACATCAGGTCGACCGGCCGGGCATCGATCGCCTCGAAATCGATCGGTGCCGCCAGCCGGGCGAACACGCCATGGATCCGGTCGAGACCGTCCAGCTTGCAGTGGGGAATGGCAAACCCGCCGCCGAGCCCGGTCGAGCCCAGGCGCTCGCGCTCGAGCAGCGCGTCGAAGATCGTCCGCTCGTGCAATCCCGTGATCTGCGCGGCGCGCTGCGCCACCTCGAGCAGCGCCTGCTTCTTGCTGCTGGCCCGCATATCGGGAATCACGCCCTTCGGCGCGATCATTTCCGCGAGTTCCATCGTGGCATGCCTTGTTTTCTGTTCCTGCGTCGCACGCTCGACGGAGATCAGGATGAGGTGGCGGCGGCGGGCATGTTCTGCGGATCGACCCAGCCGATGTTTCCGTCCACCCGCCGGTAGACCATGTTGAACAGGCCGTTGGCACGATTGCGGAACATCAGCGCCGGCAGTTGCCCCAGATCAAGACGCATCACCGCCTCACCCACGGTCAGGGTCTGCACGCTGGTTTGCATCTCGGCAATGACCAGCGAGTCATGGCCGGCGGACTCTTCCGCCGCCTCGTGCTCGACGGCGATGACGGCCTGCCGGGCCAGTATGTCCTCGGCGTCGCGCACCGTGCGGGCGTTGTGGTCGCGCAGCCGCCGCTTGTGCCGGCGCAGGCGCTTGGCCACGTGGCCGCACGCGGACTCGAAGGCGACATAGGGGTCGCCGGCGGTGCCGTGACTTTGGGCCATGATGTTGCGGCCGACATGGACCGAGATGTCGGAGCGGAACTCGTGCGCATGTCGGGAGAACGTCACCGTGCCTTCAAGGGCGCCATCGAAGTACTTGGCGACCGCCGCGTCGAGCGAGCGCTGGACATGGTTGCGGAGGGCCTCGCCGATGTCGATCTGCTTGCCGCTGACCGTGAGGTTCATCGCCATGTCTGCGTCCGCTGTCACTACTGGCCAGGGCGCTGAATGGAATCAACATATGGATGGGGTCCGGGCGAGTCAAGCAAGGGGCAAGTGATTGATTTTCCTAGCTGAATTATTCGTGAGCGAGGGCTCGCAAGAAAACATGGGCGGGCTATGCACGGGACCGGCTCACAGCGGCGCGGCCGGCGCCATCAGGCCCATCCCCGGCAGGGATTTCTCGCGCCGCCGCTGCACGGACGAAGGGATCCGCATGGCCTCGCGGTACTTCGCCACCGTCCGCCGGGCGATCTCGATCCCCTCGCCGCGCAGCAACTCGACCAGCCTGTCGTCGGAGAGGGTGGCGTCCGGACGTTCCGTCTCGATCAGGCGGCGCATGCGCGAGCGCACCGCCTCGGCCGACACGGCCTGGGTGCCGTGAGCGGCGGACACGGAGCTGGTGAAGAAATATTTCAGCTCGAACGGACCGCGCGGCGTGGCGATGAACTTGTTGGAGGTGACGCGGCTGACGGTGCTTTCGTGCAGGCCGGTGGCCACCGCGACGTCGCGCAACACAAGGGGCCGCAGCGCCGAGACGCCGTGGCGGAAGAAGCCTTCCTGCTGCAGCGCGATCTCGCGCGCCACCTTCAGGATCGTGTTGGCGCGCTGATCCAGCGCCTTCACCAGCCAGTTCGCCGTCTGCCAGCGTTCGGCGATGAACTCCCTGGCTTCCTTGGAGCGGGCATCGCGGCTCAGCAGCGAATGGTAGCGACGGTCCGCCAGGACGCGCGGCAGGGCGTCGGTGTTCAGCTCCACCTCCCAGGTCTCGCCCAGCTCGGGATGCCGCACGCGCCGGAGATAGACGTCGGGAATGACCACCCGCACCGGCTCGTGGTTGAAGCGCAGGCCGGGCTTGGGGTCGAGCGTGCGTATCTCGGCGATCATGCCGGCCAGATCCTCGGCGTCGACACCGCAGCGCCGCAGCAGGCCGTTGACGTCGCGCCGCGCCAGCAGGTCGAGATTGTCGAGCAGCGCCTGCATGGCCGGGTCGAGACGGTTGCGGTCGGCGAGCTGCGCCGCCAGACACTCGGCCAGCGAGCGGCTGAACAGGCCAGGCGGCTCCAGCTGCCGCAGGCGCGACAGCACGGTCTCGAGGTGCGCGCGGTCGATGCCCAGGCTGGCCGCCACGTCGCCAACATCGGCGGCGAGGTAACCGCTGGGTTCGAGCGCCTCGACCAGGCGGGCGGCAACCACGCGTTCGACGGGATCCTGGAGCTCGGCGGAAATCTGCGCCAGCGCGTGGCGCTGCAGCGAGATGTCGCCCTCGACGATCCGCGCCATCGCATCGGGCGCACCCTCGCCGTCGGCGCGATGGCCGTTCACGCGGGCGGACGTGCCATCGCCGCCGCGGTCGGCGTACTCGCCGGCCCAGCGGTCGTCGGCTTCGTCGAGCGCCGTCGTACCATTGGCCAGCGTGTCGGCGGTATCGGTCGCGGCGGCCGGCTCGGCAGGCGGCTCGGCCGCGGGCGGGCCGTCGTCGTCGCGTGGCGATTCGACGAGCAGCGGATTGGCCTCGAGCTCGCGTTCGACGTAGCTCGCCAGCTCCAGCTGTGAAAGCTGCAGCAGCTTGATGGCCTGCTGCAGCTGCGGCGTCATCACCAGCGTCTGGCGCTGGCCCAGTTGCAGCCGCGGCGCGAGGCTCATCGATCGCATATCCGCAGCCATCAGAGGGTGACCGAATGCTGGGAGATCGCTTCATGGTGAGCTTGTCGAACCATGAAGCGCCGCACCTCTGCCCGTACGAAGCCTTCATGGTTCGACAAGCTCACCATGAAGGCTGCTGGAGCATTGTAGGTCACTCTTCTTGCTGAATTCATTTCCAGCCAGCCCATCAGAGGGTGAACCGCCGGCCGAGATAGACGCGTTGGACTTCCTCGTTGGCCACGATCTCCGCCGGCCGGCCCTCGATGAGGACCTGGCCGGCATGCATGATGTAGCCGCGGTCGATGATGTCCAGCGTCTCGCGCACCTTGTGGTCGGTGATCAGCACACCGATGCCGCGGTCGCGCAGATGCGCGACCATCTCGCGAATCTCCTCCACCGCGATCGGATCGACACCGGCCAGCGGCTCGTCGAGCAGGATGAAGTGCGGGCGCGACGCCAGCGCCCGCGCGATCTCCACCCGCCGCCGCTCGCCGCCGGACAGCGCCATCGCGGGCGCGTTGCGCAGGTGGGCGACGTTGAATTCCTCCAGCAGGGCATCTACCGTTTCCTCGCGCGTGCGGCGGTCGGGCTCGACCAGCTCGAGCACGGCGCGGATGTTGTCGGACACGCTCATGGTGCGGAAGACGGAGGCCTCCTGCGGCAGGTAGCCGATGCCCAGGCGCGCCCGCCGGAACATGGGCATGCGCGTGATGTCGCGGCCGTCGAGCGTGACACGGCCCTCGTCCGCCTGCACCAGGCCGCACATCATGTAGAACGTCGTGGTCTTGCCGGCGCCGTTGGGCCCCAGCAGGCCGACGGCCTCGCCGCGCTGCAGGGTGATCGACACATCGCGCACGACCGGCCGGTTGCTGTAGGTCTTGCACAGGCCGTGCGCCTGCAGGCCGCTGTCGGTCGACACCAGCCGCGGCCCCGGGCGCAGCGCCGGTGCCGTCGACGATCCGAACCAGCGTCGGTTACGCGGCGCCATCGGCCCCGGTCCACTTACTGGGAGCGCCGGCTTCCAGCCGGCTCATGATCCGGCGCTCCGCGCCGGTGCCGGCTGGAAGCCGGCGCTCCCAGAGGTCTTGCTGCATGGACGGCTGCTCCGTCATCCCGGCATCCGCCGCTACTGTTTCGGAGACGCGTCGGGCGACGACGCGGTCTCCTTCTCGGGGCACGGCGGGGCGCCGGGGCGGTCGGTCGGCTTGTTGTCGGGGGTCTGGGCGTCCTTGTTGGCTTCGAGCGTGGCCGTCACCCGGCCGCCGCCGGCACCGGCAATGACCCGCGTGTAGCCCGTCTTGGTGTTCATCTCGACGGTGTCGCCGTTCATCTGCTCCCGCCCGCGTGTCAGACGCACGTTGCCGGTCAGCACGGCAGTTCCGGTGTTGGGGTCGTACAGGCCCTTGTCGGCATGGGCGTAACCCTGGCAGGACGCGATGTAGACATTGCCGTGACCTTCGACCCGCGCCAGGCGCTGCTTGCCGCTGCTGCCGCTCTTCTTCGGGTCGGGCGCGCTGCCGTCCTTGGGCTCGTAGTACGCCACGGCGTGATCGGCGCGCATTTCCTCGCTGGTCCTGATCATCACGACGTTGCCGCGCGCCACGGCCATGCGCTTGTCGTCCCAGTACTCGATGCTGTCGCGGGCCGTCATCTTGTAGTCCGGGCTCGTCACCGTGAGGTTGCGGCCGGTCATGCGGGCGACCTTGTTCTCGTTGTCGTAGATCATGCGGTCGCCGGTGATCACGCTGTCGCTGTTGGCCACCTTCACCTTGCCCTCGGCATCGACGCGATAGATGTCGGTCTTCTGGGTGCCTTCGCCGCGGTGCCAGGCGATGATGCGATCGGCCGTGATCGTGCGGTCGCCGCGCGTGACCCGCGCATTGCCGCGTGCGGTGTAGGTGCCGGTGACCTTGTCCCACTCGATGCCGTTGTCGGCCGTGATCTCGACCTGCTCCTTGTTGGTGCTCTTGTCATCGTTCTTGGGCTTGTTGCCCGGCTTCTGCTGGGCCACCGCCGGCAGCGACGCGATGACGGCAAGGACCCACAACCAGCGCAGCATGCGGTCCATGTCAGCCTCCCGGGGGCGGCGGGTCGGTCGCCGGCGCCGCTTCCTGCCCGTCCGACGGAATGTGGCCCTTGAGGATCAGCCGGGCGCGGCCGGTGAAGACCAGGCGGTCGCCCTTTTCGCTGGCGTGGAAACCTTCCGACTCGACCTCGGCGTCCGGTCCGTGCCCGCGCACCGGCCGGTCGCCCCAGGCCGCGTTGGCCTCGAGGTCGATCCTGGCCCGCTCGGTCGTCAGCATGTAGCCCTGGTCCTGGAACAGGGTCACGTTGCCCAGGAGGTCGAGCAGGCGCAGCCGCTGGTCGAACTTGCCGGTATCGGCGGTGACGGCGATCCAGTGCTCCTTCTTGTCGAGCATGTCGGCCTTGGGCTGGAACAGGTCGAAGACCTTGTCGCTACGCGTCTTCTGGATGGCGTAGTCCGCCGTCACCGTGTAGGGCCGCTGGTGCTTGTCGTTGCCGGCAAAGTGCGGCCGGTCCATGCGCATGTAGTGCCCGCGGTCGCCCTCCAGCGGCATCTTGCGCACGAGGATCCCCGTGGCCTCGCCGAACATCGGCACGATGACCCCGGCCAGCACCACGACGAGCGCGATGATCGGCAGCGAGATCCGGATCTGGTCGGCGTAGCGCGAAATCCAGGGCTCGGTGCTGTCGCGCTTCAGCCCGATGATACCGTCCAGCCGCGAGCGGTCGCGCGCCAGCGGCATGCGTCCGGTTTCGGAAACGGGCTGGTCGGGTGCAGGCGCCATGCTCGCGGCTCCGCTACGCCACACCGGCGCGCAGACAGTCGTGCACGTGCACGATGCCGATGAGCTTGCCGGCCTCGACCACGAACAGGCTGGTGATGCCCTTGCCCGTTGCATTCATGGTGCGCACCGCCTCCGCCGCCAGGGCCTCGGCCGCGATGGTGCGCGGGCCGGGCGTCATGACCTCGCTTGCGGTCTGGCCCAGGAGTCCGGCATTCATGTGGCGGCGCAGGTCACCGTCGGTGATGATGCCCAGGAGGTGCCGCTGCGGATCGATGACGGCAACGCAGCCGAAGCTCTTGGCGCTCATCTCGATCAGCGCGTCGGCCATGCGCGTCTCGGGGCCGACCGTCGGCAGCTGGTCACCGACATGCATCAGGTCGGCGACCTTGATCAGGCGCTGGCCCAGCCGGCCGCCGGGGTGAAAATCGCCGAAACGCGACGGCGTGAAGCCCTTGCGCTCCAGCAGGGCGATCGCCAGCGCATCGCCCAGCGCCAAGGTCATGGTCGTCGACGTGGTCGGCGCCAGCCCCATCGGGCACGCCTCGGGAACGTCGGGCAGGATCAGCGCCACGTCGGCTCCCTGCGCCAGGTTGCTGGCGGCGCCCGAGGTGATCGCCACGAGCTTGATGCCGAACCGTTTCACGTACCACAGCAGCCCGGAAAGCTCGGCCGTTTCCCCGGAATTCGAGATCGCCAGCACCACGTCGTCGGTCGCGATCATGCCCAGGTCGCCGTGCGAGGCCTCGGCCGGATGCACGAAATAGGCCGGGGTGCCCGTCGACGCCAGGGTGGCGGCGATCTTGTGCCCGACATGGCTATTCTTGCCCATGCCCGACACGATGACCCGGTCGCCATCTTCGAGGATATCGAGGGCCCGCCCGAAGTCCTGCCCCAGTGTCTCCTGCAACGCCTGCAGGCCGGCAGCCTCGGTCGCGAGCACACGCTGCCCGCTCGCGACATCCGCCGCGTGGCTGGCGCCTAGCGCGGCCCGATCAACGGAGGATGCACGCGTCACGTTCTTCATGGCCATGAATACTACGCGTGCCGCGGCCGCTGTCGCAAAGCAAAAAGCGCGCCAAAATGCCGCTCTTGGTCAAAGAAATTGGATGACAGCGGGAAAACCGGGCTGGACGCAGTCAGTGTGCGAAGATATCGACGTCGGGCCAACCCTCGAGATCGAGTTGCGCGCGCCAGGGGAGGAAGCGGAAGGCCGCCTCTGCCAACTCGCGCCGACCCTCCCGGTCGAGCAGCGCATCCAGCCTGGCTTTCAGCTTGTGCAGGTGCAGCACGTCGGATGCCGCGTAGGCGAGCTGCTCCTCGGTGAGCTGCTCGGCGCCCCAGTCCGAGGACTGCTGCTGCTTGGAGAGCTCGACGCCGACCAGCTCCTTGACCAGATCCTTCAGGCCGTACCTGTCGGTATAGGTGCGCACCAGACGAGCCGCGATCTTGGTGCAATAGATCGGCTGGGTGACGACGCCGAGGTATCTATGCATCACCGCGACGTCGAAGCGCGCAAAATGGAAGAGCTTCAGGCAGTGGGGATCGGCCAGCAGCGCCTTGAGGCGGGGCGCGTCGTAGTGGTCCTTGGCGAACTGCACGAGGTGAGCATTGCCGTCGCCGGCCGACAGCTGGGCCAGGCACAGCCTATCGCGGTGCGGGTTGAGACCCATCGTCTCGGTGTCGATGGCCACGACCGGACCGAGATCAAGGCCATCGGGCAGATCGCCCTTGTGGAGATGGATGGCCATGATCCTCCGGGTGCTCGTCGAAAGCGAAACGCCGTCCCCGAGGACGGCGCGGCGAATGGTGCCCTGGAGAAGACTCGAACTTCCACGCCCGTTAAGGCACTAGAACCTGAATCTAGCGCGTCTACCAATTCCGCCACCAGGGCACGATCCGTCCGGCGAACGAACCGGCGGACACCTAATGCCCGCTCCATCCGATGTCAACAACGGCCGCTTGTTCGATCGGGCGCGCCCGGGAGCGCCGGCATCCTGCCGGCACCGGCGCAAAGTGCCGGATCATGAGCCGGCTGGACCCTTCGGCTTCGCTCAGGGCAGGCGCCGGCGCTCCCAAGTCCTCTTTCCCCGGCTAGCCGGGCTGTACTATATGCCCCTGCGGCCGGGCGCATGGAGATCTGGAGGGTGGGCGACCCCATGGACATCAGGCAGGTCACGCTGTTCGGCGGCACGGGCTTCATCGGACGCTATGTCGTGCGCGCCCTGGCGGCGCGCGGCCTGCGGGTCCGAGTCGCGGTGCGCCACCCCGAGCTGGCCGACTTCACGCGCGTGGCGGGCGAT
>Ga0187894_10006258_pt1 | contig 11754 bp, 9 predicted proteins | sample GBC1701081metaG_FD_136650 | JGI IMG/M metagenome (GOLD analysis project Ga0187894, IMG submission 136650) | White microbial mat communities from a lava cave in the Kipuka Kanohina Cave System on the Island of Hawaii, USA - GBC170108-1 metaG ...
AGCGAGGCGAGCCGGAAGATCGCGAGGGAGGTGCGGAACCCCATGAGGATCCGCGCCTACTTCTCGCAGAACGTGCCGTCGCGCCTCGAGCCCTACCGCGAGCACGCCCTCGACCTCCTGCAGGAGTACGTCGCCGCGAACCGCGAGAGCCTCCAGCTGGAGCGCATCGATCCCACCACGTCCTCCGCCGCCGAGGCCGACGCCCAGAACTACGGCGTCGTCCCCATCGACGCGCAGGTGTACGAGGCGACGTCGTTCAAGATCGAGAAGGTCTTCGGGAGCATCGTGCTCCTCTACCTCGACCGGCGGAGCGAGGTGATCAACGTGGCGAGCCGCTTCTCCGAGGGGTACGAGGGGCTCTCCATCCTCGAGTACGAGATCTCGTCGCGGATGTGGCAGCTGACGCACGAGAAGCCGAAGCTCGGCATCACGGGGAGCCTCACGAGCGACGAGCCCCGGATGAATCCGATGGGGATGGGGGGAGGTCCGCGTCCCGAGTTCGAGACGCTCCAGCGCGTTCTCGGCGACGTGTTCGAGATCGACCAGGTCGACCTGAAGACGGAGGACCTGGACCCCCAGAAGACGCCCTGCCTCCTCCTCGTCCGTCCGAAGGACCTCTCCGACGTCGAGCTGTTCCGGTTCGACCAGTACCTGATGAAGGGGGGACGCGCGATCCTCTTCATCACGAACGGCACGATCTCCGCGGAGCAGTGGTCCCGCACGTGGTCGTTCAAGCCCTTCTCGACGGGACTCGACGAGTGGCTGGCGTTCCAAGGCGTCCGAGTGCCGTCGGAGTTCGTCATGCACGGCGCGAACGCCGAGAAGACGAGGGTGCAGGTGGACGTCGGCGGCGGAGTGGCGCTGCCCGCGGCGGTTCCCAACTACTTCTGGCCCACGATCCACCAGGCGCTCGGCGGCATGGACTCGGAGAACCCCGCCGTGAAGTCCTTGACGGAGATCCCGTTCTTCTGGCCGCATCCCGTGGACCTCATCACGGACAGGATCGGCGAGGGGAAGCTCGCCACCGTGCTCGTGCGGTCGCACGCCGGAGAGTCGTGGCGCTGGAAGGACACCAGCCGGATCGACTACTCCCAGCTCAACCGCGGCACCGACGCTCCGCGGCGCGAGGACCTCGTCTCGAGCCCGCTCGCGGTCGTCCTCGAGGGCAAGTTCCGCTCGTTTTTCGCCGATCGCCCCGTGCCGCCCTCCCTCATGACCCCCGCCTAGCCCGAGAAGAAGGTGGGCGAGTCGGAAGGCGAGGGCCCGAAGGAGGGCGAGCCTGCGAAAGAGGGCGAGCCCGCGAAGGACGGAGAGCCCGCGAAGGAGGGCGAGCCTGCGAAAGAGGGCGAGCCCGCGAAGGAGGGCGAGCCGGCGAAGGAGGGGGAGCCCACGAAGGAGGGCGAGCTCGCGAAGAAGGGCGGGGCCGCGAAGGACGGGAAGCCGGCGATGAAGTCCCCCGAGGTGGTCAAGGAGAGCTTGAAGCCGACGCACCTCGTCGTCGTCGGGAACGCAATGTTCGTCTCCGACGTCGCCTTGGGCGGCCAGGGGGACGAGGTGGCGAAACAGGCGGGCGCGTTCGCCTTCAACCTCGCCGACTGGCTCGCGCGGAGCGAGGATCTCATCGCGCTTCGCCTGAAGAAGTACAAGAGCCGCACGCTCGTGGACAAGGACTTCAAGACGCGGATGGAGCAGGTGCGGGCGAAGCAGGAGCAGCTCTCCGACGACGAGATCCGCCGCGAGCTCGACTCGGCGAACGACGAGCGCAAGGCGGGCCGCGACCGGTGGCGCTGGATCAACGTGACGGTGCCGTCCCTGCTGACGATCCTCGCGGGCTTCGTCGTCTGGATCATCCGGGCGGCGTTGCGCTCCGGGCGCGCGAACCTGCCCGCGCCCACGCCGCCCGCGCCCCCGCCGCCCCCCCTGTGAGGAGCATGCGATGAACCGCACGAACTCCATCCTTCTCGGCGGCATCGTCCTCCTCGCCGCCGTCTACTTCCTTGCTCTGAAAGACGCCGCGGACGCCCCCGCCGGCCCGGCGCCGCGGCTCTTCCCCGAGTTCAACAAGGAGGCGGCCGACCGCATCGAGATCTCGGAAGGCTGGATCAAGAACGCCTACGACGTCCGCCGCGTGGGCTCGAAGTGGCTCCTCGCGTCGGCGGGCGACTACCCGATCAAGGCGGAGACCGCCACGAAGCTGATCGACGCCGTCGCCGCGCTGCGCGCGGAGAACGAGGTCACGTCGGACCCGTCGTTCCGGAAGACGATGCTCGTCGACGAGCAGGGCCGCCGCGTCCGCGTCTTCCGCGGCGACACCGTGATGGCGGACTTCCGCGTGGGCGGGAACCCGAAGGGCGCGTGGAAGGAGTTCTTCATTCGGAAGGAGGACGCTTCGACGATCTACCGCACGAGCACCGTGCTCAACCCGGCCAAGAAATCGACCGGGCCCGGGAACCCGTGGGACACGGGCAACGCCCCCTTCTCGTGGGACACCTACGTCCAGAAGCTCGGCGTCGAGTGGCTCGAGACCGAGATCTTCTCGATGGGCGACGGCGAAGTGCAGGAGGTCGCCCTCGACCGTCCCGAGGGGAAGATCCGCATCGTCCGCGAAGGCCAGGATCAGTGGAAGATCGTCGAGCCGGAGGAGGCGCCCGCCGACACCGACGCCGTCGTCTCGCTCACCGGCGGCCTCCGCTACTTCTCGATGGCGGACGTCCTCGGCAAGAGCGCCGACGTCGGCGCGCAGCACGGTCTCGACGCGCCGCAAGGCACGATCATCTTCACGGTGAAGAAGAAGCTCCCGAAGAAGGAGCCCGCGGGCGGGGAGAAGAAGGAGGGGGAGGCGCCGGAGGGGGAGAAGCAGGACGAGGGCGCGAAGGAGCCCGACGGCACGAAGGAACCCGAGGGCGGCGAGAAGAAGGACGAAGCGGAGAAGAAGGAGGAGCCCAAGGACGAGTTCCTGACCATCCGCTACACGGTGAAGGTCGGGAAGGAGTTCAAGCGCGCGGAGCGACGCGAGGACGACGGCAAGATCGTCGAGGGCGACTACTACCCGCTGACGATCGCCGCCGACCCCGCGGACGAGAAGCTCGGAACCAAGAGCGAGTACGTCTTCGCGGTGAGCGGCTACTCCGTGGGCTTCCTCAAGAAGAAGCTGGACGAGCTGAAGCAGAAGCCCAAGGAGGAGAAGAAGGAGGAGGGGGCCGGGGGGGAGGGCGCCAAGGAGCACGCCGACGAGCAGGCGCACGACGGGGAGGCGGCGCCGCACGACGCCAAGAAGGACGAACCTCCGCCGGAGCCGCCGAAGGAGCCCGAGACCCCGAAGGAACCCGAGAAGGCGGAGGAAGGCGACCCGAAGCCGCCCGAACCTCCGGACGGTCCGAGCGATCCGAAGGAGCCCTCCGGGAACGGCGGGGACTGATCCGGCGCGGCCGGCGCGCGCTCCTCGTCGCGCTCGTCGCCGCGGCGGCGGCGTTCATGATCGTCGGGCTCGCCATCGTGTTCTTCGAAGAGAAGCTCATCTACTTCCCGACGGTGGGCGGCGTGGGACCGAGCCCCGGCGAGGAGGTCTGGCTCACCGCGTCGGACGGCGTGCGGATCCACGGCTGGTTCCTGCGCCACCCGGAGGCGCGCACGGCGATCCTCCACCTCCACGGCAACGCGGGAAACCTGGAGGACAGGCGCGAGCTCGTCCTGGGGCTCCAACGGCAGCGCGCGAGCGTGTTGGCCATCGACTACCGCGGGTACGGGAGGAGCGAGGGGCGCCCCGGGGAGGAGGGGCTCTACCGCGACGCGCGCGCGGCGTACGACTGGCTACGGGCGCGCACCGAGGCGGAGCGGATCTTCCTCCACGGCGAGTCGCTCGGCGCCGGCCCGGCGTGCGAGCTGGCGGCGACGGTGCCCTGCGGCGGGCTCATCGTCCAGTCGGCCTTCACGCGGGTCGCGGACATGGCGTCCGCCGTCCTCCCGATCTTTCCCGCGCGCTGGTTCCTGCGGACGAAGTACGACAACCTGTCGAAGGTCGCCCGGATCGGGTGCCGGAAGCTCTTCCTCCACGGCCGGGAGGACACGATCGTGCCGTTCGCGATGGGAGAGAGGCTCTTCGCCGGCGCCTCCGAGCCCAAGGAGTTCACCGCGTTCCCGTGCGACCACAACGACTTCCTCCTGCGCTGCCCGGGGGAGTTCTACGCCCGCGTCGGACGTTTCCTCGACGGCTGACCGGTACCGTACCTCGGTACCGTACCTGGTTCAGAACGCCATAGTTGGCGCGAGAGAGCGCCCCCTGTGCGGCCGCTTCGGGGTTCCGATCCCGCGCCGTTGCCTGTCCTCGTTTGGAAACTATGGCGTTTCGAACCTGGTACCGTACGTCACCGAGTCGCGGATTCGTCGAGCTCGCGGAGCACGAGCACGAGCATGTCGCCATTCATGGAGCGACGCAGCTCCGCGGCGCGCGCGACGACCAGATCGACGTCCGCCTGCGGCGACGACCGGTCGGGCTCGGGGAGCGGCGGTCCCTCGGGGTGCTTGCTCGTCGCGAGCGCCGACGCCCAGAGCTTGCGCAGTTCCTGGAGGGGCGCGGGGGCCGTGGCGTCGTCGCCCCGACGCAGGATCGCCTGGACGCGGCGCGCGAGGGAGCAGTACTCGCGCAGGCTCATCGACTCGCGGTCCATCGCAGCCGCCATCGCCTGGAACATGGCGATCTGCGTGCCGTGCGCATGGTAGAGCTCCGCGGACGACTCCTTCGATCGTTCGTCGAAGACCCCCGCGGCGGCCTGCCGCACGCGGAGGTACGCGTCGAGACGGTCGGGCGCGAGCGCCCCCCCGGGCGCATAGGGGAACTTCCCGTCGAGCCGCCGGAACTCCTCCTTCGCCGCGCCGAACTCCCGGTCGTAGCGTTTCTGGATCGAGTCCAGCTCCATGTAGAGCCAGACCGATCCCCCGCCGACGGCGACGAGGACGATCGTCGCGACGATCCAGACGACCTTCATCCGCGCCCGAGACCCCGCGGCGGTCGCGCCCAGGTCGTCCCCGGTCTCGCCGGCCCCGCCCCCTCGAACCGGTTCTTCCCTCCGAGGTCGAGGAAGAGCCCGAACGGCGCCGCCTCCGGATGCGTCTCGGCCGTCGAGCCGAATCCCCATCCGTCGCCGGAACACCGATACGCGTCGTCGCCCGACTCGTCGATGAGCAGGCCGAGCCCGCTCGCCGCGTTGCCCGCGCCCTGGCAGAGGGCGACGCCCGTGTAGGCGTCGTTCCCCGCGCGGTCGTGGAGCACCCCGACGGAGAAATCGTGCCCGCAGCCCTGGCTCGTGTTGCGCGAGAAGTACCAGTCGTCCCCGTCGAGGTCGACGACGCAGCCGGCGGCGGCGTGCGTGCCGACCCCCTGCCCGTACCACGTGGCGCGGTACCGATCCCTGCCCGCGCGGTCGACGAGGATGCCGAGCGAGTACCAGTAGGCCGCGCCCTGCCCGAACACGTCCGCCTCGTACCGGTCGTCGCCCGCGCCGTCGAGAAGGAGTCCGACGCCGCCCGGCACCTGGCCGGTGATCCGCCACCGCCGCTCGCCCTTGGACTCGGCGTCGATCGCGCCGAAGCGGTGGCCGAACGCCGCGCCCTGCGCGAACGTCACGTAGGTGGCGGGGCGGCGCCAGCGATCCTCCTCGTCGCGCCCCGCCGTGTACGCGTCGTTCCCGGCGCGGTCGAGGATCGCGCCGACGCCGCCGGTCGAGCCGAACCCCTGTCCGAAGCAGCCGGCGACGTACTCGTCGTCGCCCGCGTCGTCGAGCAGCACGCCGACGCCGAGCACGCCCGCGCCCTCGGCGCCGAGCCCGCCGTAGTAGCGGTCGCGGCCGCCGCGGTCCCAGAGGATCCCGACGCCGCCGAGTCCGCACCCGAGGCTCCAGTCGCCGCCGCGGTAGTCGTCGTCGCCGTCGACGTCGACGAGGACCGAGACGCCGAGCATCGCCGCGCCCCAGCTCAGCGGCGCCTTGGAGAGGTAGAGGTCGTGTCCCGAAAGATCGATGAGGATCCGCGCGGGCCGGTCCTCCGGCGCCGCCGGCAGCGTGTATTCGTCGTCGCCCCCGAAGTCGACGAGCAAGAGCGCGTCGGCGTCGCCCGCGTCGTTCCCGGTCCCGCGCAGCACCACGGGACCGAACTCGGTCTCGACGCGGTGCGTGTTCTTCCACTCGGTGACGGAGCGGAGCGCCGGGAGCGCGCGTTCCACCGCCTCCACGAGCCGCAGCGCGCGCCCCTGCATCTCGCGCACGTCGTGCGGGAGGATCAGCGCTGCGGCTTTCCCCATGCGCGTGCGCGCGTCGGCGTCCTCCTCGCCCTTGGTGGCGCGCGCGACGTCCTCCGGGGTCGTGCGGGAGAGCCACGTCGGGAGGACCGCGCGGAGCAGCGCCTCGCCCTCGGGCCCGTGGCTCGCGTCGCGCCACGCGACCACCCCGCGCGCGGCGTCGACGGCCGCGTCGCGCAGCTCGCCCACGGTTAGCGCCGCGGCGTCCGGCAGGCCGTCCGCGCGGATCGGCGCGCCCTTCGCGCCCGGCGCGGGCGCGTCCGGCGGCGGGTGCGCGGGATGGGGCGCGAACGCCGCGAGCTGCTCCAGCGCCGCGTGACCCGACGCCGCCGCGAGGGCGCTCGCCGCGAGCGCCGCGCATCGACCCGGGAGCTCGAGCGGGCGGTCGAGCGCCTCGCGCACGGCCGGGAGCAGGTGCGGCTCGAGCTCGGGGAATTGCTCGCGGTGCCGCTCGTCCGCGCGCAGGATCTCGCGGTCCTTCACCGCGAGGTCGCTCTCCGCGAAGCCCGCGTCGCGCAGCATCGACGTCGCGACGGCGCGCCAGTCCTGCGGTTCGTCGCCGGCGCCGCCGGCGGCGAGGAGCAGCGCGGCGATCCACGCCCGTCGCATCTACGCGCTAGTGATACCATCCCGGTCGCATGGAGCGCATCGCCGTCCTGCGGGCGTTCCGCACGCCGATCGGGAAGTTCCTCGGTGGGCTTTCCGGCCTCGGCGTGGCGGAGCTGGGCGCGGCCGCGGTGAAGGCCGCGGTCCAGGGGCTCGACCTCGCGTTCGACGAGCTGATCTTCGGCTGCGCACGCCAGGCGGGGCAGGGGCCGAACCCCGCGCGGCAGGTCGCGATCCGCGCCGGCCTGCCCGAGAGCGTCCCGGCGCAGACCGTGAACATGGCCTGCGGATCGGGCCTCGAGGCGATCTGGCTCGGCGCCGAGGCGATCCGCGTCGGGCGCGCGAAAGCGGTCGTCGTCGGCGGCGTGGAATCGATGAGCCGCGTGCCCTTCCTCATGGACCGGATGCGCGCCGGCTACCGCCTCGGGCACGCGCCCCTGCTCGACGGGATGTACAAGGACGGCTTCCACTGCCCGATGGCCGACCAGCTCATGGGGCGCACCGCGGAGACGCTCGCGCAGCAGTACGCCATCCCGCGCGAGGAGCAGGATGCGTTCGCGCTCGAATCGCAGCGGAAGGCCGGGAAGGCGATCGCGGAGGGCGCGTTCCGCGACGAGATCGTCCCGGTCGCGGCGGGCAAGGAGACCGTCTCGGCCGACGAGCATCCGCGGCCGGACACGACGCCCGAGATGCTCGCGCGCCTGAAGCCCGTCTTCCTCGACGACGGCGGCGTGACGGCGGGCAACAGCTCGGGGATCACGGACGGGGCCGCCGCGCTCGTCCTCGCCGCGGAGCCCGTCGCGAGGGCCGCGGGGCACGCGCCGCTGGCGTTCTTCGAGGAGTGCGCGGCGGCGGGCGTCGACCCGAAGGTGATGGGGATCGGCCCCGTCCCCGCGACGCGCAACCTGCTCGCCCGCACCGGCCGTCGCCTCGAGGAGTTCGACCTGATCGAGCTCAACGAGGCGTTCGCCGCCCAGGTGATCGCGTGCGAACGGGAGCTGAAGCTCGACCGCGCCCGCTTGAACGTGCACGGCGGCGCCATCGCCCTCGGGCACCCCATCGGCTGCACCGGCGCCCGGATCGCGGTCACGTTGATCCACGCGATGCGCCGGCGCGGCGCGCGGCGCGGGCTGGCCACCCTCTGCATCTCGGGCGGGATGGGCCTCGCGGCGTCCTTCGAGCGCGCCTAGCGCCTCCGTGCGTCCGCGGGACGAGGAACGCACCATAGAATGAAGAGGATGGTTCCCCGCCCCCTCCTCCTGCTTCCCCTCGCGGTGCTCGCGTTCGCCGACGCGCGGACCGACTTCGCCAAAGCGCGCGACACGCTGCTCAAGAGCGACTTCGAGACGCTCGGGATCGACGAGCGCGACCGGCTCTTCGAGCATCTCTGCGGCTTCGACGCGCTCGAGGCCGTGCGGCCGGTCGCCGAGGTCGTGTCGCACTTCGGCACCTTCCTCTCCGGGATCGAGGGGAAGATCGACACGGTGCAGGCGGACCTGCGCAAGGTCTCCGATCGCCAGAGCCTGTCCGACGAGGAGATCAACCTCCGCTCCACCTACGAACGGAACCTGCAGCGGCTCGAGAAGACGTGGCGCGATGCCGTCGCCTCCGCCGACCTGCTCTCGCGGCTCATCGGCGGGTGGCGCCAGCCCGGCGTGATCCAGTCGGCGATCTCCGCGTTCGAGAAGAGCCCGACGTGGCGCGTGCGCTTCGTGCTGGCGGGGGCGTGCGCCTTCTGGCATCGCGACCTCCGCGACGAGAAGGCGACGCAGGCCACGCTCGGCGTGCTGAAGCGGCTCAAGACCGACACGGAGCCCCGCGTGCGCGCCGCCGTCGCGCGCGCGCTCGCGTCGTTCCGGCGCGAGGAGGCGCTCGAGCTCCTGAAGCTCTACCTGAAGGATCCCGACTGGCGGGTGCGCGCGGCCGCGGTGAAGAGCCTCAAGGGGAACCGCTCGCCCGAGGTCGTCTCGGCGCTCATCGAGGCGATGAAGGGGGAGCAGGGTCGGCTCGTCGACGACATCAACGGCGCGCTGAAGGAGCTCACCGGAGAGAGCCACGGGTTCGCCGACGTCTGGGCGCGCTGGTGGGAGGACGTCGAGCACAGGCTCCCCGACCCCGAGGGGAAGAAGCCCGTGGAGGGGGGCGGGGGCCAGGACGCGGTGTCCCGCGAGAAGGACGGGAACTGGTTCTACGGGATCGAGACGAAGAGCGACCGGATCATCTACATCATCGACATCTCGGGCAGCATGCTCGCCCCCGTCGACCCGCTGAAGCAGAAGCCCGTCATCACCGGCAAGCGCGACTCGGCCGACGACGGACCGGCGCCGGGCAAGACGCGGTTCGAGGTCGCGCAGAACGAGCTGCGGCGCGCCATCGGCAAGCTCCGGCCCAAGTCCAACTTCACGATGATCTTCTTCTGCCACTCCGTGATGATCTGGAAGCCGGACCTCATCCGCGCGACGCCCGAGGCGAAGAAGGAGGCGCTCGCCGCGATCGACGCGCTGCGCGCCGCGGGCGCGACCTACACCCTGGGCGCGCTGCGCGAGGCGTTCACGATCGCCGGCGCGATCGGATCCGCGGCGCGCACCGGGAAGGACGGTCCGAAGGCGGACACGATCTTCCTCATGTCGGACGGCGCGCCCACGGACAGCAAGTTCGACGACGCGGAGCTGATGGACCCGCAGATCATCCTCTCGGCCGTGCGGGAGTGGAACAAGGACCTCCACGTGACGATCCACACCATCGCGGTCGACCTGCCGGACAACTTCTTCCTGCGCACGCTCGCCGCCGAGAACGGCGGGCAGTTCGTCGAGCGGAAAGGTTGAGCGTGCGGATCGCCGCGCTGGTCGTCCTCGCCGCGATCGCGTTCGCGGGCGACGGGGACGCCGCGCGGCGGAAGTTCCTGCAGACGTTCACCGAACGGACGCCCCCGGAGGCGCGGATCGCCGCGATCCACGAGCTCGCCGCGTCGAACACCGCGGCCGCCGCGCGCACGCTGCTCGACGCGTGGGACGATCTGGAGCGCGAGGCGGCGCGGGCGCGCCGGGACCTCCACAAGGTGCTGGCGCGCCTCCGGGAGATCGAGGCGTCGCGCCTGAAGGAACCGCTGTTCGCCGAGGACCCCGACCGGACGCGGCTCTTGCAGCAGGAGGCGGCGCTCTCCGCGCAGCTGCGCCGCGTCGAGGCGGAGGAGGCCGCGATCCTCGCGTCGATCGCGCTCCTCCGCGCGGAGGACGCGGTGCGCTGGCTGGAGGACGAGGGGCTCGCGCGCGCCACCGCGCCCGTGCTCCTCCAGACGCTTGCGCTGCACCTCTCCGAGACGCGGGAGCAGGGCGTCGCCGCGCTCCTCGTCTCGCTCGAGTCGGCGAAGAAGCCGGAGCAGATCGTCCCGCTCCTGAACGCCCTCGCGAAGCGGGGCAAGGGCGTAGGGGTGGCGGGCGCGCCGACCGTGATCCGCCTCCTCCTGCACGACGACTGGGCGGTGCGCGCGGCCGGGGCGCACGCGCTCGCCGCGATCGCGCTCCCCGAGTGCGTGGAGCCGCTCGTCGACGCGATGCCCCGCGAGAAGGAGAACTCGCGCGGGCTGCAGGAGTTCACGCGCGCGCTGCAAATCCTCACGGGTCAGGGGATCGGTCCCTTCCCCGACGTGTGGGCGCGCTGGCTCCACGACAACCGCGACGCCGTCCGCTCGGGGCGCGTGCCGCTCGGGCGCGGCAAGCCCGCCGAGGACGCGCGCGACGTCGGGCGGTTCTACGGCATCCCCCAGGACGCGCTCCGCATCGTCTACGTGTTCGACATCTCGGGGTCGATGCAGGTCTCGATGACCAACCCGGTCTGGGTGGGAAACGACCCCGTGCCGCCGAAGCCCGGCGAGGAGTCCCGCATCAACGCGGCCAAGAAGGAGCTCCTGCGCGCGGTTAAGGCGCTGCGCGCGGGCGCGCGGTTCGCGGTCCTGTGCTACTCGGACCACGTCTACCCGATGCACGACGAACTCATGGCGGCCGACGAGAAATCGGCGAAGGCCTTCGAGTCGGACCTCGCCGACGTCGAGGCGAGCGGGAGCACGAACATCTACGCCGCGATGGACGCCGCGCTCCGGCTCGCGGGCGTCCACCCCGACGATCCCGCGAAGGAGCAGGCCGCGGACGCGATCTTCCTCGTCTCGGACGGCTCTCCGACGACGGCCGACGGCAAGCTCGAGGACCCGCAGCGCACGCTCCTCGCCGTGCGGCAGTGGAACGCGCTCCGGCGGGTCGTCATCCACACGATCGGCATCGGCAAGGAGCACAGCGCCGGGTTCCTGCGCGCGATGGCGCAGGAGAACGGCGGGCGCTATTTCGCCGTGTCGAAGTGAGGGGGCGGCGGGGGCCGTTGGGCTCGCGCCGCCGAGACCGTCGCGCCGACCGTCGCGACGAGGATCACGGCGGCGCCCGCGCAGGCCCAACCTCCCGGCACCTCGCCGTGGACGAACCACGACCAGAACGGATTCACCACGGGTTCGAGGAGGAGGAGGAGCGCCCCCTCGAACGCGGGTACGTGGCGGACGCCCCGCGTGAGAAGGAGGTACGCGAGGCCGATCTGGAAGACGCCGAGGTAGGCGAGAAGCGCCCATCCGCGCGTGTCGGCTGCCGGCCATTCCACGAGGAGCACGGGGAGGAGCGAGAGCGCCGCGACCGAGAACGTCAGCGCGGCGATGGCCAGGGGCGCGAAGGTCACGGGACCGTCTGCCCGGGTGGAACGATGTCTGCTGGGAACGACTGGCTCAGATCAGCCAGGTGCAGAAGAGGACTTGCAGGCAGGGCTCGGAGACGCTGAGGCGGGGGTTGCCTGAGCAGGGAAGCCAGTAAGGGAGTTGG
>Ga0187894_10006261_pt1 | contig 11749 bp, 6 predicted proteins | sample GBC1701081metaG_FD_136650 | JGI IMG/M metagenome (GOLD analysis project Ga0187894, IMG submission 136650) | White microbial mat communities from a lava cave in the Kipuka Kanohina Cave System on the Island of Hawaii, USA - GBC170108-1 metaG ...
GCCGTCTCGAACAGGCCCTTGAAGAAGTCGTCGGCCGCGATCTTGCGCTCATTGGTTGTAATTGTCGCGCCCAATGCCAGCACGGCGGCCGGATAGTCGGCCGCCGGATCGCTGTTGGCCAGCGAGCCGCCGATGGTGCCGCGGTTGCGCACCTGGCCGTCGCCGATGACCGACGCCAGCTTGGCCAGCGCCGGGATCGCTTTGGCGACCTCGGCCGAGGCCGCGACCTCGGCGTGCCTGGTCATGGCGCCGATGGTGACGGTGCCGCCGTCGACCTTGATGCCGCGCAGCTCGCCGATGGCGCCGAGGTCGATCACGTCGGACGGCCGCGCAAGGCGTTGCTTCAGGGTCGGGATCAAGGTCATGCCGCCGGCCATGAACTTGCCTTCCGAGGCCTTCTTCAGCGCCGCCACCGCATCGGCCAGCGACTTCGGCTTGTGGTACTCGAAATCATACATGGCTTCCTCCTGATCCCTCCGCGCCCGGGCGCGATGACTGGTCGCGCTTCAGTGCGCGTGAATGGCTTGCCACACCCGCTGGGCCGTGGCCGGCATCTCGATGCGGTCCTGCGCCCCCACCTGGGCGAGCGCGTCGCGCACGGCGTTCATGACCGCGGCCGGCGCGGCGATGGCGCCGGCCTCGCCGCAGCCCTTCACCCCGAGCGGGTTGTGCGGGCAGGGCGTCACCTGGTAGCCGAGCTTGAACGACGGCAGGTTGTCGGCGCGCGGCATGCAATAGTCCATGTACGAGCCGCTCAGCAGCTGGCCCGACTCCTTGTCGTAGACGGCGTTCTCCAGCAGCGCCTGCCCGACGCCCTGGGCGATCCCGCCATGCACCTGGCCTTCGACGATCATCGGGTTGACGATGACGCCGAAATCGTCGACCGCCACGAAGTTCACGATCTCGACGGTGCCGGTGTCGGGATCGACCTCGACCTCGCAGATCTGCGTGCCCGACGGATAGGTGAAGTTCGACGGGTCGTAGAATGCGTTCTCGTCCATGCCCGGCTCGAGCTTGTCGGACGGGTAGTTGTGCGGCACGTAGGCCGCGAACACGGCCTGGCCCAAGGGCACGGCCTTGTCGGTGCCGGCGACCTTGAAGGTGCCGTTCTCGAACACGATGTCGGCCTCCGACGCCTCCATCAGATGGGCGGCGATCGTCTTGCCCTTGGCGATGATCTTGTCGGCGGCCTTCATGATCGCCGAGCCGCCGACCGGCAGCGAGCGCGAGCCGTAGGTGCCCATGCCGAACGGCACCTGCGTGGTGTCGCCGTGCACGACCTCGATCTGGTCCATCGCGATGCCGAGCTTGTCGGACAGGATCTGCGCGAAGACCGTCTCGTGGCCCTGCCCGTGGCTGTGCGAGCCGGTGAGGATCTGCACGTTGCCGGTGGGATTGAAGCGCAGCTCCGCGCTCTCCCACAGGCCGACGCCGGCGCCCAGCGAGCCGACCACCGCCGACGGCGCGATGCCGCAGGCCTCGATGTAGGAGCAGATGCCGACGCCGTGCAGCTTGCCCTTGGACCTGGCCTCAGCCTTGCGGGCCGCCACGCCGATATAGTCGGAGAGCTTCATCGCCTGGTCGAGGATCGGCGCGTAGTTGCCGGAGTCGTAGGTCAGCGCCACCGGCGTCTGGTAGGGGAAGGCGTTGGCCGCGATGTAGTTGCGCCGGCGCAGCTCGCCCGAGTCGATGTTCATCTCGCGCGCCGCCTTGCTGACGATCGACTCCAGCAGGTAGGTCGCCTCGGGGCGGCCGGCGCCGCGGTAGGCATCGACCGGCGCCGTATGCGTGAACACGCCGCGCACGTTGGCGTAGATCAGCGGCGTCGTGTACTGGCCCGCCAGCAGGGTCGCGTAGAGGTAGGTCGGCACCGCGGTGGCGAAGGTCGACAGGTAGGCGCCGAAGTTGGCGATGGTGTCGACCTTGAGCGCCAGGAACTTGCCGTCCTTGTCCAGCGCCAGCTCGGCGTGGGTGACGTGGTCGCGGCCGTGTGCGTCGGTCATGAACGACTCGCTGCGCTCGGCCGTCCACTTGATGGCGCACTGGACCCTGCCGACCGCCCACACAAGCAGCGTCTCGTCAGCGTAGATGAAGATCTTGGAGCCGAAGCCGCCGCCGACATCGGGCGCCACCACGCGCAGCTTGTGCTCGGGGATGCCGAGGATGAAGGCCGACAGCACCAGGCGCGCCACATGCGGGTTCTGGCTGGTGGTGTAGAGCGTGTAGTTGCCGGTGCCGCGGTCGTATTCGGCCGCCGCCGCGCGCGGCTCCATGGCGTTGGGGATCAGCCGGTTGTTCACCAGGTCGAGCCTGGTGATGTGCGCCGCGCTGGCGAACGCCGCGTCGATCTTCGGCTTTGCCTCGCCACCCAGCTCCCAGTCGTAGCTGAGGTTGCCCGGCGCGTCGGCATGCACCTGGACCGCGCCCGCCGCCGCGGCCTTGACCGGGTCGATGACCGCCGGCTGGACGTCGTAGTCGACCGTGATCTGCTCGGCCGCGTCCTTGGCCTGGGCGTAGGTCTCGGCGATCACCATCGCGACCGTGTCGCCGACGTAACGGACGGTGTCCACCGCCATCGCCGGATGCGCCGGCGCCTTGTGCGGCTGGCCGTGCTTGTCCTTGACCACCCAGCCGCACGGCAAGCCGCCGATCTTGGAATCGGCCACGTCCTTGCCGGTGAAGATCTCGACCACGCCCGGCGCCGCCTTGGCCTTCGCGGTGTCGATGCTCCTGATCTTCGCGTGTGCATGCGGCGAGCGCAGGAAGTAGGCGTGCGTGCAGCGCGCCAGCTGCAGGTCATCGACGTAGCGCCCGCTGCCGGTCAGAAAGCGACGGTCCTCGGTCCGCTTGGTGCGGTCACCGATCTTGGCGACGTTGCTCATGGTTCCCTCCCTCGAGGAACTGTCCCTTGTGGTTCTCTTATGGTTCGGACAGAGAGATCAGACGCCGGCCGCTTTCATCGCCGAGGCGCCGGCCACGATGGCCTTCACGATGTTGTGGTAACCGGTGCAGCGGCAGATGTTGCCTTCCAGGCCATGCCGCACGATGTCCTCGGTGACGTTGTAGTTGTGCCGCTTCACCAGGTCGATGGCGCTCATCACCATGCCCGGCGTGCAGAAGCCGCACTGCAGGCCGTGGTTCTCGCGGAACGCCTCCTGCATGGGGTGCAGCTCCTCGGCGCTCTTGGCCAGGCCCTCGATGGTGAGGACCTTGGCGCCCTCGGCCTGCACCGCCAGCAGGGTGCAGGACTTCACCGAGATGCCGTCGACATGCACGACGCAGGCGCCGCACTGGCTGGTGTCGCAACCGACATGCGTGCCGGTCAGCCCGAGATTCTCGCGCAGGAACTGGACCAGCAGCGTGCGCGCCTCGACGTTGCCGGAGACGGTCTTGCCGTTCACGGACATGGAAACGGACATCGTCATTGTGGAGTGCTCCCTAGCGCCTGGTCGTTGACGCGGCCGTCATGGCGACGCGCCGCGGGTCCGCAAAGATCGTGCACAGCATGGCAACTCGCAGCAGCACGGGTCAAGGGTTTCCCTTCCCCACGCCAAGGCGTGGGGAAGGTGGCCGAAGGCCGGGTGGGGCCAAAACTGTCATCCCGAGCGCAGCGAGGGATCTTCTGCAAGTGACGCACGGTGCGTCTGCATCAAAAGATCCCTCGCTGCGCTCGGGATGACAGTCTGTCCCTCCGGCCCTTCGGGCCACCTCGCCAACGTCGTTGATGAGATCAGCGTAGCGCGAACCAGGCGATCACGAGGATGGCGACGCCGGCGCCGATCAGCAGCCAGTGCTTGTAGCCGCGTTCCGCCGAATCGGTTGCCGGGCGCGCGGCGGACCCCGTGCTGTTGACGCCGCCGCCCGCCGTCGCCGGGGTGGCGCTGGCCATCGACACGGCGACCGGCGGCGCGCCGCCATCGCTCGCCGATGCCGCGGCAGTTGCGGCGGCCGGCGGCGTGGCGTCAGATACCGCGGCGCCGCCGCCCACGACCTCGGAGAATTTGCTGAAGAACTCGTCGGCCAGCTTGCGTGCCGTGCCGTCGATCAGGCGGGCGCCGATCTGCGCGATCTTGCCGCCGACCTGGGCGTCGGCGGTGTAGTTCAGCACGGTGGCGTCATCGGCCTCGCTGAGCTTGACCACGGCGCCGCCCTTGGCGAAGCCGGCCGCGCCGCCCTGCCCTTCGCCGGCGATGCGATAGCCGTTGGGCGCGTCGATGTCGGACAAGGTCACCTTGCCGCCGAAGCGGGCGCTCACCGGGCCGATCTTCATGCGCACGGTGGCCTTCAGCTCGTTGTCGCCGACCTTCTCCAGCGTCTCGCAACCGGGGATGCATTGCTGCAGCACCGCCGGGTCGTTGAGCGCTTCCCACACCTTCTGGCGCGACGCCGGGATTCGGTACTCGCCGGAAAATTCCATGGTTCGTTCCTTTCACAGCGACGCCAGCCTGTGCCGTCGGCGGGCGGTCACAGCTACACCTGTCATCCGGTTCCTGTCATCCCGAGCGCAGCGAGGGATCTTTCCGGAAGGGCGCACGGTGCGCCTGCATCAAAAGATCCCTCGCTTCGCTCGGGATGACAGGTGTTCCTCGGGATGACAGGTTTGTTCGACATGACGGATCGGTCACCGCAGCCTCACCACTTCCCCGTAAAGGACTCGGGGGGTGGGTCGGCCAGCGGCTGGCGCAGGGAGACGTAGATCGTAGCGATATAGGGAACCGCCATCAGCAATGCCATGGCCGAGAACCAGTTGGCCTGAACGTTCAGGAACAGGGCCCGGATCACCCATTTGCCGCCGTCCGGCGCCGTCCAGCCCGAGGCCAGGCGCGCGGCATCGCCGTGGATCTTGATCGCGCCCTCGGTCACCAGCAGCGCCACGGCGCCGCCCACCAGCAGCGCCGCCAGCACCAGCTCCGGCCACAGCGGCGCCCAGCGGCTGTGGACCGGCTCCATGCGCACGTAGCTGCGGCTGCCGTCGTAGCCCAGCAGGCGGCCGAACGACAGCGCCTTGGCGATGGCCCGCACGCGCTGCACGCGGCCGGTGCGCAGCACGGTGGTGAGCTTCCACGCCATCAGCACGATGCCGGGCACCGCGAAGTCCATGATGGGGAAATCGCGGTAGCGGCCGTCGATGCCGATGATCCTGACCGTCTCGCCGAGGCGGATGACGCCGATGTGCCAGTCCACCGTCAGCACGAAGAGATGGAACACGCACAGCACGGTGAAGCCGAGATACGCGAGTTGCAGCAGCAGGTCCGGGCGCCCCAGGCTTTGCCCGCGCGGCAGGGCCCGCCACGCCGCCCAGGCGGCGCGCACGCGGGCGGCGTAGAGCGAGGCGTCGACCATGCGGCCGGTCAGGCTGTCGCCGATGCCGCGCAGCAAGGCGTAGGCGAACAGCACGCCGGCCGCGAGATAGAAGATGGTGCCGGCGATGCGCGTGCCGTAGAACGCATGCGCGTAGTTGAGCCAGGCCGCCTGCGTCAGGCAGGTGGCGACGGCCTGGGCGAAGACGGCGAACACCACGATGGCGAGCGGCCCCGGCCGGCGGCGCAGCGAGGCGAAGCCCATCACCAGCAGCGCGCCGATGATGGTGGAGATCGCGAACGGCATGCGCCACTGCGGGTCGGCGCTGACCTGGGCACCGATCTGGAACTTCTGCTGGCGGTCGCCGGTGTACAGGCCCCACGTCGCGCCGACCGTGCCTTCCTGGTGGCTCTTCCAGTACTGGTCGAAGGCCTCGACGAGGTTGTATTCGAGCTTCTCGGCGTCGGCGAGCTTCTTGAAGAGCGCGTAGTAGCGCGCCTGCTCGACCAGCCCGGGCCGTGCGTCGGCGCGCATGCGCCCGCTGCCGGGCCAGCCGGTCTCGCCGATCACGACGCGCTTGTCGGGGAAGGCGCGCCGCACGCGCTGCACGATGTCGACGATGTGGGTCTTGATCGCCAGCCTGTCGTAGGCCGGATCGCCGTTGGGATCGCGCCGGTCCATGCCGATCGGCTCGTCCTCCCAGTAGGGCAGGATGTGGATGGTGACGATGTCGACTTCCTGCGCCACCTGCGGGTTGCGCAGCCAGTACTCCCAGACCTCGGCGTAGGTCACGGGCTGCTTCACGGCGCGCTTGACCTGCCTGATGTAGCGCACCAGCTGGTCGGGCCCGAGGTCCTTGCGCAACAGTGCCTCGTTGCCGACGATGACGCGGTCGACGGCGTCGGGGTAGCGGTTGGCGTGCTCGATCAGGGCCGAGAGCTGCTCCAGGTTCTCGCGCTCGATGCTGTTGAGCCAGGCGCCGTGCCAGACCTTCAGCCCGTACTTGCCGGCCAGCCGCGGCACCGCCTCCATGCCCTCGAGGCTGGTGTAGGTGCGCACCGCCGCAGTGCGGCCCTGCATCAGCTTGAGGTCGGCCTCGATCTGCGGCGCCGTCGGGAAGTCCTTGGTCAGCGGGCTCTGGCCGGGCCGGTAGGGCGCGAACGACAGGCCCTGCACCGGGCCGGGGTCCCAGGCGATCGCCTGCGGCCGGTTGGGAACGCTCCACCACAGCCAGTTCAGCGCGGTCACGGCGATCAGGACGAGGATGGCGGCGAGTGCGCGCGTCATGATCCGGTTCTAGCAGGCAGAGCCACGAGGTCGATGGGGAAAATCTTCACCTCTCCCGCGACGCGGGAGAGGTCGGCGCGCCAGCGCCGGGTGAGGGTTTCAGGCACGGCGCCTCGTGTGAAGCCCTCACCTTCCCATCGCTGGCGCGATGGGCCCCTTCCTCTCCCGCGCAGCGGGAGAGGAATCATGGTGTCCATGTCGTGTGCTCGTCGAGGGGGTAGACGGGGCGTGGCAGCCTGGTCCAGGGGAAGGTCGCGAGGTTGGGGGACGTGAGGCCGGGGCAGTCGACCTCGTAGGTGCGTTCGGCCGGCACGTAGCCGTCGAAGCCGGCGCGGAAATGGCCGCGGCTCTTGACGACGATGGTGCGGGCCAGCGCCGGGTCGAGGCCGAGCTGCTCGAACTGCATGGGGTCGAGGCACTGCTGGCGCCAGCTGATCACCGCCAGCTTGATGCCGTCGAGGTCGAGCAGCGCCGAGGGCCCCATCTCGCAGGCCATGCCCCGGGCCAGCCCGCGGCGGCCGATGAAGCGGCCGTCGGACAGCGCCGCGACGGTGGCGTCGCATTCCCACGGCTGCGAGAACGAGTCCTGCTCGCGCGTGTTGAAGCGGGCGCGGAACGGCTTGCCCAGGCCCAGGCGATGCGCCTCCTGTGCCACGGCCGGGTCGTTGAAGACGCCGCAGATCACGCCGCGGGCGCCGGCCTCCTTCAGGGCCTTCAGCAGCTGCACCGTGTTGCCGCGGCCGCCGCCGCCGGGATTGTCGGCGACGTCGGCGAGGATGATCGGCGGCTTGCCCGGGTCGCGGCCGACCTCGACGGCCAGGCGCACGGCGTCCTCGAGCGAGGTCATCTTGCGCTTGAAGCGTTCGCGCATGTCCCAGGCGCGCGTGCAGATGTCGAGCGCCAGCGATTGCGCCAGGCCGGCGTCGCGGTCGCGCGTGGTGACGATCGTCGTCAGGCCGTTCTTGGGGCTGTCGCTGTAGGAGAAGCCGGCCATGACCGAGACGTTCATCACCTTGCCGCCGACCTTCGACAGGCCGTAGCTCATGACGTCGGCATAAGGCCCGGTCGCGGTCAGCAGCGAGATCTGCGGCGGCACCAGCGGGATCTTCACCATCGCCGTCGCGGTGCGCACGCCGCCCAGCAGCTGGCGCATGTGCTGCGCCGCCTCGACGCCGCGCTCGCGGATGTCGGTGTGCGGGTTGCAGCGGTAGCCGACGAACACCGAGATGGTGTCGACCATGCGGCGCGAGACGTTGGCGTGCAGGTCGAAGGTGCCGATCACCGGCATGTCGGGCCCGACGATGCCGCGGATCATCTCGTAGAGGTCGCCGTCGGGGTCGTCGCTGCCGGTGCTGAGCGCCGCGCCGTGCGAGGAGACGTAGACGCCGTCGAACGGGCCCTTGCTGCGCAGGCCGTCCTCGAACTCGGCCATCAGCTCGCGGAAGAAGCCCTGCTCCACCGGGCCGCCGGGCTGCGCCGAGGCGACGCGCAGCGCCACCGGCGTCCATGGGCCGGTGCGGTCCATCTCGGTCACGAAGCCCGGCATGTCGGGCATCAGGGCCGGCGCCGGCTTGCGCGCTTCGATCAGCAGCGCGTTGCCGCGCATGTCGACGTCGCCGGCGAAATCCTCGCGCGTGCTGACCGGCGCGAAGCGGTTGCACTCGATGGCGAAGCCGAGCAGCGCGATGCGGGGGGATGGGGATGGCACTGGGTACTCCTTGGCTGTCATCGCGCGCGAAGCGCCCGGAGCGCGGGCGTCCCGCCCGCATTCGCTCGAAGCGAAGCGCAGAGCGAAATGGTTTGGCGATGCCTACCCCATGGAGTCACTCGGCGCTGACGCGCCGATGCGGGCGGGACGCCCGCGCTCCGGGCGCTTCGCGCAAGATCACGGCGCTGCATTCAGCCCCTCGATCGCTTGCCGCACGGTCTGGTGGCCGCGGAACAGGATCATTTCCTTCCAGTCGTCGGTGTCGGGGTAGAACTGCTTGCGCATGGCGGCGCGGATCGGGGCGGCCTCGGGGCCCAGCGGGTCGCCGTACTTGTGCAGCCAGTGATCGCCCTGGAAGGCGCGCCGGCCGCTCTCGCGGTCGTAGGTGCCGAACTCCAGGGTCGCCATCGTCACCCGCGCGCGGGGCAAGGCACGATTGAAGGCATAGTGGCCCAGCCCGTCGCGCGCCTGCGAGGCCGTCTGGCCGCGCTTGGACTCCGTCACCGACTGGCCCCAGAAGGCGCGCACGCGGGTCGAGCCGTCGGTGTCGGGGTCGTAGTGCGTGATCAGCTCGCCGTAGCCGAACGGCCCCAGCCCGGTATGGAAATCGATGACGGCGATGTCGCCGCGGTTGGCAAGGTAGCGCGCGATGATGGCGTGCGTCGTGCGGTTGGACCACGACGGGCCGCCGCCGCCGAAGAAGAAGCCGTCGGGATGGGTGAACTGGCCGCCTGACATGGCGCGGTTGAACGCCGTGTCGCCGACCTGCGCCCGCCAGGCCTTGAGCTTCGCTTCGGCCGCATCGAACAGCGGGCCGCTCAGGGCCGGCGGCACCAGGGCATCGGCGATCTCGATGTAGCCGGGGTTCGCGGGATAGGGCTTGCCGTGGTCGACGTAGTTGCGGTTGAGGTCGTTGCCCTCCTCCGTCACGCGGCGCAGCCAGGCGAAGCCGTAGGGATTGATGGCGTGCACGAACAGTGCCGCCGTGCCGCGCGGCAGCGCCGCCGCGCCCTTGCGCGCCAGCCAGTCGACCTGGAAGCCCGAGCCGCAGAAGCCCTCGGCGCCGTGCGTCGAGGAGATCGTCACCACGACCTTGCCGGCATCGTCCGGCCCCAGCCACGCGACATCGGTCGAGAGCGATCCGCCGGTCGGGCCCTTCGCGGGCGCGTCGTAACGCGCGGTGGCCGCGCCGGCGATGCGCGCCGCCGCCAGGAACTTCTCGCGCGCCTCGCCGTAGTCGGCGGAAAAGGCAGGGAACGGCGACATCGCAACTCCGGTTCTGCATCGTCGCCCAGTATGGCTGGCTACGACGACGAAGCGAAGGGGTTGGGCCGGGGCTGGTCCCGAGCGAGGCGAAGGACCCTGCGGTGCACTGAACAGTGACGGCGGTGCTGGGGGATCGGGGTCAGGCTTGCAAAACTGCAAAACATCCCGGGACGAACCGAACGACGCGACGCGGCAGTTTTGCAGTTTTGCAAGCCTGACCCCGATCCTGTGACCCCGATCCTGAACAGTGACGGCGGTGCTGGTGACGGGTCGGACCGCGTCGCTCCAGCGACGCTCTTGATTCTTTCGATGGCCGATCATGAGCGTCGCTGGAGCGACGCGGTCCGACCCGTCACCGGCAACACCGATGTCCTGCAGCGCGACCGGAGGGTGTTCGCACTGCGTCTCCTGGCCGGATCGTCACGCGCCATGCTTGACCGGAACGAAAGAGGACGCTCGAACGTCGTGCAGGTATTGCAAGTATTGCAGTTATTCGATCCGGCAAAGTTTTGACCTCCGATTGCGCAACATTAGAACCCGGCGGCAGGTGCCAGGCCGGTTCGCAAGGCGCCGATTGCGCGCGCGTGGATCAGGCGATCCTCCCACAAGGCGGGATTCACTTGCCAGGACTGGGGCGGCTGCCCCGGACCGGTCGGTTCGTGCCTGAGCTTGCGCAGGCAGCCGTGATCGACCAGCACGGCGGCAATGTCGTCGGCACCCGCCGAGTCGACCTTGTGCGCCAGCACGTTCCGGCGAATCTGTGTTCGCGACACGTCGCCCAGCCGCCGTGTCGCCAGCCAGTGCAGCACCTTGCTCATGTGCCGGCGGCGCTTGGCGCTGGTGTCCCAGCCGGCGCGGAACACGGCGCGCGCGTGCGGCCACAGGTGGTCGCGCCACAGGCCGATGGCGTCGCGGACGGCGCGTGCCGGTACTTCCGCCGGCTCCGGCGTGCCGGGTGGTTGTGCGGCCCAGTCGAGGAAGGTCAGGACGCCGGCCAGGCGCAACACGACGCGCGGGCCCTTGCTCCGCCACGCCGCTTCGGCACCGTCGAACTCATCGGCCTCGGCGTCGTGCGCCTCGCGGAAATGCCTGAACGCCAGACGAGCGTCGGGCGACAGCGGCACGACGCGCGGGGCATCTGGCATGTCGCGCAGCCGGCCGAGCGCCGCCAGCGCCTCTGGACATGGCGTTCCGGTCGCTTCGTCGTCCAACGGCCGGGCAACGCGGCCAGGCCAGGCGAACAGCAGCCGCGCGCTCATGTCCACGTCGTCGGCCAAGCTCGCGGCGAGGCTGTCGGGATCGATCGTGCCGAGCACCGAGACGCCGGCGCACGGCGTGTGGGAGGCAACCCAACCGCTGTCGTCCAGCGTCCACGGGCGTCCCGACCACGACCGCAACCGCGCGCGCCGTTCCGCGGCCGCCCTGGCCGAGCGTGCCGGTGTGCCCAGCCAGCCGGCGAGCGCGTCGGGCGCCAGCAGGACGCCGCGCGGGTTGCCTTGCAACGCACTGGCAACCGCCTCGATGCGCGGCTCGTCGATGACGAGGGCACGCGCCGCTCGTGCTATCGGTAGCGCGACCGGCGGTGGCGGCGGCGGCGCCTGACCCATTTTCTCCGCCTTGTCGCGTGCGCGGTACCAGTCCGACCACTTGAGGACCAGTCGTGCCTCTGCGTCCAGAGCGTTCTGGCGACCAAGAGCGCCGAGGCTCTGCGGCGGATCGGCCGGCGGATCAGCCTGCAGCCGGCGCACGAGCAGCAACGCCGGCTCCATGCCGGACGTGCGGCCCGAGCCGGGCGCACCGGCCAGCGCCGTCCACAACGCGCATGGCTCGGCCCGCGCCTGCACCGCGGCGATCCACCGTGCCCCGCCGATCAGGCCGGCGGCCACGGTCAGCAGCGCCGGCGCCACGTAGCCGATGGCCGCGTCGGCCGCCGGAACGGCGCGCCGACACCAGTCGCGCCAGAACGGCGGTAGTACCTCGAGGGGAAACGCCGGCAGCTCGCCACGCCGGTTGTCCAGCAGCGACAGGTCCGGCTGGGGCCACGGTTCCCCGGATGCAGCGCCTGTGAGCCCGGCACCCCCGGGCGCCGACGGTGGACGCACGGCAGCGAGATCGGACCGCGCGCCTCCCGGCGCGCTCATGTGTTGCTGCGGAACGGCGAAGAGCGCGGCAGGAGCCACGCGGTCC
>Ga0187894_10006262_pt1 | contig 11749 bp, 3 predicted proteins | sample GBC1701081metaG_FD_136650 | JGI IMG/M metagenome (GOLD analysis project Ga0187894, IMG submission 136650) | White microbial mat communities from a lava cave in the Kipuka Kanohina Cave System on the Island of Hawaii, USA - GBC170108-1 metaG ...
AAACGGCAAAGTAGACCGCCAGGCTTTGCCGGCGCCTGAAAGCTATCACGCGGCTCGCGAGTCCGCGTTCGCGTCGCCGCGCACCGTCGCGGAAAAAAAAATCGCCGCCGTATGGCAGAGCCTGCTCGCCGTCGAGTCGGTGGGAATAAACGATAATTTCTTCGACCTAGGCGGCAATTCGTTGTTGATGATCCAGGCCCACAGCAAGCTGTGCGAAGCGCTCGGCAAAGACCTGTCGGTTTTAGACCTGTTCCGCTACCCGACAATCGAAGCGCTTTCCGGTTACTTGGGCCCGGATGAAGCGGCGCCGGCGTCAGCCCGGTCGAACGAGGATACGGCGGAGCGCGTCCAGGCAGGCAAAAGCAGACTGCTTCGCCAATTGCAACGCAGCCAGCAGCCCTTACAGCCCTTGCAGCCCTTACAGCCCTTACAGCCCTTACAGCCCTTACAGGAGGATCATGAATAGCGAGGCCCCGCTCGCCGAAAGCAACGGCTTCGAGATAGCCATCATCGGGCTGTCCTGCCGCTTTCCGGGCGCCAAAAACGCGGAGGCCTTTTGGGAGAACCTTAAAAACGGCGTCGAGTCCATCACCTTCTTCACTGACGACGAACTATTGGCCGCCGGCATAGACCCGGCGCTGCTCGACGATCCGAATTACGTGCGAGCCAGAGGCGCTCTCGAAGACGTCGATTTGTTTGACGCCTCGTTTTTTGGAGTCAGCCCCAGAGAGGCCGAGATTATCGACCCGCAGCAACGCGTCTTTCTCGAATGCGCCTGGGAGGCGCTCGAGGACGCGGGCTACGAGCCTGAGCTTTATCCGGGGCCGATTGGCGTTTACGCGGGCGTGGATAAGAACCTCTACCTCTTCAACATCATTTCGTCTGCGGAGGTGGCCGCGTCTGTTGGCGGGCGGCGGATTGTCCTCGGCAATGAAAAGGATTATCTGGCGACTCGTGTCTCTTATAAGTTGAACCTGAAAGGCCCTTCCTTATCGGTTCAGACGTCATGCTCGACCTCGCTTGTTGCGGTTCATCTGGCCTGTCGCGCCTTGATGGGCGGCGAATGCGATATGGCGCTGGCCGGCGGCGTTTCGATAGGCGTTCAACAGAAGGCCGGTTATCTGTACGAGGAAGGCGAGGTGGCCTCGCCCGATGGACACACGCGGGCGTTCGACGCCCATGCGCGGGGCGTCGTCGATGGCGACGGCGCCGGAGTGGTTTTGCTCAAACGTCTCGCCGACGCCTTGTCGGATGGAGATCAGATCGACGCGGTGATCAAGGGTTCCGCCATCAATAACGACGGCTCGTTGAAGGTCAGCTTCACCGCGCCGAGCCCGGAGGGACAGGCCAAAGCCATCCGCGCGGCGCAACTGATGGCCGAAGTCGCGCCGGAAACCATCACCTATATCGAAGCGCATGGGACGGGCACTGCGCTCGGCGATCCCATCGAAGTGGCGGCGCTGACACAGGCCTTTCGAGAGGCGACCGGCAAGAAAGGCTTCTGCGCCATAGGCTCGGTCAAAAGCAACATCGGCCACCTGGACGCGGCCGCAGGCATTGCCGGCTTGATCAAAACCGTCCTCGCCTTGAAGCGCCGGATGATTCCGCCGAGCCTGCATTTCCAGTCGCCCAACCCCGAGTGTAAGTTTGAAGAGAGTCCTTTTTACGTCAATGGAAGGCTCTCGGAGTGGAAGACCGAAAAGCTCCCGCGCCGCGCCGGCGTCAGTTCATTCGGCATCGGCGGCGCCAATGCCCACGTCGTGTTGGAAGAAGCGCCCGAGATAAAACGCTCGCCCCCGCTCCGAAGGTATGAACTATTGACGCTATCGGCCAGAACCGACACGGCCCTGGAAGCGCAAACCGCGAACCTCGCCGCCTGTTTGCGCAATCAGCCGTCCCTCGACCTCAGCGACGCGGCTTACACGTTGCAGGCGGGGCGCAGGGCTCACAGCCACCGGCGCGTTCTCGTTTGTAAGGACGCGGCCGACGCGTTGGCGGCCCTCGAATCCGAAGATCAGAGACGAATCGTTACGCGCGCGGCGTCTCCGGGCGAGAAGGCGGTCGCCTTTCTGTTTCCCGGCCAGGGCGCTCAGTACTGCAATATGGGGCGCGACCTTTACCTGCATGAGCCGCGGTTTCGAGCGGAGGTCGATTGGTGTTCGACAAAGCTCATCGAGCTTCTGGGGGTCGATCTGCGCGAGCTGCTCTTCGCCGCCGGGCCGGACGCCGAAGCCGCTGACCGGAAGCTGGCTCAGACGTTCATCACGCAACCGGCCATATTCGTCATCTCCTACTCGCTGGCGCGGCTGTGGCAATCCTGGGGGATACGGCCGCGGGCGATGATTGGCCACAGCATCGGCGAATACGTGGCGGCTTGCCTTTCCGGAGTCTTCTCCGCGGAAGACGCCTTGGCGCTGGTCGCCGAACGCGGACGGATGATGCAATCGATTCCGAGCGGCGCCATGTTGGCTGTCGAGTTGACCGCCCGGCAGGTAGAGCGACGAATCGGGCCGCCGCTTTCGCTCGCCGCCGAGAATGGCCCTTCTTCTTGCGTGGTCGCCGGCCCAACCGAAGCCATCGAAGAATTCGCCGGCGCGCTCGCTCGCGATGAGATCCCCGCGCGGAGGCTGAATGTGTCGCACGCCTTCCATTCTCAAATGATGGAGCCGATCATCGAGCCTTTTGCCGAAAGGGTCAGCCGCGTTGAACTCAACGAACCGAAGATCCCTTTCCTGTCGAATGTTTCAGGCGCCTGGATCGACCCGCGCGAGGCGGCCGACCCGCAATACTGGGCTCGCCACATGAGGCGGACGGTGCGGTTTTCGGAGGGCGCCGCCGAGTTGCTGGATGGCTCGTTGATTCTGCTCGAAGTCGGGCCGGGGCAAACGCTGAAAGGTCTGGTCGCAAAGCATGGAGCGCGAGCCGAACTTCAAACGATCCTGACCTCCATGCGCCGCTCGCAAGACCGGCAGGCGGATGACGCCTTCATTCTAAACACGCTTGGCCAACTGTGGGCGGCGGGCGTCGCCGTTGACTGGGACGCCTTTCACTCCGGCGAGCGCCGTCATCGTGTGCATTTGCCGACCTATCCATTCGAGCGGCAACGCTACTGGATAGAGCCGTCAGGCTTCGGGCGCGAGGCCGCGGGCCATTCAACGGCCAACGCCGCGCAGTCGATGGCCGCCGGGCTCGACAAACGGAAAGACATGGCCGACTGGTTTTATGTTCCGGTGTGGAAGCAGTGTCCGGCGGCGTTCGTGGCCCCGGCGCCGCAATCCGCCGAACGCCCGGACTGTCTGGTGTTCCTGGACGATTGCGGCGTCGGTTCGCAACTGGCCGAGCGGCTCAAACAACAAGGGCATGCGGTCGTCAGCGTCGCGGCCGGCGCGCGCTTCAACAGGGTTGCCGAAGACAGCTATGAGATCGATCCGCGACAGCAGGATCATTACCCGCGGTTGCTGCAGGAGCTACAACGAGCAGGCGCGCTCATCCGGAGAATCATTCACGCCTGGCTGATCACGCCGGATGATTCGGCTGACATCGATCTCCCGAGCCGCGCGTCCATTGAGGAATTGGGTCAGGACTCCGGTTTCTTCAGCCTGTTTTTCCTGGCCAAGGCGCTCGGCGAACAGTTCCTGATGCATGCGCTTGCCAACGGCGATCCGCCCGCCATCGGTCTGGTGATCCTTTCGAATCAGATGCAGGAGGTCACGGGAGATGAAAGGCTGTGCCCGGAAAAGGCGACTTTGCTCGGACCGTGCCGGGTCATCCCGCAAGAAAACCCCAGTGTGACCTGCCGCAGCGTCGATATTGAATTGCCCGGAGCAGGGACGGGGCGGGCGCGCGAGTTGATCGACTACCTCTTGCTGGAGATCACGTCGAACCGGACCGACCCGGTGGTCGCGTATCGCGGCCGTCATCGCTGGCTTCAGACCTTCGAGGCTCTCCGCGTCGAAAGAGGCGATGCGATACCTCATCGCCTGCGCGAGCGCGGCGTCTATCTGATCACAGGCGGATTCGGCGGCGTCGGGTTTGAACTGGCCAAATACCTGGCGATGACGGTCGGCGCTAGACTGGCGCTGGTCGGGCGTTCGGCCATACCGGAAAGCGAAGGGCCGGAACTATTGTCGGGTAACAGGCCGGACCGGGTTCGCGAACGGCTGCGGCAAATTCAGGAGCTTGAAGAACTCGGCGCGGAGGTTCTCGCCGCCAACGCGGATGTCACGGACATGGAAGCGATGCAAGCGGTCTCCCGGCAGATTCATCAGAGATTCGGGGCGTTGCACGGCATCGTGCATGCCGCCGGATTGCCTCCGGGGGCGCTGACGCAAAGAAAGGAAAGGGAAGCCGCGTCTCGCGCGCTGGCCGCAAAGGTCGAGGGCGCGCGCGCGCTCGAAGCCGTTTTCAAGGATGCGCGCCTTGATTTCTTCATGCTCTGTTCGTCCATCCGCTCTTTCACCGGAGGCGCGGGGGCCATTGATTATTGCGCGGCGAACGCCTTTCTCGACGCCTTCGCGCGCTCCCGCTTCCGCGAGAGCCGGGCGGCGATCTCGGTGAACTGGGACGGCTGGCGGGACGTCGGCATGGCCCGCAACACCGCGCCCCAATCCCAGGATGTCCCGCGCGAGGGCCCGCGCGAGGGGATGACTTGCGAAGAGGGCATGGAAGTCTTCGCCCGCCTTTTGCGGGTGACGGCGCCACAAGTCGTCGTCTCGATGACGGACCTGACCGCGAGGATCGATCAACAGCAACGCTACACAACCAGGATGGCGCTGGAGGATCTTAAGAAGGCGGCGGCGAAACCGGCGCATCCCCGGCCGCTCCTGGACAATCCTTACCTCGCGCCGGGAAACGAAACCGAGCGCGCGCTCGCCGGGATTTGGAGCCAGTTGCTGGGCATTGAACAGGTCGGCGTGACCGATAATTTTTTCGAACTGGGCGGCGATTCGGTCATCAGCATTCAAACCATCGCCAGGGCCAACCAGATAGGTATCCGCATCACGCCGAAGCAGGTCTTCAGTCATCAGACCATCGCCGAATTGGCCGCCGTCGCCGACACGGCGCCGGCCATCCGGGCCGAGCAGGGCCTGGTCACGGGCGAGGCGCCGATGACGCCGATACAACGCAGGTTCTTTGAGCGGCGGATTCTTCGTCCCGATCATTACAATCAGGCGCTCATGCTGGAAGCCGGAGAGCCTATTGCCCCGGAGGCGCTTGCCCGTGTGGTCGAACGCCTCGCCGAGCATCATGACGCCTTGCGTCTTCGCTTCCGGCTCGACGGCGGCCAATGGCGGCAGATGAACGCCGATGCCGCCGGCGGCGGTCTCTTCGCCATGATCGATTTATCAGCGCTGCCTGACGCGCTGGCCGGCCCGGCCATCGAACGGGCGGCGGCCGGCGCGCAAACGAGCCTGTCGCTCGCCGGCGGCCCGCTGTTGAAGGTGGTTTTGTTCGACCTCGGACAGGCGCGTCCGGCCCGCGTGATGTTGATCGCTCATCATCTGGCGACCGACGCGATCTCGTGGCGGACACTGCTGGCCGACCTGCAATCCGGGCTGGAGCAGTCGAGCCGCGGAGAACCGATTGAATTCCCGCTGAAAACCACTTCGTATTTGCAATGGGCTAATCGGTTGGCCGCGTACGCCAATTCGGATGCGGTCATGGCGGAGTCGGAGTATTGGCTGGCCGCGCCGCGCCGTCGAGTCATCGATGCGCCGAGGGATTTCGCCGATGGAGAAAACACCATGGCTTCCGCCGACAGTGTTCTCTACCGGCTGGACGCTGAGCGGACGCGCGCGCTGCTTTTCGAAGTCCATCACGCGTACAACACCCAAATCAATGACGTGCTTTTGACCGCCCTCGCTCGCTGCTTCGCGGCGTGGGCCGGGCAAGACCTTCTGCTGGTCGATCTGGAAGGGCATGGCCGCGAAGCCTTGTTCGACGACGTGGACGTGTCGCGCACGGCCGGCTGGTTCACGAACATCTACCCGGCGCTGCTGGATCTGCGCGGCGTGACCGGCGGCGGCGAGACGCTGACGGCGGTTAAAGAGCAACTGCGGGCGATTCCGAATCACGGCATGGGATATGGATTGTTGCGTTATCTGAACTCCGAACCGGCGCTGCGCGAGGAACTGGCGGGATTGCCACAAGCGGAAGTTGTCTTCTACTACCTCGGTCAGTTAGACCAGGTGATGGCTTCAGCGGCGGCCTTCCGCATGGCCGCCGAAGCCGTTGGGCCGACGCAAGACCCTCGGAGCCAGCGAAGCCATTTGCTGCAAATCAGCGGCGGCGTGATCGGCGGACAACTGCAACTGGACTGGACCTACAGCCGCCAGGTTCATCGTCGCGACACGATAGAGGCGCTGGCGCGGGGCTTCGGAGAGGCGCTCGAGGAGATCATTGAGCATTGTGTGTCGGCCGGCGCGAGACGTTATACGCCCTCTGATTTTCCATCGGTGAACATCAGTCAAAAGGAACTCGACGATCTGGTTTCCGAACTCAGTACAACTGGAGACTAGCAATGGCCAATGATCAAGCGGCGATTGAAGCCATCTATCCACTTTCCCCACTGCAACAGGGACTGCTCTTTTACAGCATGTATCAAGGCGAGTCGGGCGCTTACACCGGCCAATTCACCTGCGTTTTCAAAGGCGGCCTGGAAGTCTCGGCGCTCGAGCGGGCGTGGCGGCGGGTGGTGGAGCGCCATGGCGCCTTTCGCACGCTGTTTAAGGGAGACCGCCTGGATGAGCCGATCCAGATTGTTTGCAAGCAGGCGCGGCTGCCCTGGCGGCAATACGATTGGCGAGCGATGGAAGAGAGCGAACGGGAGCGGCGATTGGAGGAATTCCTGCGGTCGGATCGCGCGCTCGCCTTCGATCTGTCGAAACCGCCGCTGATGAGGCTGGCGCTTATCCGGCTCGGCGACGACCGGTTTCAATTCGTCTGGAGCTATCACCATTTGTTGATGGACGGTTGGTCGGAGGCTTTGGTCTACAAAGAGCTGCTCGAGTTTTATGACGCTTTCTCGCGCGGCGTCGAGCCGCCGTGTGAGCCGGCGCGCCTTTACGCCGACTACATCGCCTGGCTCAAGCGGCAGGATCTGTCGCAGGCCGAAACGTTCTGGCGCGAGGCGCTCAGGGACTTCAGCCCGCCGGCCCATCTCAGTCTCGACCGTTTGAGAGGCGCGTCCTCGGATCGGCCGGCGGACTTTCAAGAACGCTATACGAAACTGTCAGCCTCAATCACGGCGCGGTTGAGCCGGTTCGCGCGGCGTCATCAGTTGACCCTGAACACAATCATGCAAGGATGCTGGGCGTTGTTGTTGAGCCGGTATAGCGGCGGTGACGACGTGATCTTCGGGACGGTCGTGTCGGGCCGTCCGCCCGATCTGGCCGGGGTGGAATCGATCGTCGGATTGTTTCTCAATACGCTGCCGGTTCGCGTTCGTCTGGCGCCCGACGCGGAGTTGGGGCCGTGGCTGAAGGCGATTCAAGAGCGGCAGGTCGAGGCTCGACAGTATGAATACAGCCCGCTGGTCGAGGTTCATCGCTGGGCCGGCGCCCCGCGTTCGCAGCCGTTGTTTGAAACGATCCTTATCTTCGAGAACTATCCTGAATACGCCCCTGTCCATGCCTCCGGCCAATCAGGCGGCGCTCAGGCGCAGATCGTCGATGTGCGCGACGCCGAGCACACGGACTTTCCGCTCACGCTGGTTGCGCGGCCCGGCCACGAGTTGAGTTTGAAGCTCGAATACGACCGGCGCCGGTTCGACGAGGACGCCGTAGATTGTTTGCTGGCGCATATTACGCAATTGCTGGAAAGCTTTGTTGAAGAGCCTCGGCGGCGGCTTTGCGATTTCACAATGCTGACCGAGGCCGAACGGCGCCGCTTTCTCGACGATCCGCCTGATCAACCGGCGGAGGCGCGCGGCGAGACCCTGCAACGCTTGTTCGAGCGGCAGGCGCAGGAGCGTCCGGCGGACGTCGCCCTGAATTTCCAGGGCCGGCAAATGACTTACCGCCAACTTAACGCCCGCGGCAATCAACTCGCGCACGGTCTGGCCGAGTTTGCCATGGCTCCGAACCGGATGGCCGCCATTCTGGCTGGCGCCGGGCCGGAACAGATCATCGCAATGATTGGCGTCAGTAAAGCCGGCGCCGCTTTTGTTTGCCTGGACCCGGCCGACCCGCCGTCCCGGCTCAATCAAATACTGGAAGAGATGAAGCCGTCTTGCCTGATCTGCGACGCGGCGTCCCTGGCCGTTCACGAACTGATGTTCCAGGAGCTTGCAAGAGAGATGGATTGCCGCATCGTGTCCGTGGAGGAGTGCGCCGACCTCGGCCGGATAAACGGCTCGCCCGAGAGGCGTTATGACGTGAGTTGGCTGTCCGGCTTTCCGGACAGCAATCCGGAGATCAAAGCCAAGCCGGCCGATATGGTCTATATCGTGTACACCTCCGGCTCAACCGGCCAGCCCAAGGGCATCATGCAATCGCACAACGGCCTTTGTCAGTTGATAGGCTGGCTGAGCCGGCAATTCGACATCGGGCCAGGGAAGCGAATCGGCCAGTGGGCCGCCACAACATATGACGCGGCGTACGCCGAAATATTCGCGGCGCTTTGCTTTGGGGCGACGCTGCATCTGACAACAACCGAGGTAAAGGGAAATCCTCACGCGGCGTTGAACTGGGCGAAGTCGGAGCGGTTAAACCTGCTTCAGACCGTGCCGAGCTTTTGCAGGCAGATGCTGGCCGAAGCGCCGGCCGGCGAACTGGCGCTGCCGGATCTTGAGTTCCTCCTGTTGGCAGGCGAAGTAATGCAGGTTGATCTGGCATGCGAATGGCTCGAACGGTTTTCCCGGAAGCCGCGACTGTTCAATCTCTACGGGCCGACCGAGTGCATGCTGGCGACCTATTATGAGGTCGAGCAGGCTGATCGCTCGCGAGCGTATATCCCGGTTGGGCGAGCTATAGACGGGCGGCGGATCATCATCCTCGACAAACAGGGCCGGCTCTGCCCGGCCGGCGTCACCGGCGAAATCTACATTCGCAGCCCCTTTCTGACGCTGGGCTATTTCCAAAGGCCGGAAGAGACCCGCAAGGGTTTCATACCGAACCCGCTCACGGGCCAGCCCAACGACCTCGTCTACAGGACTGGCGACCTGGGCCGCTGGGCGCCGGATGGCAATCTGGAGTTTTGTGGCCGGATCGATCATCAGGTGAAGATACGCGGCAGGCGGGTCGAACTCGAAGAGATCGAATCGGCGCTCTCGCAACACCGCGCCGTTCGCGAATGCGTCGTAAGCGTCCGCGACGCCGGCGCGCCGGAGCAGCGTTTGATCGCCCACCTGGCCGTAACCGGAGGAGTTTCCACTTCCACGCTCAGAGACTTTCTAGGCGAGACTCTGCCCGATTACATGATCCCTTCGACCTTCGTTTTTCTCGACGCGTTGCCGCGCACCCATAGCGGCAAAGTAGATCGCAAGAACCTGCCTGCCCCCGCGGACCAGCAACCGGAATCGCGTGACGATTATGTCGCGCCGCGCGATGGGCTCGAACAACTCATCGCGGAGGTATGGCGCGAATTGCTGCGCGTCGAGCGGATAGGCGTATTCGACGATTTCTTCGAGCTGGGCGGGCACTCGTTATTGACCGCGCAAATGCTCAACAAGCTGCGCCAGCTCCTCTCCATAGAGTACCCGGTGACGGAGTTTTTCGAGGCGCCGACGGTCGCCGCGCTCGCCGGCGGCATAGCGGCGCTGCAAACGGCCCAGGAACATGCGGACAAATTCGCCCGCGTCTTCGCCCGGGTCAGCCAGTTGCCCGATGAAGAACTGAGCGCCCTGCTCAAACAGAAAAGGGCGCTGGCCGAACAAAGAGAAGCGTAAACGTTAAACCTAGACATTTGAGTATGAGATGTTTGAGGTCTCATTCACCGCGGAGACGCGGAGAATGAGACCTCAATACTGGTCTCGCAGTCTGACAACTGACCATTCAAACCAGGAACACTGAAATGAAAATTAGTGGTGAAGGCCTATCCACCGCCGACGTTTTCGCCGTCGCCGTGAACAGAGAGACGGTTGAACTCGATAAATCCCAGCTCGGCAAGACGAAGCAAACTTATGAGCGGGTGCAGAGATGGGGCGCGGAGAAACACCCTATCTATGGCGTCAATACCGGATTCGGAGAGCTGGCGCACATCATCATTCCGCCCGAATACCGCAGCGAGTTGCAATACAACCTGTTGCGCAGCCACGCCGCCGGGGGAGGCGTCTACTTCTCCGATGAAATCGTCCGCGCCATTATGACGGTGCGGCTGAACTGCTTGATTCGCGGCTATTCAGGCGTGAGCGTTGAGGCGCTGGAGCTGTTGAGCGAATTTCTCAACCGCGGCATCCATCCGATGATCCCGCAACAAGGATCGCTTGGAGCGAGCGGCGACCTGGCGCCACTCTCGCATATGGCGCTGCCGCTGATCGGCGACGGATTCGTTCGGGTCGAGGGCGAAGCGCGCAGATCGAGCGAAGCGCTGGAGGCGCACAATCTCAAACCGCTGCAGCCGGGATTCAAGGAGGCCCTGGCTCTAGTCAACGGCACTTCGGCGATGACCGGCGCCGCCGCCATCGCCTCGCACCGCTCCTACCGCCTGCTGAAGCTGGCGCTGCTGGCGTCGGCCGATTTCGTCCAGTGCCTGCGCGGATCGACGAGCGCCCTCGAACCGCGCGGCCACGAACTGCGCAATCATTCCGGGCAAACAATCATTGCCCGGGAATTGCGGAAGCGCGTCGCCGGAAGCCGCCTCACTCAAGAACACAGGGACTTGATGAAGTCGATTTCGGAGAGCGCCTCCGGCAGCAAAGACGTCGTGGACGCCACGGTGTTCCTCCAGCACGCTTACACGCTGAGGTGCATTCCGCAGATCCTCGGCCCGGTGCTCGAAACCTTCGATTACGTGCGCAAGCTGGTTGAAAAAGAGATGAACTCCTGTAACGACAACCCGCTGTTTTTCGAGACGCCGGAAGAGACTTTTCATGGAGGCAACTTCCACGGCCAGTATGTGGCGATGGGCTGTGACATTCTCAACATCGCCCTGACCGAGATCGGCGTTCTGGCGGAAAGACAACTGAACCGCCTGCTTGACCCGCACCTCAACGGCGACCTCCCGCCCTTCCTCGCCAAGGGCGATTTCGGATTGTTCTGCGGCTATGAAGGGGCGCAGTACCTGGCGACGAGCATCGCCTCCGAAAATCTCGACATCGCCGCTCCGGCTTCGATCAAATCCATACCGTCGAACGGTTCGAACCAGGATGTGGTGAGCATGGGCCTGATCGCGGCGCGCAAGTCGCTCCAGTTGTGTGAAAACGTCACGACCATCCTGGGCGTGCTGTTCGCCGCCTGTTATCAGGCCTCACACTTCATCGGCCAGGAGCATTACAACGCCGCCGCCGCCAAACTGCACCAGGAGCTGTCGAAACACATCGCCGTCTACGCGGACGCGACGCCCATTCACGAAACGCTCGCGCGCGCGCGCGAATTTCTCCTGAGCGACGAGGCTTCGGCGTTGATCTCCGAGATCGATCTCAATTAAGGGGCGTGTGCAAATAAAACTCCTTCAAAATCAAAGTCTATATCGAGAAGGCGTTACCCCTGGGAGCGCACGCGGCCTCGCGTGCGGGCTTACTCAATCGCCGCTCTTATCGTAGCGTGTTCTCTCGGCAAACCCGCACGCGAGGCCGCGTGCGCTCCCAGGA
>Ga0187894_10006263_pt1 | contig 11747 bp, 7 predicted proteins | sample GBC1701081metaG_FD_136650 | JGI IMG/M metagenome (GOLD analysis project Ga0187894, IMG submission 136650) | White microbial mat communities from a lava cave in the Kipuka Kanohina Cave System on the Island of Hawaii, USA - GBC170108-1 metaG ...
AGACTTCAGCAACGAGAGGTCCACGCTCTTGTAATTCGGCCCTTCCAGCGTGTTGCGTCCGATCGAGCCGAAGGTCCGCTCGGAAGCCACCGCAGGGTTCGGCACATAAAGCGCCGCGCTGTTGAACCATTGCTCGGGCCGGCGCGGCCCCGCGTTCGGGTCACCGATCAGTTGTGGTCGCTGTCCGGTGCTCTTGCCCGTGTCCAGATTGGCCACGCTCAGCACGGGCGTCACGGGGGAGTTCGATTGCACGGTGAGGATCGCCGTCAGCGACCACCCTCCCGCTATCGCGTTGACCAGACCTTCCTGATCGAGGAACTTACGCCCCTTGCCAAAGGGTAGCTCCGCCACTCCTGAAAAGACGAACCGATGCCTCACGTCGTGATCCGACCTGCCTTTGAGGTCGCGCCGTTTGTCGAACGGGTTCTGTCCCGTCGCGCTCGCGTTGGTCCCAGCCGCCCCGAACGAATCGGTGTCGAGTGACTTCGACCAGGTGTAACTGGTAAAGAAGGTCGTCCCGCGCGACAACCGCTGCGTCAGCTTGAGGACCCCAGAGTGATACCACGATTCGCCGTTGTCCGATTGAATGACGATCCCGCCCAACGCCGGGAACATCTTGGCCGCGTTGCGCTGCGCCGCCGTCCCTCCGGCCGCCGCAGGCTGCCGGTAGTTGAAGAGCAGATCCGAGAGCAGTTTGTGCCCGCGTGAACTGACATATTCGGCCTCGAACGAGAGATCGTTCGTCAATTGGCGCTGCACGCTGAGCGCCGCTTGATTGACCTGTCCCATTCCCATGTTGTAATCGGGCAGCGTTGTGAACGGCAATTCGCCGCCCGTGAACGGACGGACCGGAGCTACCAGCGATGTCGTGAAACTGGTCGTCGCCGCCGTATTGTAACCAGCGCCAATGGTGAAGAAAGGCGGAATGAAACCTAGCCTCAGGTAGGTGTCGTAGAACGGGCGCGAATAGTAGACGCCCATGCCACCTCGCACGATGGTTTTCGTGTCTCCGAACACGTCGTAGGCGAAACCGATGCGCGGAGCAAAGTTGTTGGCGTCGATCCTGATCAAGCTTTCTGACAAGCCGGCCCGCTCGGAAGTGACCACCGGGATCGTCACCTGCGACGGGCCAAAGAGCGGCAGGAATGTGACTCCTGTGGCGTTGCCCTTGAAGAAGAGCGACGGATCTGCGGTGCGCCCGTCGCGACTGGCAATGATGATCCGTCCGTTCGGGAACTGCGCGGGATCGGCTCGGAAATCAAAGACTGCGGCCCGCAGATTCTCCTCCTTCAGTTGGCCTGCCAGCTCATAACGCAAGCCCAGGTTGATGGTCAACCGCTGGGTCACTTTCCAATCGTCTTGCAAGTAGAACGAGTATTCATTGCCGGTGAATCGCTGCGGAGCGAGCGCTCCAGAGAAGGATTCATCCGGCACGCCGAGCAGGAAGTTGGCCAGGCCGTTGCGTGTGCCAATCGGCCCCAGGCCGGCCGTCGAAACGCCCGAGAAGTTGAAGCTGCCTCGCGATCCCTGGCTCAGATCGGGACGGAAGCGCAGATTCACCACTTGCGCGCCGCTACGCAGCGTATGGCTGCCACGCGTGTAGTTTATGTCATAGCCGTATTGTAAATCCTTGTTTTCACGGAAGCGTTGAGTGCGGATGTCGCCAAACGAATCAATCAGGCTGCCGCTGTCGATTCTGATCTCCGGGACGCCGGCGAATCGTGGGTCGGTCGTGACGCCCTGGAACATGGCCCCAATGCTTTGTCCGATTGCGCCCTGATTTTCATGAACCTGGCCGCCTTCGAGCAGGTTCACTCCGAAGAGGAACGTGCCGACCAACTGTGGACTGAAGACTCGCGTCCAGCCGATGGCCAGATTACGCGAATCCAAACTGAGATTGCTGCCGAAGCCTGGGGCAGTCCGCCCGATGGCCGCCCCTGACAAACTGCGTCCCGCGACCAATCCGCCCGCGCCAAACGGCGCGAAGCCGTTGACGTTGGCGAACAGGAAACGCCCAAAGACCGAATCAACCGCTGTGGGCCGCCAATCGAGCCGCGTCGTGAACTGGTCCTGATCGATCCGGCGCGATGGCGAGGCTTGCAGATTGTTGCGGATCCCCGGACGGTTCGGCTGCGCCAACATATTCATGATCGTCACTGAAGCCGGATTGAAGACGCGCGTCGGCAAGATCCCCTGCGTCTGCCAGGCGGTCATCTCGGCGGCGCTCAGCGCAGGCAATCCTGTCGGGTAGGCCGGTTGTTCGGACGGATCAAGCAAGCCGTTGCCGTTCGAGTCGAGATAGTCGAAGAGGTTGCCCTGGCGCGCCGCGGCTGTCGGCACTGTCACCAACCGCGTATCGCCCCGGCGGAAGCGGAATCCCTCAAAACTGCCGAAGCCGAACAGCTTGTTGTGGAGGATCGGGAAACCTGCTGTCGCGCCATACTGGTTCTGGCGATTCGGCGCGTTCTTCGGCCCGTCGAAGAAGTTGCGCGCGTCGAGCACGTCATTGCGGAAGTATTCATAGATCGAGCCATGCCATTCGCGCGTCCCGGATTTGAGCGCGACGGCGATCTGGCCGCCTGCCTGGAACCCGCCCTCGACGTCGTAGAGTGACGACCGCACGCGGAACTCCTGGATGGCATCCACAGAAGGCAGCGTCGTGAGCGTATTGAAGAGCCGATCGAACGCGCCCACGCCGTCGACGGTGTAGTAGTTGTCAGTCTCGCGCGCGCCGTTGATCGTGAAGTTGGCGTTGTCGAAACCGCCGGTCAATTCACCGCGCAGCGTCCCGCCCGCCGGCGTGCCGATGCCCGGCGTGAGAGCGATCAACTGGGTGAACTGGCGACCGTTGAGCGGCAGATCGATGATGCGCTTGTTCTCGATCACCTCACCGACCTCGGCGTTCTGCACGTTGGTCAGCGATTGCCCGCCGCTCTCGATGATCATGGTTTCGTTCCCGCTTTTCACCGACAGAGACACGTTCAGTGTCGCCTGTTGCCCGATTTGAAGGGTCAAATTGGTGACCTCGGTGACAGCGAACTCAGGAGCTTCGACCCTCACCGAGTAGACGGACGGCGGCAGTTGCGCCACGGTGTAATTCCCTTCGCCATTCGTGATGGTTTGACGTCTGATGCCGAGCGCGCCGCTGTAGAGAGTGACAGTAGCCCCCGGCACCACCGCGCCTTGCGGGTCAGTGACGGTACCCGTGAGCGTCGCAGTGGCGCCCTGACCGAAACAGACGGGCGGCAGCGCGAGCAGCAGGAGCGCAAGCAGCGTCAGAGAGACATTGCCGGGTCTGGCAAACTTGCTCGCAATCCGGAGACAGTTGAGAAAAGCGTGGTGTTGGGTGTTCATGGTGACCTCGCAGTGGTTGAAGAGCTTATGCGCTCGTCAAAACCGATGGCGCAAGCTCGAGTAAAGAATAGGACCGCGGGGCGGTAGGAGTCCTCGATAAACGACGGGGAGACGAAGCGCAGGGGCAAAAGGGGTGAAAAATCCCGCCAAAAACCGGGAGAGGGCGAATTAGCTACACATGTCTGGATTACTTGCCGATCAAATTGCCGTCACGGTTGATCTGGGGCGAATCAGTTATACATATCAGGATTACTTGCGGCTGCCAGGCCAGTTGAATTACTCGGTGAGTGTAAAGACGAACGTCAGAGCGCTCTCCACCTTCACCGGAATTCCACTTAACATCGTCGGCTTGAAGACCCACTTACGCGCCGCATCCACCGCGGCGCTACGCAACAGTGGATGACCGCTGACGATTGTGGCTTCAATGACGCGCCCATCTTCGGAAATTATGACCTGCACTTGCACTGATCCTGCGGCCTTCACTTTTTTAGCGCTCGCCGGGTAGATCGGTTGCACCTTGACAATTGCGTTGCCTCGCACCACGCCTTCCGAGACCTTCCGCGTCTCCGGGGGCGGCGGAGCTGGTTTCGCCGCGGGCGTTGGCGTTGGCCGCGGGGCTGGCGGTGGAGGCACAGCCTCATTCGCGCTTACGCCGGATAGAGCCTCGCCGACATTCTCTCCCGGCGTCAACAAATGCAAATTGGAGTTGAGCGCCACTAATTTGGTTGAATATCTGTCTCTCAAGGCGGCTGGCTCGCGTAGGCTTTCCGGTAAATCGCGCAGCCGGCGGACCGGATATAACTCACCTTCATGTTCAATCGCCGCATGACCGAAGCTCGGATTGCCAGTGATCCCTTTTTCAAACGTCCCGACCTCTATCATTACCACCACCTTGCGGCCATCGGGCAGTAGCGCATTGACCTCGGCGCAAGCAGGGATGGCTCGACCTTGAGCGACCAACATGCCAGGTTGCTCACCGCATTCGCTCAATTGCCAGTTCACTCCGGCCTGTAGACCGACCAACTGCCGGAACCAATCGGCAAAAGGACGCGCGGGTAATTCGGCGTCGAGTTCGGAAGCGAGAATTCTTTGCGCGCCCGCCACCGCTCGCTTCTCGGATAGAGCAGGCGCCTGGAACGAACCGCTCCATAACAAAATCAAGACTGTCGTAAACGCAAAGATCGACATACACATTTTGAGATTAAGGCTGCGGCCCTTCCCCAGCTCGTAGTAGAAGATAGCTCAAAATCGAGCTCATGTTACTAAAGCGGACATACAATATTTTTTTACCTTCCTCCTGAAAGTTATACTCGCTTGCTACCGCCTTCAGGATTTCCGCTCCGGCGATGAGGCTCTTTGGCGTGAAGGCGCTCCTGACAACCTCTAGTTCTCTTTCCACTTCCTTTCGTACTTCATCGTTTCGTATCCGCGATAAACTGGGATTCAACAAGACCTGAGGGGAGTAGATAGCCCGCTGGTAGAAGATATTTATGTCATCTACGGTGAGCGGGAGAAATGACTGCCGGTCTTCCGGACGAAGCAAAGTCATCATGGCCCGGACAATCGCGCCGTTGAGATAAATTTTCTTTCGATACACAAGCCCTGGCTGCTTCTTCAATTCGTCCCTCAGAGGCGTCTTAATGGAACTCTCGCTTAACGCCCTGGCGCCGGCGGCGAATTTATTGATTCCAGCGTCTTCTCCCACCGCCCGGTTTATCTCATTAGTGAAGCTAACCGTCCCTCTGGGTATTTCAACAGCCACAAAATCATAGTACGGGTCGCCAAGGAGCGGCTGTCTAAGTTGTTGATACCCGCCTTTAGTTTTATTGCTTCCAATATCAATTACTATGGATTGGCTCCGGTTATCGAACCATGTCGTCCCCTCCCGATATCGCCTTGGGATCGTGCCAATGACGCTGAGCTGCGATTCCGACTCAAGACTAAGGAAGGTCATGCTGACACCGGTGCCACTTCTTACTTCCTTCGCCAATTCTCCCAGATTATCCGCGCCGAGATCGCTACTGCCGATAATATGGATCTGTCGCGGCGGAACCTGGTGCTGTTGCCGCATACGAGTGTAGAACCTCAGAATTGCCTGACCGGCGGCTTTAATAGCTTCTGACGTAACCTTGCCATTTTGATTTCGCGTAAGCGCCGTATTAAATACTTCGGTATAAATTACCTCGGCGCCGGATCCCTGCGCTATATCAGAGACTCGAATAACAGCCGCCTTGATCCCTTCAGAGTCAATTTCAATTCCTCCATGCAACTGGCCCTGATCGGTCTCTCCGGCGGTGGAGATTTGCCCGAAGATATTCGAGTTAAATGCCAGGATAAAGAACGCTATTAGTAGAAATACCGACAGCGCTCTTTGCGCTCTTAAGGTATCCAAGCTTCTTTTTCGACCTACTAACATTACTAGGATCTCAAGCTTTCTTAAATCCGGTGAGATGCCCCTTTCGCATCTTGGTTTTTAACCTCTTAGGGTCTATATCGGGATGGTTAGCGCGCATTTCAGCCGCGGCCTGTTTATCACCGCGTACTTGCCGCCACATTTTGATCACAAAAAAAATGAGCGCCAGCAGAAGCAATAGAAATATGGATGAGTTGATGAGCAACTTCCGTCGAAGCGCCTCGGTGTTTTTTACCTTCCGAGGCGCTGAACGCGTCATCCCTGTCGCTGGCGCGGATGATTCCGCCGGCGCCAACGTCGGCGTTACCGTCGGCGTTACCGTCGGCGTTAGCGCTCGCGCCGGCGCATCCACCGTTGGCGTTGGCGCTGGAGCTTCTATTGATCTCGGCGCCAAAGGCGTTCTATTGCTCGCTTTCGGTTGCGGAACCTGATCTTTCCTCAGCCCGGAATTCTCATTCTCTCGCGCTTCGGGGTGAACGTCTTCCGGGCCATACTCATGCAGCGATTTCCGTTTCCCGGCGGGCGGCGCCTGTTGCTCCGGCCTACCGCCTGGCGTTTGGGTTAAAGCCCTCCCGCCTCTAAATGGCTCTCGCCGAGTAACTCCAGGCATAGAGGCAAGACCTTTGCCGTTGGCGCCAGCTAACACTGCGGTGGTAAAAATTCCTACCAGGCAACATGACAATAAGGCAGAGAATAACGTTTTAATTGAGTGAACTGTCATAATTATTTAGTCATTGCTCCAATAATTGCGGGAGCTTCTGAACTGGTTAAGCATCGCTCTGAAGTAGTAGAACTATGGTAGCGCCTACCCACACTAGCGCGACGATTAACAAAAAGATAATTACTCCATAGCTCACCAGTTTGGGCCTCGTCTTAAGAAACAGGTTAAGGGCCAGGGCCATGGCCCTAACCCTTTGAGGTAAAGTCATAACAGGGGCGATGTCACTGTCCATCAACCAACTTCTCCGATGCGCTGAGACCCTTGCGTTGTCTTCCATTTGTGATCTGGCTTCGGCTTGCTCAGCTCTAGCTCGCGCCTCAGCCTCGGCTCGCTCAGCTCTGGCTCGCGCCTCAGCCTCGGCCTGCGCAGCTCTGGCTTGCGCCTCGGCCTCTTCTTGTAGTTCAGCTTCGGTCTGACGGCGCGCCTTCTCCGCTTCGAGGGCTCTGGCTTCAGCGTTAGTTGGTTTTCTCCTGGCTTTCACATTGCCCGGAGGTACGGCCTTGACTTCGGATTCCGTTCTTGCCTGCCCAGCTTCGACTTGCGCCTGATGTCCGGCCAAAGGCTCCAATGCCCCCTCTGCCTTGACGTGAGCCTCCGCTCTTAGCGTTTCGGCCTCGATTCGGGCTTGCTCCGCCGCGGCTCGCGCTTCTGCCTCATCCCGGACCTTGGCTTCGGCCTCGGCGTGCGCCCTATCGGCGTCGCTTCGCGCCTTCAGACTGCCGTCTAATTCCTCTTGGAGCTTCCAGCCCAACTGCTCGGCGCGGGCGCGCGCTTCGATCTCCTGCCGCAGTCGGGCCTCTGCCCGTTGATATCGCTCTTCGGCCTCACGGATTCTGGCTTTGGCCTCAACTTTAAATCTCTCAGTTTCTTCATCATTGGGAGACAAGGCATTGGCTTCACCTTCGGCCCCTGACTGTTCGGCTTCGACTCGCGCCCTATGCTCGGCTTCCGCCCTGGCGCGCGCCTCCGTCATCAGCGCTTCGGCTTCGATCCGGGCCTGCTCCGCGATGGCCCGCGCTTTGGCCTCTCCACGCGCTTTGGCCTCGGCCGCGGCTCGCGCCATATCGGCCTTGATTCGCTCACTCAGGCTGTTGTTGAATTCTATTTCGAGTTGCTTAGCCCGATATTCAGCCAAGGCTCTCAGTTCCGCCTCTTGCTGCGCTTTGGCTTCGGCCTGGCGGTACTGCTCCTCAATTTCGCGGGCTCTCGCTTCAGCTTCAAACCTTCTTCTCTCGGCCTCCGCCTTGGATCGAGCCTCGGCGCCCAACGCTTTGGCCTCCATCTCAAACTGCCTGGCTCGACGCTCAGCAAAAGCCCGCGCTTCGGCTTCTTGTTGTAATTTAGCCTCAGCCTGTTGACGTCGCTCTTCAGCTTCGCGGATCCGGGCGACGGCTTCCGCGCTTTTTCTTTCTGCCTCTTTCCTGGCCAGCGTCGCAATCTCAGCGCCGGATTCAGTTCCGCCTTCTTCGAATCGCGCTTTAAATTTGGCCTCCGCCTTATCAGCCGCGAGCCACGTGTTCGCGGCGCGGTTGAGATCCTCGTCGGTCTCGCCGGCCCATTGCTCGGCAAAAGTCCGCGTCTCTATCTCTGCAGCCTCGGGAATTCCAGTCTCGGATTCCATATCAGTTTCGCTTGGCGCCGCATCAAGGTTATTATCAAGTTCCTCTTCAAGCCGGTTGGCTATCTCGGTCAGCATTCCATATTCCCCTACGTATGAACCCTCAATTTTCTGCAGCCCCAGGTGATGATCCGTCAGGTCGGCGGCTTGCGGCGGAACTACGTGTCTTGCGATGCAAGGGCCTTGGGATGTGGCGACGCAAACCGCCATAATAAGCGGCTCCGCTATGTTGAGTTTTAACATAGCGCCTCTCTGCCTAAGGCGCGCTACTACGGAGCCTGTATCCGTAGCGGCCTAAGGCAAATAGAAATATTCTTGAATTTTTTTCGAGGGCTTTTGGATCGCGAACGCTGATCCCAGTGGGGGTGGGAACGCAGTGAAGCATGTTGCGTTTAACTCGCGAATTTCACCTACCGCCAAACCCCACCAGAAAGCCTCGCTATCTTTCGAATTGTTTCGCGCACATTAACCAATCGATTATCCCTTATGGCTTTCTGTGATGGGGCACAGGAATGTATGTATTAGGAATGGGGCGCAGGAATTATGTATAGGGAGTACCAGACAAACATCGGTGCTATCACCCTATTTTCATAGGTGGTAGCGCCTATAAGCTTAATTTAAAGTCCCGATTTATGAGTGAGGGCATAGGCAATGAGCATATTTTTGCCTGAGATGCCAAGCTTGGAACAGATATTCGAACGATGGTGCTCGACAGTACGAACACTAATAGAGAGTTCCGCGGCAATCTCTTTGTTACTCTTCAATTGGGCGATCAAGCGCAGGATGCGACGTTCGGAAGGCGTAAGTTCGTCCTGGGGGAACGATTGCATGCTGGCGCCGCCCGCTCGCCTACGCCTGGCGATTAAAAAGTCCAAGAGCGCGGGGCTAAAGAAGCTCTGTCCGGCCTCAACGGCTTTGATGCAATTGATGATTTCATTTGCCGCGCTATCTTTCATAACAAAGCCTTTCACACCCATATCCAGCGTAGCGTTAATTAAAGCTTCGTCCTTATACATGGTGAGAAAGACCACCTCAATAGGCAATTGTTTGTCAAGGATGGCTCGCGCGACTGTCAGCCCGTCAGGAGGAGGCATATCAATATCCAAGACTGCGACGTGAGGTTGGAACTCCAGGATTCGCGCCAGGGCTGATTGACCATCTCCGGCTTCAGCCACGACTATTAGTGACGGGTCCTCCTCGATAACGACTCGCAGACCTTTTCGAAAGATCGGATGGTCGTCGGCGATCAGGATGTGAATCTTTTCTTTCATTTTTTCCCGTTTACCTGTGCAATCGTAATAACGATGGCGGCGCCCTGGCCCGGCGCAGAACGGATCGAGTATTCGCCACCTAGTATTCGCACGCGCTCTCCCACCCACGTCAAACCGAGGCCGCTCCCATGCGAATTTGACACGGCTGACGAGTCAAACCCTTTTCCATTATCTCGACAGACGATCTCCGCTCCGGTATCGGTTTGCCTGATAGCCAGCCAAGCCTCGGACGCTTCGCTGTGTTTAATAACATTGCTGATCAACTCCTGAACTATGCGATAAAGATTGACCTCCGACTCTTTCGATAACACCCCATCGATGTTGTCGATCTCTATATTGAAGTCTATATCGGAGGAATTTTTCACGCGCCGAATCATATGATCGAGCGTGGAGGTCAATCCCAACCGCTCAAGGTGGTAAGGAGTAAGGTTTTGAGCTATCTGCCGGACTTCTTCGATGGCCAGCGAGGTTGTCTCCGAAATTTGAGCCAGTTGCTCGCGCGCGGGACTATCCTGGGGCATTAGGTTCAGCCCGATCAGGGCGTTGTTTTTGATGACCAGGAGATATTGACCCAGGCTGTCATGCAACTCGGCGGCGATACGCCGGCGCTCGCTCTCCTGGAAATCAATCAGGCGGCGGGAGAGATCTTCCTGTAGAGCATCTCTCTTATTCAACTGAGAGATCCGCGCTCTGGAAATAGAGTATCCAATTCCTATCAACTTAAAAAAGCGCAGAGAAGTCATCATAGGGATATAAAGCCATCGCCTGATTCTGGTCGCATGTGGGCAGGAGCAGCTTACGGGGAGCGCAAGTATACCAAACTGTTAATGTCTGCCAACTAAAATATTAATGCCAACAGGCCGCGCTCAAAAATTATGGGAGGCCGGTTACAGCCTCCCATCTTAGAACTCGAAATTTGATACCGGAGTTACAGCGCTTCAGCGCCGCTGACGACTTCGATGATCTCGCGAGTGATCTTGGCCTGGCGCACGCGGTTCATCACCAGCGTCAGTTTATCAATCACCTCGCCGGCGTTCTTAGAGGCTGAATCCATCGCGGTCATTCGCGACCCCAGTTCTGACGCCACCGATTCCAACAGCGCGTGATAGATCTGGTTCTCGACCAGCTTCGGCAACAACTCGCCGAATATCTCTGCCGCCGGCTGTTCATAAACGTAATCCACCAGCGTCTCGGCCCGGGTTGCGGGAAGCTCGCCTTCGGTCTCTTCGATATGCCCGACGGGCAGCAACTGCTCCACGACCGGACGCTGCGAGAGAACCGATTTGAATTCGTTGTAAAGCAGATAGACGCGGTCAACCTGGCTCTCTTCCGATTTGAAGTCCGCAATCAGTCCCCGCGCGATAACGCCCGCGTCAGAAGCGTTGACCTTGCCAGTCCCGGTGACACCCAGGTGTTCGCGGCGAATCTCGACTGGACGGCGGCGGAAGAAGTCGTACCCTTTGCGTCCGATCAACACAAGCTCGATGTCGCTGCCCGCGTTATCCTTCAAGAACTCCTGCGCGGCTTTGATGAGATTGGTGTTGAAACCGCCGCACAAACCTTTGTCGGCGGTCACCAGCGCGAGGATCACGTGTTCACGGCGATTTTCGCCCTCCCGTTGATGGCCGGTGAGCAATGGGTCCTTGTAATCCGGCGCGCGGCGGGCCGCGTCGCCCAGAATCTGCATCATCTTCCGCGTATAGGGGCGCGCGGCGGTCACACGTTCCTGAGCCCGGCGAAGCCTGGCCGCGGCGACCATCTTCATCGCCTTCGTGATCTGCTGCATGTTTTTGACGGCGCGCACCCGCCGTCTGAGGTCTTGTAAGCTGGGCATAGTTGATTGCGGATTGCGGATTGCGGATCAGTACCGCGAGCGGTAGCGAGCGTGACTCAATACGAAGTCACGCTCGCTACCGCTCGCGGTACTGATCCGCAATCGTTTAGGCTCCCGCGCCTTTCGCCTGCGCGCTATATCGCTGCTTGAATTCATCGAGCGCGGACTCGAGTTGAGTCTTCAAACTGTCGTCAATCGTCTTCTTCTCTCGAATTGCGGCGAGCGCCGCCCCCTGGTTTTCGAGGAACTTCAATAGTTCGGCTTCGAAGTTGCGGACGCTTTCAACCGGGATGTCGTCAACGTAGCCGTTCGACGCGGCCCAGATCACCGCGATCTGCTTCTCGACATCCATCGGCGCGTACTGCGGCTGTTTGAGAATTTCGGTCAGACGCTGGCCGCGCGATAACTGTCGCTGTGTGGCGGCGTCGAGGTCGGAGGCGAAATGGGCGAACGCCGCCATTGCTTGGTACTGAGCGAGTTCCAATCGCAGCGTGCCCGCGATCTGCTTCATCGCCTTGATCTGCGCGTTTCCGCCC
>Ga0187894_10006264_pt1 | contig 11747 bp, 7 predicted proteins | sample GBC1701081metaG_FD_136650 | JGI IMG/M metagenome (GOLD analysis project Ga0187894, IMG submission 136650) | White microbial mat communities from a lava cave in the Kipuka Kanohina Cave System on the Island of Hawaii, USA - GBC170108-1 metaG ...
CGCAACGTCCAGACGTGGCGATCGTTGTGTTCGGCGAGCAGCCGTACGCGGAGTTCCGCGGCGATGTGAACACGCTCGACTATCAGCCCGATGATTCACGCGATCTGCGACTGTTGCAATCGCTGCAGGCGCAGGGCGTGCCGGTGGTGAGCGTATTCCTCTCCGGGCGGCCGATGTATGTGACGCCGGAGCTCAATGCGTCGAACGCGTTTGTCGCGGCGTGGCTGCCGGGGTCCGAAGGCGCTGGCGTCGCTGACGTGCTGTTCCGCAATAATGAGGGAGGCGTCGCGCACGATTTTGCCGGCAGGCTCTCGTTTTCCTGGCCGCGCGCGCCAGATCAAACGCCGCTCAATGTCGGCGATCGTGACTACGATCCGCTGTTTGCGTTCGGCTATGGGCTGAGCTACGCGCACGGGCGCGACCTGGGGCGCATCGTCGAGGCGAACGCCAATCCCGCCGCGTCGCCGCTTGATGTTTATTTCGCCGGCGGGCGCGTGTTGCAGGGGCTGAAGCTCTCCTTGGTCGCGCAGAATGGCGCCCAAGTTGACGTTGGCGCCGCGACGCTGGCTTCGCCAGGCGGCGCACTGACGCTCTCGCGGGTCGACCACGCGCGCCAAGAGGATGCGCTGCTGGCGCATTGGAATGGCGCGGCGACGGCGCGTCTGTCGATCAATGGTCGGCAGCTCGATCTCAGGCGCCAAGCCATGAGCGGCATGAGCCTGCTGTTGCAGGTGCGTGTCGATGCGGCGCCGTCTTCGCCGGTGATGCTGGGCGTTGGCTGCGCGGGCGAAGGCTGCCGCGGCGCGGCCGATGTGGGGCCGGGCTTGGCGAGCGCGCGCGGACGCGGCTGGGTCACGTTGGCGCTGCCCTTGTCGTGCCTGGCCGATCGCGGCGCGCGGCTTGATTCGGTGCTTGAACCATTGGTGCTTGAAAGCGCCGGCGCGTTGACACTGGCGATCGCAGACGTGCGCATCGCGCGGGGCGAAGCGAATGCAGATTGCGGAGGCGTGCTCGTGGAATAGGGCCGCATCACAAATAACAACAAGCGGGGAGGAAGAGAGTGACGGAACAGAGAACCGACTCGGCCGGGCCGGCGTTCGCTTATGTGACGACGCTGTTCTTTGCGTGGGGGTTCGTCACCTCGATCATCGATCCGCTGATTCCATCGGTGCGGTCGGTGTTCACGCTGACCTTCGCGGAATCGATGCTGACGCAGTTTGCGTGGTTCATCGCTTACGGCGCTGTGTCTCTACCGGCGGCGGCATTGCTGGCGCGGCTCGGGTTCTCAAGTTCAATCATTGTCGCGCTGGCGGTGATCGTGCTGGGCTGTCTGATCGTGCCGGTCGCGACAATCCTCGATTTGTATCCCGGCGTTCTGTTGGCGCTGTTCGTGATCGCCTCCGGCGTGACGCTGTTGCAGGTGGCGGCCAATCCGCTGGTGGCGGTGCTTGGCAAGCCGGAGCGCTCGCATTTCCGGCTCACCTTCTCGCAGGCGTTTAATTCGCTGGGCACGGTGCTGGGGCCAAACCTCGGCGCGCTCATCATGTTGAGCGGCGGCGTGTTTGGCGCGGGCGTGCTGGCCGATCATGCAGCCAGCCGCGAAGAAACGCTGCGCAACATCGATTTTGCGTTCCTGGCAGTCGCTACGTTCTTCGCGCTGCTGTGCCTGTTCATTTGGGCGGTTCGCAAGCGCATCAATGCCGCCGCGCCGCCCGCGCGTGCGGGGTTCGGCGCGCCTTGGCGTGCGTTCGGCTCCGGGTGGGCTCTGTTCGGCGCCATGGCGATCTTTCTCTATGTCGGCGCCGAGGTCGCCATCGGCAGCTTGATGATCAATTTCCTGGTCGACATCCGCTTCATTGACGTGATGCGCACCGCGGGCGTGATCGACGCGCTGTCGAGCATGGGCGTGCTGCACGCCGACGCAGAGGATGAGCGCATCGCTGGCCAGGCGCTGGGCATTTTCTATTGGGGTGGGGCCATGGTGGGCCGCTTCATTGGCTCTTGGCTGCTGACGCGCGTCCGCGCCGGCGTGCTGTTGACGATCGCGGCTCTGTGCGCGGGCGTGCTCTGCCTCCTCGTCACACAAAGCGCCGGCGCCGTGGCGGGCGTGGCGGCGCTTTCGGTGGGCTTCTTCAACTCGATCATGTTCCCGACCATCTTTACACTGACGATGGAGCGCTCGACTGCGCCAGCGCCGGCGACGTCCGGCTTGTTGTGCATGGCGATCGTGGGCGGCGCTGTGCTGCCGTATCTCGCCGGGCGTTTCGCCGATGCGAACGGTTTGAACGCGGGCTTTTGGATTCCCCTTGCGGGCTATGCGGGCATCGTTGTTTTCGCGGCGGCGGCGGCGCGCTGGAGGCCGGCGTGAAGGGCCCGTTCGTGTTCTCGGCGACACTCGCCAATCAATCTTATCGCCAACGCGGATTTCCAATTGACAAGGCTGTCTTTTGTTAACAGTCTGCGGAAAAGCAAATGACAACGCTGTCAAAAGACGGTGTTGATTGAACCGGGACACCGGTCGAGTTTGGGGAGGAAGTACTGTGGAAAAGACACGCTATGCCGCGTTGATGGCGGCCGTCTCGATGGTCGCTTTGGGGACCGGCGCCGCGCAGGCGCAGGATGTCACCGAAAGCGACGAAATCGTCGTGACCGGTTTCCGCGCTTCGCTCGCCGACGCGCTGACCAATAAGCGCCAATCCGACTTGATCATCGAATCTGTGACCGCCGAGGACATCGGCGAGTTCCCGGATCAGAACGTCGCCGAATCGCTGCAGCGTTTGCCAGGCGTGCAGATCGACCGCCAGAACGGGCAGGGCACGCGCGTCCGCATCCGCGGCCTCGACCAGAACGTCGTGGTGCTCAACAACGAAGTGTTCCTCAGCGGCTTCGAACTGTTCCGCTTGGGCGAAGGCAATGAGACGCAGACCAATTCGCTCGAGGGCGTTCCGTCCGAATTGATCGGCGGCATCGACGTTTACAAATCACCGAGCGCCGATCTGCTCGAAGGCGGTTTGGGCGGCATCGTCAATTTGCGCACGCGCCGCGCCAGCACGGTGGATGATTTTCTGCTGAGCGCGCAATTGCGTGGCAATCAAAGCGACGGAACCGACACCAACCCGACCGGCTCGATCGTCGGCGGCTGGCGTCTCAGTGACCAACTCGCCGTCCTGGCCAGCGTCTCCTACGATCAAAGCGACAGCCATCACGACGCCTTGGGCGGCGACAATCGCGGCGGCTGGGAGTTCTTTAACCAACCGCTCAGCAACGCCACGACGCAGAATGTCTGGTCGCCGGAATATCGCTACGCGACATTGCGCGATCAGGAGCGTGAACGTCTCGGCGCCTCGCTCAACGTCAATTTCCGGCCGTCGGACTCCGTTGAGGTCAATTTCGACTGGGTGCGCTCCGACATCGAGATTCTAACCAGCGAAGCGTCGCTGAAATTCCCGTTCGCGACCGAGAACGGCGTCTACAACGCCGCGGATTTCAGATCGGACAGCAACGGCGTGTTTTTGGGCGGCACGCTAACCGCGGATTCCGCCGAAGGCATCTCGTTCGTTCAGAACGCGGAATCAACGACCGACAATTTCCAAGTCAATGTTGACTGGGACAATGGCGGCGCGCTCACCGGGCGCTTCGGCGTGTACTACTCGACCGCCGAGTATCAAAGCGTCAGCGGCAACAGCGACGTGCGCTACACACGCTACACCGTGCGCAACGGCACGCCGGCGGGCCTGGTGCCGAACGCGACCGCGCCGGCGCAGCTCACGTTCACGTATTTGAACGGCGCCAACCCAACCTTCACGCCTGCCAACCCCGCGCAATTCACGACGCCGGCGATGGTGTTCGCGAAATCGCACTGGGTGTTCGCGGAAAACTCCGAGATGGAGAACACCGCGTTGCGCGCCGACTTCACCTGGGATCCGTCGTTCGGCGACAATGCCGGGCTCGAAATCCGGTTCGGCGTGCGTTGGGCCGAGCGTACTGTCGATAGCGAGTTCGGCCGCTATCTCGCAGATTATTCGGGCCTCGGCGAAATCGATGCAACCGCGCTCGGGGTCGGCGATTGGACGCCCTTCGGCTACTTTCAAGACGGCGCCATCGGCTTCAAACATTGCGACCTGCAGGGCGCAGCCACGCCCGGCTTGCCGCCGGGCTTGCCGGTCTGCACTGGCCGCTTCGGCGACTCTCCGGCGATGATTCAACCGTATCAAACTGCGGCGTCGAATCCGGGCCGCTTCGAGGCGCTCACTGTCGGCGGTATTCAGGCGCTGTTCCAGAACCGCAGCCAGATGTCCGATCCGGTGTCGTGGATCCAGGCGCTCTATCCGAACACGCCGTTCACGTTCTTCCAGGATCCGCTCAACACCTTCGTCGTCGAAGAGCGCACCCAGGTTGGTTATGTCGAAGCCGATGTCGGCGAGCCGGCGGATCGCTTCCACATCAATGCCGGCGTCCGCTTCGTTTCAACCGAGCTCACGGTGAACTCAGCCGGCACGCCGCCATCGCCGACCTACTGGGGCACGGACTCGTGGAACGGCGTGCTGCGCAACCCGACGCCGCTTGAAACTACGCGCGAATATGTCGACATCCTGCCCAGCGTGAACGCGGTGTTCGACCTGACCGATGAAGACAAGGTGCGCTTCTCCGCCGCGCGCGTGGTGGCGCGCCAGAACCTGTTCAATCTCGGCCAGGGCTCGCAATTCAACTTCACTCGCGTCAACACGCCGGGCCCGGACTTGAACAAGTTCGAGTTCACCGGCGGTAATGGCGGCAACCCGGAGCTTGATCCGTTCCGCGCCAACCAGTTCGACGTCACCTGGGAGCGCTATTTCGGCACGCAGGGTCTGTTGTCGGCCGGCCTGTTCTACAAGAGCGTCGACTCGTTCATTCAGAACGATACGGTCTCCCGCTTTGTGCCGGATGAAACAGTGGACGGCGGCACCTTTGGCGGCTTCGCGCAGCCGACCAACGGCGAGGGCGGCAAAATCCGCGGCGTTGAACTGGCGGCGCAATACGCGTTCGACAACGGCTTTGGCTTCACCGCCAACTACACCTATTCGAACTCGGAAACCTCGGCGTCGAATGATTTCGAGAGCAATCTGCCGATCCCGGGCGTCTCCGAGCATGCCTACAACGTCACCGGCTATTACGAGAACGGGCCGTTCGCGGGTCGCCTCTCGTACGCCTGGCGTGACGACTACTTCGTCGGCAATTTCGGCTTCGCGACGTCGGTGCTTGGGCGCTACCAGAGCGCCTATGGTCAACTCGATGGGCAATTGTCGTTCGATGTGACGCCAGCGTTCCAGCTCACGTTCGAAGCCATCAACCTCACCGAGGAAGAGACGGAGGAATATCTCCAGTTCGAGAACCTTCCCTTCCGTCATCTCTCCGGCGAACGCCGGTTCGTGTTCGGCGGCCGCTATCGCCTTGGCAACGAATAGCCTTCCCCTGGGCCCGCGCGGGCGGGCCAGGCGCGCATGAACTGCACGGCCAGCTCCGCCGAGTTGGCCGTGCTTTTGTTTTTGACGCACTGCTGTAGGACTTGAGACCATGTCGAGCTTGCTTCCGCGGCGGATCGTGATCGTGGGCGGGGGCTCCGCCGGTTGGATGGCGGCCGCTGCGATCGCGCGCGTGCTCGGCGACGGGCGATCGGTCAGCTTGGTCGAGTCCGAAGAGATTGGCATCGTCGGCGTCGGCGAAGCGACCATTCCGCCGATCCGCAATTTCAACGCCATTCTTGGCCTCGAAGAGCGTGACTTTTTGCGCCACACCAAAGGCACCTACAAGCTCGGCATCGAATTCCGCGACTGGACGCGGCTCGGGCATACCTATTTCCATCCCTTCGGCGTGCATGGCGCGAACATCGACGCGCGGTATGTGCATCATTATTGGCTGAAGCTTCGCAGCATGGGCGATCCGACGCCGCTGGAGGAATATTCGCTCTGCACGGTCGCGGCGCAGATGGGGCGAATGGCGGCGACGTCGCCCGACCCAAGCTCAGTGCTCTCGACGATGGGCTCGGCCTTTCATTTCGACGCCTCGCTTTATGCGGCCTATCTGCGTGCATACTCGGAGCGGCTGGGCGTCACGCGCGTCGAAGGCAAGATCGTCAATGTCGAGCAACACGGCGAGGATGGGTTCATCGAAGCGGTGCGGCTGCAGAACGGCGAGCGGGTCGAGGGCGAGTTCTTTATCGATTGCTCCGGATTCCGCGGGCTGTTGATCGAGCAGACGCTGAAGGCGGGTTACGAGGATTGGTCGCACTGGCTGCCGAACGACCGCGCCGTCGCTGTACCGTGCGCCAGCGCGAAGAAGCTAACGCCCTATACGCGCTCAACCGCCGACAAGGCCGGCTGGCGCTGGCGGATTCCGCTGCAACACCGCATCGGCAATGGCTACGTCTATTCCAGCGCCCACATCAGCGACGATGAAGCGACGGCGCAATTGCTGGCCAATCTCGACGGCGAGCAAATGGCGGAACCGCGCTTGCTGCGCTTCGTCGCCGGCCGCCGCAAGAACGTGTGGGTGAAGAATTGCCTGGCGCTGGGGCTGGCGAGCGGCTTTCTCGAGCCGCTGGAATCAACCAGCATCCACCTCATTCAGGCCGGCATCACCAAGCTGTTGGATTTTTTCCCGGACCGCAGCTTCGATCCGGTCGACATCGCCGAATACAATCGCCTGACCCAATCCGAGATCGAGGGTATTCGCGACTTCATCGTGCTGCACTATCACGCGACCTATCGTGACGACACGCGCTATTGGGATTATGTGCGGACGATGAGCATCCCCGAAAGCCTCAAGCGGCGTATCGATCTGTTCCGCGGCCGCGGCCGCGTGCCGCCGCGTGCGCTCGATCTGTTCACCGACACGAGCTGGATCGCTGTCTTGGTCGGGCAGGACGTGATGCCGCGTGCTTACGAACCGTTGGTCGATGCGCACGATATCGACCAAGTGAAGATGCGCCTGTCGAAGACGCGGGCGCTGATCCGCCAAGCAGCGGAGGCGATGCCGACGCACGAAGACTACGTCGCGTGGTTGCTGGCCTGATGGCAGCGGCCCGCGAACTCGTGGCCGCGGATATTGGCGGCACGCATGCGCGCTTCGCGATCGCGCGGATTGAAGGGAGCTGCGTCGTCGAGGTGCGATCGCAGATCGTTTTGAAGGCGGCCAATTATGCAAGCCTGCAAACGGCCTGGGAGAGTTATGCGGAGCAACTCGGCGCGCCGCTGCCACGCGCGGGCAGCATCGCCGTGGCCTGCCCGGTGGTGGGTGATCTGCTGCGGCTCACCAACAACCCATGGACGCTGCGGCGCAGCCTGCTGAAGCAGCAATTGGGCTTGGACGAGCTGCTGTTGCTCAACGATTTCGAAGCGGTCGGGCACGCCGTGACGCAACTCGGCGCCGCGGATCTCACGCATCTGTGCGGGCCGAAGACGGGCATGCCAGAGGCCGGCGTTATCAGTGTTCTGGGGCCAGGCACGGGCCTCGGCGTCGCGCAAGTTAGCCGGGAGGATGGCAGAGCGCGCGTGATTGCAACCGAGGCGAGTCACATCAGCTTCGCGCCGCTTGACGCGATCGAAGACGCAATCCTTGCACACCTGCGCAAGCAGCACGCGCGGGTGTCGGTTGAGCGCGTCGTCTCGGGGCCGGGCCTCGCCAACATTTATGACGCACTGAGCGCGCTCGAAGGCCGGCCTCTGAGTGCAAGCGATCACAAGGCGCTGTGGGACAAGGCGCTGCACGGCGGGGATAGCTTGGCGTCCGCGGCTTTGGAGCGCTTCTGCCTGTGCCTGGGTGCGTTCGCGGGAGATATGGTGTTGGCGCACGGCGCGTCAGCGGTCGTGCTCGCCGGCGGGCTCGGTCAGCGGCTGATGTCGGTGCTGCCTAAGTCTGGCTTCGCCGCGCGCTTCACCGCGAAGGGGCGCTTTGAACGCATGTTGAGCGGCGTGCCCGTCGTGCAACTCACGCACACTGAGCCGGGCTTGCTCGGCGCCGCCGTTGCGTTCGCTGCGTTGCGGGTCTAGCGCGCGGCGCGGCAGGTTTCTTCGGGCACATTCGGCACGCGCACCCATTGCCAGGCGGAGACGGTTTCGCCGCGCGGGGTGTAGCGCAGCTCAAAGTCACGCCCGTCGCGGCGGATTTGCAGCGTCAGCACGCCGGTTTGATCGCCCTGGATGCCATCCTGACCGACGGGGCGAGTGATCTCGTCGCCGTTGCGCAGGCCGGCCTGCTGCGCCGCTGAACCGTCGATCAGTCCGGTGACGATGCGCGGTGATTGCGTGAGCACGGCCGGATCGAAACCGAGTTCGTAGCGACGCATCTGCGCGGACACGCGGCGGAAGCAGGGGCCGAATGCCTCGGACGAAGGGAGCTGCACGGCGCCGGCCAAATGCGCGCGCAACGCCTCAACGCCGGGTTCACCCAGTTCACGCTGCACCATCTCCGCCCACTCGCGCAGTTTGATGTCGCCGCCGGCGGCTTGGATCTGGCGCAGTTCGACGATCAAATTGTCCAGGGAGCGCTGATTGTTGCTGTGGCGGCGCATCGCCTCGTCGAGCGTAGCGAAATAGAGGAAACCGCGATCGTAGGGCAAAGTGCGGATGCGCGTGTCGCGCCAGAACGAAGCGGCGACCTCGCTGTTTGGCACAGTCGCCATGGTGCTCGTGTAATAGCGGCCGGCGTGGAAATTGAGGTCGGTGAGATAATCTTCCGCGCTCATCAGTCCGGCACGGAACGGAGCTTCGCGCTGGTAGAAGACGGCGAGGCCTTCCGAGAACCAGCTCACCGAGAGTGGGTTTTCGCCGTCCTCCGGACTGATGCGCGGCTGGTAGGTGTGAAACATCTCGTGCGAAAGCGTGCTCTGTAGCGGCGCCAGTTCGCTGTCTTGGTCGAACGTCAGCACGAAGGAGCGAAAGAGACCAATGCCGCCGCCGGGGTTCACAGGATTGCGGCGCATGAAGATCGAATAGGGCTCGGGCGGCAGCGCAAAGAACGCGCTGTAGTAGTCCCGCATGCGCTCGGCCCAGCTCATCAGCGCAGGCGCGTCGAACGGCGGTTCGCCGTGCCAGGCGGCGCCGAAATGCGTCAGCGTATTGGCGTGCCGGCCGATCGAACCGGCCATGAAGAACGTGCTGTCGAGCGTGTCGATCGGCAGGGTTTCGTTGCTTCCGTCGAGGCTGCTTGCGGCGGAGGCGCCGCTTGGCAGATCCCATTCAACGCCGAAGCGGAAGCTGCCGCTTGGCGGGCGCAGCAGAAACATCGCGCCGACGCCGGATATGCCGCGCTCGCCGTTGCGCAAGTCAATCGGCGGCGCAGGCCCGCGCGGCGCCAGAGCCGAGGCTATCGGCGCGCGATAGCGAAGCATGACGATCCCGCGCGGCGCGCGGTGGGCGATCCATTGCCGACGCGCGGCGTCGCCTTCGCCAACATCGCGTGTGGAGAGGCGGAGGCGGCCACGCCGATCGCGCGCGTCGAGGATACTGATTTCAGCCGCCGCCGTCGGCAGATTGAACCGAGCGAGCGCGAGTTCGCCGATGAGGCGCTCCTGGTCCGACGGCGCCGCAAAGCTCTCCGTCACCTCGATAGCGGTGTAGCTGTCGTCAACCAGGATCGGCTTCAAGCGGATCGCAAAGGTGGGCGCTTCTTGCGCACTCGCGAGTGGCCATACCGCAAGGAACACAGCCGACAGGACGAGCACAACCAGACGCATCATGGCGAGACCCTAGACTATTGCCGCTTGCGCGCGGTGCTACTGGGCGCCGAGCCGCCGCGGCGATGCGCGCGCAACGCCTCGTGCAACCGCAACAAGCCGTGGTCGAGGCCGGCGTCAATCGCGCCGAAGCCGAGCCGCACGTGGCCGGCTTGGCCGAAAAACTCGCCCGGCGCCACCAGCAGGCCCGACTCTTCCCAAAGCCGCCGCGCGAACGCGTGCGTGTCGGCGTGATCGATCAGCTTTGGAAAATACATGCAGCCGGTCGCCGGCAATTCGCCCTCGATCAGCCCGTCGGCGATCATCGCCGACGCGTGCTTGTCGACGATAGGGCGGGTTTGCTCGAGGATGCCGCGCCAATGATCGTCAAAGCGATCAATGGCGTCGAGCACATGAACCGCGACCGCGTGTGCGAGCTTGGAAACGCCAAACTCAAGCCGTGCGTTGGCGGCCTCAATGCGCCGCGCGAGTTCGGGCGGCGCGATCAGCCAGCCGCAGCGGAGCGAGAACAGGCCGTAAACCTTGGTCAGACTGTTGACAGCGATGATGTTCGGCGCGAGCGCGGCGGCGGTGCTTCGTCGAGAGCCGGGCGCGAAATCGGCGTAGATTTCATCGACGATGACGTGGGCGCCGGCGTTTGCAGCGATCGCCGCGAGTTCCTTGATGCGCTCCGGCCTGAGCCACGCGCCTGAGGGATTGTGCGGATTAGTGATCAGCGCGATCCTCGCGCCACCGCCGAGCGCACGTGCGAAGTCGTCGGGATCGATGTCATAGTCCGCGCCGCGCCGCTGGATCGTGTCGATCTTGGCGCCCAAGCCCGCGGATAGGGTCTCAATCAGATCGACATGCGGTGTTTCGACCAACACGCGCCCGCCTTCCGGCAACAACAGCGCGCGCAAGATCATAGTGATGGCGTTCGACGCGCCGGTGGAGCAGACGATCTGCTCCTGGCGCACGCGATAGCGCGCAGCGAGCGCCTCAACCAGGTAAGGATTGCCGCTGCCGAATACGCTTTCAAAGCGATCAGATACGCGCGGCGCGAACGCGCTTTCGATCATCGTCCGCAGCAATTCCGTTGGCTCGGCGATGGTGCTTTCGAACAGAATGAACGGCTTCGGCCGGCGCGCCGGCAGCCGGTAGAGCGCGCGGCACCAGCTTGTGTAGTCCGGCGCGTCGAACAGCGCGTCGTGGGCGTGCCGACCAGTCGACATAGGGCGCAAGCGAACTCCAGGCGCACAACGCCGCCCGCCTGCACATTGTATCGTCCAGCTGCGAAGGTTCTTTGCGTAGCTCTTGGCTTTGGGCCTCGATGTTGGATACCCTATGCGCAGGGGCGCGGAAGAGGTGAAAATTGATGCAAGAGGGTTTGGACGCCATCGATATCCGCATTCTCGAGCAATTGCAGCTCGATGCGTCGATCTCGACCTCCGACCTCGCGGAGAAGGTCGGCCTATCGCAATCGCCATGCTGGCGGCGGATTCAGCGTTTGCGCGACGAGGGCTACATCCGCGCGCAAGTGGTGTTGCTCGACGCTGAAAAGCTTGGGCTTGAGCTGCAGGTTTACGCGCAGCTCAAGATTTCGAGCCTCGAAGAAAAGGACCGCCAGGCCTTCATCCGCGCCATCAAAGCCGTGCCTGAGATCGTTGAGTGCTATTCGATCCTCGGCGAGCGCGACGCGATGATCAAAGTCATGGCCCCGAACATGAAATGGTATCAGGAGTTCGTGTTCAAGACGCTTTTGAAGCTGCCCGGCGTGCAGGACATCAGCTCGATCGTCACGCTCTCGGAAATGAAGCACACCACGGCATTGCCGGTGAAGCCGTATCGCTGACGCATAAAATATGGGCCTCGCGCCGCTTGGCAGCGAAGACTATTCGTGCGGCGCGACGAACAGCGATGATTTCGGCAAGATAAGCTTTGGTGCGGCGCTATCATCTGACTGACTGAGTTGAGATCGGGGGCCAGCGTGCGCCGAACGGGACTTTTGAGTTTTGCGTTTGCCCTGCTAGCGGCGTTGAGCGTCTCCGGCGCGAGC
>Ga0187894_10006265_pt1 | contig 11746 bp, 11 predicted proteins | sample GBC1701081metaG_FD_136650 | JGI IMG/M metagenome (GOLD analysis project Ga0187894, IMG submission 136650) | White microbial mat communities from a lava cave in the Kipuka Kanohina Cave System on the Island of Hawaii, USA - GBC170108-1 metaG ...
GGCGTGTACGCCTACGGGGCCAGTTCGTTCCCCGTCAACTCGTTCAACGCGGCCAACTACTGGGTGGACGTCGTGTTCACCAACGCCGTCGGGCCCGACACCACGCCGCCCACGGTCAGCTCGCGCACCCCGGCGGCCGGCGCCACCGGGGTGGCCCGCGGCGTCGACGTGACGGCCACCTTCAACGAGGACGTCGACCCCGCATCGCTGTCGTTCACCCTGACCGACGCAGGCGCACCCGTCCCCGCCGCCGTCAGTTACAACCCAGCCAGCCGCACGGCCACGCTCAACCCGACCGCCGACCTGGCGGCGTCGCGGACCTACGTCGCCACGGTGAGCGGCGCCCGGGACCTGGCCGGGAACACCATGGCCTCACCGGCCAGCTGGTCGTTCACCACCACCGCCCCGCCCAGCTGCCCGTGCACCATCTGGCCGGCGTCGGCGGTCCCGGCCGTGGCGGCCGAGAACGACGCCAGCGCGGTGGAGGTGGGCGTCAAGTTCCGCACCGATGTCGCTGGTTCCATCACCGGCATCCGCTTCTACAAGGGTGCGACCAACACCGGCACCCACGTCGCCAGTCTCTGGACCGCCACCGGCACCAAGCTGGCGTCGGCCACCTTCACCGGTGAGACGGCGTCGGGCTGGCAGCAGGTCAACTTCGCCACGCCGGTGCCCGTCTCGGCCAACACCACCTACGTCGCCTCCTACCATGCGCCCAACGGCAACTACGCGGTGGACGGCGGCTTCTTTGCCACCGCGGTCGTTCGGGGGCCGCTGGTGGCGCTGGCCAACGGCACCGACGGCCCGAACGGCGTCTACGCCTACGGGGCGAGCTCCTTCCCCACCAGCACGTTCGACGCCAGCAACTACTGGGTCGACGTGGTATTCACGGCAGCACCGTGAGGCACCGATGATCAGGAGGCACCGATGATCAGGAGGCACCGATGATCAGGAGGCACCGATGACCGATCCCGATCTTGGCCGCGAGACGGCTGCCCCCGGCTGGGGGCGTACGGGGTTCCGGCTCACCCTGGCCGCAGTGGCGCTCCTCACCGCGGTCGCCATCAGTGCCGCGCCGGGCGGCCCTTCCGGCGGGAAGCCGGTCGAGCCGGCCCAGGCGGCTGCGGCCGGGCCACAGGTGATCGAGGTCCGCCTCCGCGTGCCCAAGGGCGCGCGCCAGGTCGGCACGGCCGTCCTCTCCGCCGTCGCCGACGGCAAGGCACGCGTGCAGGTCGAGCTCACCGAGGACCTGGCCGGCGGCTTGCCCGGTGCGGCGGCCGCCCTGGTCCGCCCGGCCCGGATCGTGGTGGGCACCTGTGCCAACAACTCGGGCGTCACCCAGTTCGGCCTGAGCAACGTGGCCCTCGGCAGGTCGGAGACGACGGTCCAGGGGGCTACGCTTCCGGACCTCTACAACGGCAAGTTCTCGATCGTGGTCACCAGGTCGCTGGACGAGCGAAACACCTCGGTGGCCTGCGGTGAGGTCGTCGGCGGCTAGACCTTCCGGCGAACGGCGGGTATCGAGGAACGTGAACGGAGGCAGCATGGAACGGCTCGGCGTCGCCGTGGTCGGGGCCGGCTACTGGGGGCCGAACCTGGTCCGCAACTTCAGCTGGTCCGACGACTGGGAGCTGCGTTGGGTGTGCGACCTGGACGAGGACCGCGCCCGGCGGGTCGTCGGGCGGCACAGCACCGTCCGCACGACCGGTTCCCTGTTCGACGTGCTGGACGACCCGGCCGTGGCCGCGGTGGCCGTCGCCACACCGGCGTTCACCCACGCCGAGGTGGCCCGGGCGTGCCTCGACGCCGGCCGGCACGTCCTGGTGGAGAAGCCGCTGGCGGCCACGGTGTCGGAGGGGGAGAAGCTGGTCGCCCTGGCCGCCCAGCGCGGGCTCACGTTGATGTGCGACCACACCTACTGCTACACGCCGGCGGTGCAGGCCATCCGCCAGCTCATCGACGACGACGTGCTCGGCGACATCCAGTACGTCGACTCGGTCCGGGTGAACCTCGGGCTCGTCCAGCCCGACATCGACGTGTTCTGGGACTTGGCGCCGCACGACTTGTCCATTCTCGACTTCATCCTGCCCGCCGACCGCCGTCCCACTGCGGTGGCCGCCCACGGTGCCGACCCGATCGGGGCCGGCCATCCGTGTGTCGGTTACATCGCCCTCCCGCTGGCCGGCGACGCCATCGCGCACGTGCACGTCAACTGGCTCAGCCCGACCAAGATCCGCCACACCATCATCGGCGGGTCCAAGCGCATGCTGGTGTGGGACGACCTCCACCCCACGCAGCGGCTGAGCATGTACGACAAGGGCGTCGACCTCTCGTCCGGCATGGAGCGCGAGGCCCGCCGCGACACCATGATCTCCTACCGGGTGGGTGACATGATCGCGCCGGCGCTCCCCGAACGCGAGGCGCTGGGCAGCGCCGTCGCCGAGTTCGCCTCGGCCATCCGCGACGGGCGGCCGCCGCGCACTGACGGGCAGGCGGGCCTGCGGGTCCTGCGCATCCTGGAGGCGGCGTCGGTGAGCGCGACGCGCCAGGGCGCGCCCACGGCACTCGACGGGGGCGGCGCCCTGGACCGATCGCCCGCGGCAGGTCGCTCGTGAGCGGGGGTCCGGCTCCCGAGACCATCCCGATCATGCGGCCCCACCTCGGGGCCGAGGAGGCGGCAGCCGCCTCGGCGGCCATCGAGTCGGGATGGGTGGCCCAGGGCCCGCGGGTCGCCGAGTTCGAGGCGACCTTCGCCGCCCGCGTCGGGGCCGGCCACGCCGTGGCTCTCTCGAGTTGCACGACCGCCCTGCACCTCGCCCTGGTCGTCCTGGGCGTCGGGCCCGGCGACGAGGTCGTCGTACCGTCCCTGTCGTTCATCGCCACGGCCAACGCGGCCCGCTACGTCGGCGCCACGCCCGTCTTCGCCGACGTGGACGAGTACACCCAGAACCTCTCCCCCAAGACGGTCGAGCAGGTGGTTACCGCCGCCACCCGTGCCGTCATCCTGGTCCACCAGGCCGGGGTCCCGGCCGACATCGGCGCCATCCACCGCCTGTGCGACGGCCGGGGCGTCGCCGTGGTCGAGGACGCCGCCTGCGCCATCGGCGCGATGTACGAGGGTGACCCGATCGGGTCCCACTCGGAGCTGGTGGCCTTCTCCTTCCACCCCCGAAAGGTGATCACCACCGGGGAGGGAGGCATGCTCACCACGTCACGGCCCCAGTGGGCCGAGCGGGTCCGGCGGCTCCGCGAGCACGGAATGAGCATGAGCGCGGCCGATCGGCACCGTGCCCAGGGCGTGGTGATCGAGCAGTACCTGGAGACCGGGTTCAACTACCGGATGACCGACATCCAGGCCGCCGTCGGCCTGGTCCAGCTGGGCCGGCTGGACGACATCGTCGCCCGGCGCCGCCACCTCGCCTCCCGCTACCACGAGCTGCTGGCCGATGTGCCCGGCATCACCATGGTGGCCGACCCGGCCTACGGCACGGCCAACTTCCAGGCCTTCTGGGTCGTCCTGCCTGACGACTTCCCCCTGTCGCGCAACGATCTCATGGCAAAGATGCTGGAGGCCGGGATCTCGTCCCGGCGCGGCATCATGGCCGCCCACCTGGAGCCCGCGTACGCCGGCCATCCCCACCCCGACCTTCCGGTGACGGAGCGCCTCAACCGGCAGTCGCTGATCCTGCCGCTCTACCACCAGATGACCGAGGACGACGTGCGGCGCGTCGCCGCCGTCGTCCGGGAGGCGGCCGGGGTCGCGGCTCCGCCGGGTTGACCGGCCCGGGAGGCCGGTGACCGCCGTGGCTCCGCTGGTGCTGGTGGGCGCCGGCGGCTTCGCCCGGGAGACGGCCGAGGCGGTGCGGGCCATCAACCAGGTGCGACCGACCTGGGAGCTCCTCGGCTTCCTCGACGACGACCCCGGTCGGATCGGCACCGAGTTCGACGGCGTGCGCGTCCTCGGCCCCGTGGCCCGGGCGGCGGAGTTCCCCGACGCCCGGTTGGTGGTCTGCACGGGACATCCGGGCAACTACTTCTCCCGCCGCCTCCTGGTGGAGCGCCTGGCCATGGGTCCTGAGCGGTACGCCACCCTTGTGCACCCGGCCGCCGTCCTGGCCGCGTCCGTCGGGCCGGGCACCGTTGCGCTGGCCACGGCCGTGGCGACGACGGCCGTCCGCATCGGCGCGCACGTGGCCGTCATGCCCGGGGTGGTCTTCACCCACGACGACATCGTGGGGGACTACACGACGTTCGGGGCTGGCGCGCGCCTCGCCGGCCGGGTGACGGTGGGCGAGGGCACCTACGTCGGCGCTGGCGCCCTGATCCGGGAAGGGATCACGATCGGACCGTGGGCCCTCATCGGGATGGGTGCCGTGGTGACGACCGATGTGCCGTCCTGCGAGGTGTGGGTCGGTGTGCCGGCCCGCCGGCTCCGCTCCGTCGAGGTGCCGTTCGAGGTTCGGTCCGAGGTCCAGGAGTGACGCCGCCGCCCGAGGTGTTCGTCCACCCGAACGGCCTGTGCGAGAGCACCGACGTCGGCCCCGGGACCCGGGTGTGGGCGTTCGCGCATGTGATGGCGGGCGCGGTGGTCGGTGCCGGCTGCAACATCTGCGACCACGCCTTCATCGAGGCGGGGGCGCGGCTCGGCGACCGGGTGACGGTGAAGAACGCCGTGCTGGTCTGGGACCTGGTGACGATCGAGGACGAGGTCTTCCTCGGCCCCAACGCCGTGTTCACCAACGACCTCCGGCCCCGGGCGGCGGTGAAGCGGCCGCGCGGGGAGCTGGTGGCCACGCTGGTCCGGCGGGGGGCGACCATCGGCGCGCACGCCACGATCGTGTGCGGGACCGTCGTCGGTACCCACGCCTTCGTCGCCGCCGGCAGCGTGGTCATCCGCGACGTCGCCGACCACGCCTTCGTGGCCGGCAACCCGGCGCGCCGCGTCGGCTGGGTCTGCGAGTGCGGCCTCCGGCTCGACGACGACCTGGCCTGCGTGTGCGGTCGCCGCTATCAGCCGGTCCCGGGCGGCGACGGCCTGGCGCCGGCGGCCGCGCCGTCGTGACGTCCAAGTCACCCGCACCGACCGTTGTCGTGTCGCGGTAGATTCGACGTGAGTGCTCGGCGGTACGGCGTGACCCGTCGCTACGACCAGTCTTCTCCCCCGTCCGATGACTGACGACGCCCCGACCACCGACGCCGGACTCACCACCAAGGCGGTACCGCCGCCGCGGGCCCGCCGCAAGATCCGCCTATCGTCGTCGCTGCGGGAACTCTGGTCGGCCCGGGAGCTCGTACGCACGCTCGCCGAGCGCGAACTCCGGGCCCGCTACAGCCAGGCGGTCCTGGGCCTGGCGTGGGCGGTCCTCACCCCGCTCGTCCTCATGATCGTGTTCACCCTGTTCTTCCGGCGGGTCGCCGACGTGGATACCGAGGGCGCGCCCTACGCGCTGTACGCGTACCTCGGCCTGCTGCCGTGGACGTTCTTCTCGTCGTCGGTGTCGCTGGGCGGCCAGAGCCTGATCCAGAACCTGGCCCTGCTGAACAAGGTGTACTGCCCGCGGGAGGTCTTCCCGTTGGCCAGCGTGATCGTGGCCGCGCTCGACACCCTCGTGTCGACCGCGATCCTCGGCCTCCTCTTCGTGATCACGGGCTACGCGCCCAGGCTCACCACGTTGTGGGTGCCGGTCATCCTGGTCGTCCAGCTCGCCTTCACTTTGGGCGTCGCCTTCACCCTGTCGTCGGTGGTGATCTATCTCCGCGATCTTCGGCACCTGCTCCCGATCGCCCTGCAGCTGGGCCTGTTCGCCACGCCTGTCGCCTACGGAATCGACGCCATTCCGAAGTCGCTGCACGTCCTGTACTCGGTGTTCAACCCGCTGGCGCCCGTCATCGACGGCTACCGGCGGACCGTGCTGTTCGGCCAGGCACCCGACTGGGACCTGCTGCTTCCCGCCGCCGGCACAGCCGCCGTGGTCCTGGTGGCCGGGTACCTGCTGTTCAAGAAGCTCGAGGCGGGGATGGCCGATGTCGCCTGACGGCACCATTCGGGCCGAGCACGTCTGGAAGCGGTTCCGGGCCCGGCTCGGCCGGATGCTGATGCGCGACCAGCTGGCCGGCATCGGCGACCGCGTCCGCCGCAGCTCGGCGGATCCCAACCGGGGCTGGCGGTGGGCGCTGCAGGACGTCGACCTCCGGATCGCCCCGGGCGAGGCCGTCGGGCTCATCGGCGCCAACGGGTCGGGCAAGTCGACGCTGCTGAAGCTCCTGACCCGGGTGATGTACCCCTACGCCGGCGACATCGAGGTGAAGGGCCGGGTGGGGGCGCTGATCGAGGTACGGGCGGGCATGCACGGCGACCTCACCGGCCGCGAGAACATGTTCCTGTACGGCTCCCTGCTCGGGCTGGGCCGCAAGGGCGTCGCCCAGAAGTTCGACGAGATCGTGGCCTTCGCCGAGCTGGAGGACGCCGTCGACCGGCAGGTGAAGTTCTACTCGAGCGGCATGCAGATGCGGCTCGGCTTCGCGGTGGCCGCCTTCCTGGAGCCCCACGTGCTCCTGGTCGACGAGGTGCTGGCCGTCGGCGACGCCAGCTTCCAGCAGAAGTGCCTCGACCGGATGCGGGCGGTCATCAGCCAGGGTGCCACGCTGGTCTTCGTGTCCCACGACCTGGCCGCCGTCCAGTCGATCTGCACCCGCGGCGTGTGGCTGACCAACGGGATGGTGGCGCGGGACGGCCCCGTCAACGAGGTGCTCGGCGACTACCGCCAGGCCATCGAGAAGCGGGTCGTGCTCCAGTCCCACGCCGACGGGCCCGTCCGGCTGCTCAAGATGGAGGTGGCCGGAGGCGACGGCGGGTTCCCGCGGACGCAGGGCCCGCTGGCGGTGAAGCTGGTGGCCCAGAGCGACGACGCGCGGTTCGCCCGGGTTTCCATCGGCATCACCGAAGGCCCGCCGACGCCGGTGTTCGTGATCAGCCGGGATCTCAACCTCGCCGCCGGGCAGACCGAGATCAACTGCCTCATCCCCCGGCTCCCGCTGGCCCGGGGCACCTTCTTCGTGTGGCTCTGCTTCCAGGACCGCGACGGGCGGGAGCTGCTGAGCTGGCAGCCGGCCGGCCAGATCGAGGTGGCCGGACCGGTCCTCGACTTCGCTCCCCGTGCGGTGGTGCGGCTCGCCCCGGTGCACGTCGAGGCGTCGTGGGAGGTCGGGCGCTGAGGCCGGCGGAGCTCTTTCCCTACTCGCAGTAGCGCCAGGAGTGCGACCTCACCCACGCCCGCGGCGGACCCAGGAGCAGGGCGGCGCGGATCCGCCTGGTCGATCGGCACAGGTCGGGGCCGGCCCGCCGGCGCCAGCGCAGGCCCCAGTAGTCCCGGGTGGAGGCGACGCCGGGGTGGGCCTCCCGGGCGAAGGCGACCAGCTCGTCGACCACCTCCGGGTCGACCCGGCCCCGATCGAACGCGGTGCTGGCCCAGCGCAGCGCGTCCCGGGCCAGGCCGTTGTCAGCCAGTCGCCGCAGCCGTGCCGCGTCGGGGATCGTGTCGCCGTACTCCTGGAACAACCACTCGAACGCAGCCCGGCGCTGGCGCTGGCGCTCGACGGGCGAGTCGAACATCGTCCGCTGCATGCCGAGGTCGCTGACCCGGTAGTACGCCTGGTCGGCGTCCTGGATGATCCCCACGTCGGCGCGCGTGGCCAGGCGCATCCACATCTCCAGGTCGCCGGAGTGCGGCAGCTCCGGGCGGTAGCCGCCCAGCTCGTGCTGGAGGCTGGTCCGCACCACCACCTCAGGGGACGCCACGCAGTTGCGGGCCTGCCGGCAGCGCGCTTCGATCCAGTCGCGGCCGGGGCGGACCTTCCACCGGCCCCGGGCCGACGGCGTCCGCGGTGGTGGCAGCGCCTCCTGCGAGCTGAAGACGACCGCTCGGCCGTAGACGAACCCGACGTCGGGATGGCCGTCCAGAAGTCTCGACGCACGCTCCAGGGCACCGGCGACCAGGAGGTCGTCGGCGGACAGCACGACGGTGTAGTCGCCGTCCGCCCATTCCAGGCCCTCGTTGTAGGTGGCGATGTGGCCCCGGTTCACCGGGTGCACCCGGACCTGTACCCGCGGGTCGCGGTCGGCCAGCTCCCGGGCCACGAGCCCGCTGCCGTCCGGCGAGGCGTCGTCGATGACCAGGACCCGTGTCTCGACACCCGCCTGGCCGAGGATGCTGCCGACGCAGCCCGGGAGGTAGTGGCCGTAGTTGTAGCAGGGGACGATCACGCTCACACTGCTCATCCGGCGGGGGACGCTAGCCCGTAGGCTGGCGCGGCCATGGATCGCGAGCCGGGTTGGGTGGCCCTTCGGCGGCCCGTGCGCTCCGGTGCGGCGCGATGAACATCCTGGTGTACCCGAACGAGCTGAAGATCGGCGGGAGCGCCATCAACGCCATCGACCTGGGCGGCGCCATGCGCCAGCTCGGCCACTCGGTCGTGGTCTACGCCACGCCCGGCCCGCTGGCCGAGCTGGTCGAGCGCCGGTCGGTCCGCCTGATCACTGAGGCGTACCCACCCCGGCCGCGCCCGTCGCCGGCCGCCATGCGCTCCCTGCGGCGGATCGTGCGCTCGGAGCGGATCGACCTGGTCCACGCCTACGAGCACTACGCCTGCATGGAGTCGTACTACGCCGCCCACCTCGCGTGCGGGGTACCGATGGTGGGGACGATCCTGTCGGCCGACGTGGAGCCGTCGATGCCGAGGTCGATCACCCTCACGGTGGGCACCCAGCAGCTGAAGGACCAGCTCCGACGCCGGGGGGAGGTCATCCTGCTCGAACCCCCGATCGACACGAGGGAGAACTCACCGGCGTTCGACGGGAGCGCCTTCCGGGCCGAGCACGGCCTCGACGACGGCGCTGTGAACGTGGTCATCGCGTCCCGGTTCACCCGGTACATGAAGGCCGAGGGCCTGTACCGGGTGATCGACGCCGTCGCCGGGCTGGCCGCCCGGCTGCCGCTGCGCCTGATCCTGGTCGGGTACGGGCGCTGCTACGACGACTTCGTCGAAAGGGCCGACGCCATCAACGCCGACGTCGGCCGGCGGGCCGTCGTCCTCACCGGCGCCATGGTCGACCCGCGGCCCGCCTACGCGGTGGCCGACATCACCGTCGGCATGGGCAGCTCGATCCTGCGGGGTATGGCGTTCGCCAAGCCGTCCATCGTGGTGGGCGAGCAGGGTTTCTCCGAGGTCTTCGGCCCGGACACCGTCGAGATGTTCCTCCGGGACGGCTTCTACGGCCTGGGCGACGGCGACACCTCGCCGGCTCGGCTGGCCCGCCAGCTGGAGGAGCTGTGCGGTGACGCGGCCCGGCGCGCTGAGCTCGGCGCGTTCGCCCGCCAGGTGGTCCTCGATCGGTTCGACCTGCATCGGCGGGCGGCCGAGCTGGAGCAGACCTACCGCGCCCTCGTGGCCCGGGGCGTCCGTACCCGCGACGTGCTGCCCGAGGCCGCCCAGACGGCCGGTCGGATCCTGTACTTCGACAAGCTCAAGCCCAGGGTGGCCCGCCGGAACGCGGCCGCCGCCCGGTGACGGCCGTCGACCAGGCACGCCGGGCCGACCTCCGCTACGTCCACCGGGGGTCGTTCTCCGGCATCGCCGGCTACCTGCGCACCGCGCTCGAACCGCGGGCATCGCTGTTCACCTACGACCTCCTGCCCCTGGCCCGGCGCCCGGCCCTGCTGCCGCAGCGGCTGCGGGCCATGGTCGAGGCCCGGCGTGAGGGGCGAGGTATCCCGTGGACCAAGACGGCCGCCTGGTCGGCCGCGGTGCAGCGCCGGGCATCCGCCGACGGCGCCCTCGCCGGAGGGCCGGTCCTGTTCGTGCAGACGTGGCCGGCCTTCGTCACCGACGGCGGGCTGCGGTACTCGATCTACACCGACCGCGTGGCCAGGGACGGCGCCGCCGGCGCCCAGGCCCATGCGTCACGGTTCACGCCGCAGTGGTCCGAGCGCGAGACGCGCTTCGTGCGGGGCGCCGAGCGTGTGTACCTGATGGGCCCGCACTGTCGCGAGGTCCTCGAGCGGTCCTACGGCGTGGCGCCGGAGCGGATCGCCGTCCTCGGCGGCGGCCCCAACATGGCCCTGGGCCCGCCGGTGGCGTCCGAGCGGTGCCGGCGCCTGCTCTTCGTGGGCGTCGACTGGCACCGCAAGGGCGGGCCCGAGCTCCTGGATGCCTTCGCCCGGGTGCGGGTCGACTTCCCCGATCTGGAGCTGACGCTGGTCGGGAGCGGCCCCGACCACCCGGTGCCGGCCGGCGTGCGGGCCCTCGGGCGGGTGCCGCACGCCGGCATGGACGCGGTGTACTCGGAGGCGGACCTCTTCGTGCTGCCGACCCACCACGAGGCGTTCGGCGTGGTGCTGATCGAGGCCATCACCAAGGCACTGCCGTGCGTCCACACGACGGTGGGGAGCCAGCGCTGGATCGTCGGTGATGCCGGCGAGGCGGTGGAGCCCGGGGACGTCGACAGCCTCGCGACGGCCATCCGCGCCGTCGTGGCCGACTACCCGTCCTACAAGCGCCGGGCCGACCGCCGCGCCGAGGAGGCGCGCCAGTCGTTGCGGTGGGAGGCCGTCGCCGACGTGATCGTGCGCGACATGGTGCCCGCCTGATGGCGCCGGTGCGGTCGCTGGCGCGCCGTCTCCGGCCGCCCGGCGCCATGGTCGAGCAGGTGCTCGGGGCCGGCCCGGTGGCAACCGTCGCCGACCGGGCCTGTCGGGGCCTGCGGGTGCTGGCCTATCACGGCCTGCCCGACCCGGCGCAGTTCCGGCGCCAGCTCGCGGTCCTGGCCTCGCGGTACCGGCCGGTCGCCCTGGAGGCCGTCGAGGCCGCCTTCCACGGCGGCCCGGCGCTCCCGGCGCGTGCGGTCTGGGTGACCTTCGACGACGGCGATCCCGAGGTCTTGGACCATGGACGGCGGCTCCTCGGCGAGGCCGGCGTGAAGGCGACGATGTTCGTGTGCCCGGCCGTCGTCGACGGCGACCGGCCCTACTGGTGGCAGGTTGTCGAGGATGCACTGTCCGCCGGCGTCCACCCTGAGGTCGACGGCGTGGTGTGGCGGGACCGCAGCCTGGTGGCCCGGCTGAAGACCATGCCCGACGTCGATCGCCGAGCGGTGGTGGCCGGCCTGGCCCACCGGCTGGGCGATGGTGGGCGCCGCCACCAGGCCACGCTCGGCTCGCTGCGGCGCTGGGTCGCCGACGGGCACACCGTGGGCAATCACACCTGGGACCATCCGTGCCTCGACCGCTGCGACGCCGATGCCCAGCGCGAGCAGGTGACGTCGGCCGACCGGTGGCTGGCTTCGGCCTTCCCGGGTACCCCCCGGGTGTTCGCCTACCCGAACGGCGACTGGGCGGCGGCCACCGAGCAGGTGCTGGCCGAGCTGGGGTACCGGATCGGCGTGCTCTTCGATCATCGCATCGCGGCGGCCGGTCAGGCGCCGCTGCGCCTCTCCCGCCTGCGCGTCTCTACCGACACCGAGCCCCGCCGATTCCGGGCCATCGTCTGCGGTGCCCACCCGCTCGTGTTCTCGATGACGGCCCAGGCGTCACGCCGGGCGTGACCGGCCCGGGAGGCCGGTCCCTCAGCGCTGATGGGTCTACCTTCCCCTCATGAGGTCCCCGGCGGGGAACGCTTGCAGCGCTTGTCCCTTGAGGACTGACGTGAGACCGCGTCCCCGCCGGGCGGCCTTGGAGGCCTGACGCCAACA
>Ga0187894_10006267_pt1 | contig 11740 bp, 6 predicted proteins | sample GBC1701081metaG_FD_136650 | JGI IMG/M metagenome (GOLD analysis project Ga0187894, IMG submission 136650) | White microbial mat communities from a lava cave in the Kipuka Kanohina Cave System on the Island of Hawaii, USA - GBC170108-1 metaG ...
CGTGGAGTACTACAACGCGATCGGCGGGTTCAGTCTGTTGAATCGCGTGTCTGCGAGTTATAACGGCTTCTTTTTCGTGGCGTTGAAGCCGTGGGACGAGCGGCGCTCGTCAGAACTCCAGGCCCGTGCGATTTTGCAGACATTGAACGGCCGCATGGCGAAAGAGATACCCGAAGCCGCGGCGTTCGCGTTCATGCCGCCGTCGATTCCGGGTCTCGGCAGTTCCGGCGGTTTCTCTTTCTGGCTACAGGATCGCAGCGGCGGCTCGATCGACTTTCTCGATCAAAACTTGCAGAAGTTTCTCGAGGCCGCGCGCAAACGGCCGGAGCTGACGGGAGTTGTGTCGCCGTTCTCCGCCTCGGTGCCGCAGGTTTATGCGGACGTCGATCGCGACAAGGTGTTGAAGCAGGGCGTGGCCGTGCACGACGTGTATCAAACGATGCAGGCGTATCTCGGTGGTCTGTTTCTGAATCAGTTCAATCGCTTCGGCCGGCAGTGGCGCGTGTTTTTGCAAGCTGAAGGCGAGGACCGGCTCAACGAAAACAGCATCCAGCAGTTCTACGTGCGCAACAACGATCAGACGATGGTCCCGCTTTCGTCATTGCTGACTACGAGGCGAATCAATGGTCCGGAATACACGAACCGTTTCAACGTCTATCGCGCCGCACAGGTGATTGGTTCGGCGGCGCCGGGTTACAGCTCGGGGCAGGCAATGGCCGCGCTCGAAGAGGTTGCGCGCGAAACGTTGCCGCAGGAGATCGGTTACGACTGGGCCGACCTGTCGTACCAGGAACGAGCAGCATCGGGCACCGCATTCAGTATTTTCGCGCTGTCGCTGGTGCTCGTGTTTTTGATTTTAGCAGCGCTTTACGAGAGCTGGTCGCTTCCGTTTTCAGTCTTGATGACGGTGCCTATCGCGATTTTCGGCGCGTTCATCGGATTGCTGTTGCGCAAATATGACCTCGACGTCTACGCGCAGATCGGGTTGATCGTGCTGATTGGCCTGGCGGCGAAGAACGCGATCCTGATCGTTGAGTTTGCGAAAGCGGAGTTGGAGAAGGGACGAAAGATTGTCGAGGCAGCGCTCGAAGGTGCGCGGTTGCGTTTGCGTCCGATTCTGATGACGTCGTTTGCGTTCATTCTTGGTTGTTTGCCGTTGTGGTTTGCCACCGGATCGGGAGCCGCGTCGCGGCGCATTCTGGGGACGGTCGTGATCGTCGGCATGTTGGCCGCGACCGGGATTGCGATCTTTATTATCCCGGTCTCTTTCTATTTGGTGGAACACTTCGTTACACGGCTGGGAAGGAAACGAGGTGAATCGAGTTCCGCTACGCCGGAGCCGGCGGCGGGAGACTGATCATGAGAAACGTTGTCACGGTGCTTGTGCTGTTCAGTTTGTTGACGAGTAGCGCAATGGCCCAGAAGCAGTCCCAAGCGCCGGCAGTTCAAACACCTGATCAGTTTCGCGGAGTGGATCCCACAGCGCCGCTTAGCCCGGAATCCATTGGCGACCTGAAGTGGTTCGACGTTTTCAAAGACGAAGAGCTACAGAAACTGATCAACCGGGCGATGGTGCGCAATTACGATCTACGCACCGCGGTAGCTCGCATTAACGCTGCGCGCGCGAATCTCGGACTCGCACGTTCAAATCAATTTCCGCAGTTTGAAGCAGGCGCAGATCTTACAAGCTCGAAAACGTCAAGAAACGGACAAACCATTCCCGGCGTCGGCGGACAAACACGCAGCATCGGCAGCGTGTTTCTGAGCCTGCTGAGCTTCGAGTTGGACATCTGGGGCCGGCGGCGACAGGAAACAAAAGCAGCGCGCGCTGAGTTGCGCGTGGCGGAAGAAGATCGCAAGACGGTGATGACCACCGTCGTGAGCGACGTCGCGACCGGTTATTTCGCTTTGCTGGAGCTCGATAGCGAACTCGACATCGCGAAACGCACGCTCGCCACGCGCGAAGACTCGCTACAGCTAATCCGCGCGCGACAGCAAGGCGGCGTCGCGACCCTGCTCGACGTGCGGCAAGCGGAAGAACTCGTTTACCAGGCATCGCAAACGATTCCCGACACCGAACGTCTAATCGAGCAAACCGAGAATCAGATCAATCTTCTGCTGGGCGACAAGCCCGCGCCAATCACCCGCGGTAAACCTTTGAACGAGCAACAGGAACTGCCGGCAGTGCCCGCTGGTTTGCCTTCGGCACTGCTCGAACGCCGGCCTGACATTCGCGCCGCCGAACAGGAACTCGTGGCCCAGCGCGCACTCGTCTCCGCCGCACGCAAAGCTTACTTTCCGACGATCAGTTTGACCGGGCTGCTGGGTTTTCAGAGCAATCAACTCTCGAGTCTCTTCAGTGGCCCAAGCGGCGCGTGGACATTCGTTCCGCAGATCACGCAACCGATCTTCACCGGCGGACGGCTCAAATCAAACGTGAAGTTTGCGCGCGCGCAACAGGAGCTCGCCGTGGTGCAATACGATCAGACGATCCAAACCGCCTTTCGCGAAGTTTCAGATGCGCTGGTGCAGTATCGCAAAGTGAAGGAGATTCGCACGCAACAGGAGCTGCTTGTGAACACCTTGCGCGATCGCGTGCGGCTGGCTTACTTGCGTTATCAGGGCGGTGTCGACACGCTCTTGAACGCGCTGGACGCCGATCGCGACCTGTTTGACGCCGAGCGCAATCTCACCCTGACCAAACGCGACGAACTTTTATCGCTGGTCCAACTCTACAAAGCTTTGGGTGGCGGCTGGCAATAAGGCCACGGACAACACGGATTGACACGTCTTTGTGCTCCGATCTGTGTTAGTCCGTGTTAGTCTGTGGCGCATGAAGAGCCTTGCCTGGCTAATCCTCTTTGCCCTTACCGTGCCGGCACAGGAGCCACAGGATGTAGTGCGCATCTCGACCAACCTGGTCCAGATTGACGTCGTCGTAACCAAAGACGGCAAGCAAGTCGCCGATCTGAAGGCTGAAGACTTCGAAATACGCGAAGACGGCCGTCCACAACCGATCACAAACTTTGCCTTTATTTCAATAAATTCTACTTCCACCAAACCCGCGCCCGGAACACCGTCAGGTCCAACCTCGCCTGCGCCCGCGCCGACACTCCCGTACGAAGTCAAACGCACGGTCGCGATCGTCGTCGACGATCTCGGTTTGTCATTCGAAAGCATGGCCAACCTGCGGCAGTATCTGCGCAAGTTCGTCAGCGAGAGTTTGCGTCCGAATGATCTCGTCGCGATCATTCGCACCGGCGGCGAGGTTGGCGCGCTACAACAGTTCACGACAGATCCCCGTGTGCTGACAAACGCTATCGCCGATCTGAAATGGAACCCGTGCAGCCGCGTCGGCGCCAGTGTCCTGATGCCTGAGAGATCGTTGATTGTGCAGGTGCCGCCCGAGGCGGAAATGCGCGGCCGCGTGCTTCCCGATCGTTCGCCCGGCAGCAATCAGGTCCAAAGACAAAACACGGCAAACGAATCGAATCCGTGCTCGATTGGCAATTCAGTTAACTATTCAATCAGTGCGATTCGTTTCATCCTGCGCGGCATGCAGGATCTGCCGGGGCGCAAGTCGCTGCTGATCGTCTCGGACAACCTGCCGATGGAACGCCAGGAAAACGCACCGGTGGATTTAGGCTTCAAGCGCCCGGTCACTGACTACGCAAACATCATCGATGTTTGGACGCAGGCGACTGTTTACAACGATGGTCTTCATGGACTCGCGGAACAAGCTATTCGTTCGTCAGTCGTGATCTACGGCGTCAGTTCGCAAAGACTCCAGACGACTGGAGTGCAACCGGCGGACGAGCTGGGCTTTCCACCGCAGACCATGGTGCGCGGCAGGGGAGGAGTGGACACGACTCAGCCCAACAACAATCCTTTGTCGCGCTTGATGAACAACCGTTCCGCCGAGCTGCAAAAGAACTTCGACGGCGCGGAGTTGCTGGCGAAGGAAACCGGCGGTTTTGTGATTCGCAACAAGAACGACTTCGGCATCGATCGCGTGCTGGAAGATCAGAACGGCTACTACTTGATCGGTTACCGGCCCGAGAGCGAAACATTCAAACGGCAACTCCACAAGATTCAGGTGCGCGTCAAGCGCGGCGGTTTCGCCGTGCGAACGCGCGCTGGTTTTTACGGCGTCACTGAGAACGCGGCCGCTGCGCCACCATCAGAACGCGATCGCCTGAACCGGGCGCTCATCTCGCCCTTTGGCGCAAACGAAATCGCCTTACGTTTCACCGCGCTCTTTGCAAACGATCCGGTTCGAGGGTCCATGTTGCGCACGTTTGTGGTGATCGATCCGAAGGATCTCACGTTCACCGTCGAGCCAAACGGAACGCGCACTGCAAAACTCCATCTGATGGGTGTTCTCTTCAGTGAAAACGGCGCTGTCGTTGACCGGCCTGAGTGGAACGTTACGTCCGCGCTGAACACCGAGCTCTATGAACGCGCGCAACGTGAAGGACTGGTCTACGGTTTTGATATGCCGTTGAAACGCGCCGGAACTTTCCAGTTGCGGTTAGCCGCGCACGATCTGGTTTCACAAAGGATTGGCGCATCCGGCCAGCTTGTCCAGGCGCCTAATCTGAATGACGGCCAATTCGCGCTGTCGAGCATCCTGCTCTACGCGGACGAACCCAACCCACAAACGAACCTCGACGATGAGTGGCGGCGAAGCCTGGTGCTGCGGCGATTCAATCAGGGAGCGTCGCTGGTCTTCGGCTACACGATCTACAACGCCGTTCTCGATAAGAAAACGCGTCAGCCGCAGTTAACCACGCAAACGAGTGTCTATCGCGATTCGGTAAGGGTCTACAGTTCCGATCGCGTGCCCGTTGCAACCGCGGACCAAACGGATTTGAAACGGATCGCCACCGGCGCGCGTCTGCAACTCGGGCCGGCGCTGACGCCCGGCGAATACGTGGTGCAAATTGTGGTGGAAGATCAGGTCGCGAAGCGCACCACTACTCAACTGACACAGTTTGAAGTGGTGAAGTAAGCGTAGTTTGAGGTGGTGAGGAAATTCGTAAACCTGTGCGACGGTCGATCATCACCATCGCCGTTCGTCCCGCCGGAACATTCACTGAGAACCGTTTTCTTGTTTGCAGATCCGTTACCTGCATAGCCGTGTCTCGATTCGTCTCCGAAACAAACGTGTAAAGCACAACGTCACGGAACACCGACGGCAGCACCAGCACCGCGGGCGTGCGCGGCGTCGCAGTAAAGATCGGCGCCACCCGCGCCTGCGCCATCGCAAAGCGATAAAACGCAACGAGCGCCTGCATCGAATCACCGAGCTCGAGTGGCAACTCACTCTTAACTAGCCGTCCCTCGCCATACTTTGAAACAACGGGTCCTTTACTCGAATTCTCGATCCTGCTTTTTTCAATCCGTTGAATTTCTTCCCCTTCGAACCGCACCAAATAGTTCCGTCCATTAACTGCGAAACTCTCCGTTTGCGCCACCGGCAATGAATCTTCTCTCGTAACAATCGCCCCCGACATCGCCACCGTCGCACCCTGTTCCATTCTCTCAACCAGTACGTCCCAACACTCCGGCATCAACAAGCGCGGCGCGGGCACAATGATCAACTTGGCCGGATACGCATGATCCGCCAGCGTGTACTCACTGATCGCCTGCATCGGCACGCCGCAGTGGTAATACATCGCCCGCACACACCGGCGCGTCGCTTCGTAAGCAAAGCTGCGCGGTGAAAACATGTGCGAATGAGGAATCAACATCACCACCTGTTCCGGCTGCCGGTCGCGCAAGCGCCGCCCGTGTTGGGCCATGAACTTCGCGATCGCCAAAAACGGCTCCAACTCCGGCTTCGCTGTTCCGTCGACGCGATGAAAACCAATCCCGACTTCATTCGTCGAATTCATGTAAGGATTCGTGTTCCAAATCCACTCGATGAACCCCGCGCCATCAGCCGCAAACGAAAGCGCCAGCTTGCGTTCGAGCAGATTGCTGACTTCCTGTTCGCTGCGCCACGGCCTGTCGCCCTCGGCGCGCTCGTAAAACATCACGCCGGTTTCTTCCATCAAACTCGCCTTCGACGGCACTTTCGCCAGCACGCTGTCCCAAACGAGATCGTCGTTGGCCCACCAGTTGTGAAGCGAAGTGAAATCGACGAGCGGCGCGAAGAACTGAATGTTTGGACTGTCGCCCAATCCTGCTTCGTCCTGACCGACCGTGATCAATTGCTTCGGATTGCCGTTGCCGCGCACGGCGGCGGTCATCTGTTTGGTCCAACGCATGAACATGTCTTGCGCGAAGAGCCGGTAGTCGAGTGTTTTGAGCGGCGCGCGTTCGTCGATGAGGTTAACGCTCTCGAAGTCCTGAAGCCTGGGCAGTTCGAGCACATCGTCACGTGTCGTGCTCCAAATGTGTTGCAGTTGGGTCACCAGATCGGCGTCATCCGCAGCGGGATACCGTTCTTTGAGCCACTGCTTCCACGCAGCGGTTTCGTATTCATCATAATTCGGCCGGCAGCTCCACAAATGCTTCGGCGAACAGAACGAAGGTTCGTTGATGAAATCCCACAGCACGTCGTCGATGTGGCGGCAACGTTCAGTAAACGCCGAGATAAACTGCTGCTGCGCTTTCACGGCGCGCGGATCGAGATAGGCGTTTACGCCGCCCCACGTCTCGGGCAGAAAAGCGAAGAACGTAAAGATCACCGGAATGTCATACTTGTGCGCCGTTAGTAGAAACGCATCAAACGCGCGCAGCACGCCTTCGTTCACCTTGCCGGGCTCGGGCATGTATTTCTTCCAACCGGTCCAGATGCCGGTGCGGATCATGTTCACGCCGGCCTGTTTCATTTGGCGAAAGTCGCGATCCCATACGAACGGGTTTGGTTCGAAGAGAAAGCGGCGATGGACATCGGAAGCCATGTAGGTCGTGCCAGTTACCGGATGAACTTTGCCGTCGCGATAGAAGAAATGATTATCGACGGTCAGCGGCTGGCCGCGCTTGAGCAATTCCTCGTCATAAACCCAAAAGCCGTTGCTATGTACATATTCCTGAGCGCGCGCGTGTATTTGGTACAACCCTGGCTTGTCTGTCCGTGGTATCCGTGTTAGGTCTGTGGCCACGACCTGGCCTGCCGGATCACGCACCTCAACACTGTAGTTACTCTTCGCGCCTTCAATCGATACCGAAGGAACTTCTCCTGCTCGATAACAAGCGAAGTCACTGCGCACGCGAAAACGAACCGCTCCCTGCGAAGCTCTTTCAATCAAGACTCTCACGGCATTCGCCGTGAGAGTGCCGCTGAAGTTCGCCAACACCCAACGCCCACCCGCGAACTCCCCCCGGTGGCGATCGATCTGAATGATTGGCGCTGCGATCGCACGTCCCTCGCGATTCAAGCCCACAACCAAAGGCTCGACTACCCCTTCGTGTGGGCCATCACTACCTGCTTCGTCGGGTTCATTGCTCGTCGAACTCAAACGCACGTAGAGCTCATATATCTCGAGTGCTTCGAAAGCACGCGTCAACTCCTCGTTAGCACTTTGGTATTTGACGACCTTATCGGCGTTGACAGAGAAGAAATGCGTGATGCCGAGTCGCTTGTGATAAACAGCTTGATAAGGCATGACGGGCCAACCGGAAGGAGTGCGCCGTACTGGCAGCGACAAAGGCACACCGCCCAGATTCAGCCAGTTACCACCGTCCTGCAAATACTTGAGGATCACGTTCCACGCGCGTCTCGGAAACACGGATCCGTAGGGATTGACGAAGAGATTGAAGTCGCGCGCGTTGAGCCGCGCAATCAGCTCCTGCTCGGAAAGAAAGGTTAAAGGACCGCTGAGCGAGAAATCGAAGCTATGACGCCAGGGAGGCTCCTGTTCCTGAAAGACGGCGATGCGCGTAGTTTGCGCTTTAACAATACGCGGAAACGCGCCAACGACAGCCGCGCCACCCAAAGTTTGCAGAAACGTTCGTCGTGGAAGTTTTTTAGCCACGGATAGACGCGGACCATATTACACTAGACCGATTGCCGATTGCCGATTGCCGATTTGAGAAAAAGGCGGAACCTCGACCTCTTCTCCGCCTCTTCAATCGGCAATCGGCAATCGACAATCGGCAATGTACTGCGTATGTCGATTTCTACGGCCAGACAACGACTTGTGGAATATCTCGGCCTTTCGTTGCTGCTCGGAATGGTAGCGGCGATTGCCATGCTCGTCTTCCTCGGCTGGCTCACCGACGAAGTGCTCGAAGGCGATGCGCGCCGCTTCGACGACATCACGCGCGAGGCCGTTCACACCTTCGCTTCGCCAACAATGACGACGGTGATGCACGGCCTCTCGTTTATCGGCTCGTCGCTTTTCCTCACGATCGCCACGGCCGCGGTTATCGTGATCTTTGCGTTACGTGAGTGGGGGCGCGAAGCACGGCTCTTCGCGCTCACGATGATCGGCGCGTCGGTGTTGAACATCACGCTGAAACTGGCGTTCAAACGCGCACGTCCGGTCCCGTTTTTCGATCTCGCCGCGCCCGCGTCTTACAGTTTTCCGAGTGGGCATTCACTGGCGAGTTGCTGCTTCTTTGCCGGACTAGCCGCGATTCTTTCCGGACGCGTCAAAAGCAAACGCGCGCGAATGCTCATCTGGATCGCGGCGTCGGTGATGTTTCTTTTGATCGGACTCTCGCGCATCTATCTCGGCGTGCATTACACGACAGATGTCATCGCGGGATTCAGTGCGGCGTTAATTTGGATCGTAGTGGTGAGGTTTGTCGAATTGCAGTTGGCGAGACGGCGCCAACGGAAAACTGTGCCACAAAGAAGCACAAGAAGCACAGGAAGCACAGAAAACACTAAAAATATCTGAACTCATTTGTGCTTCTTGTGCCTTTTGTGGCTAAAGCTTCAGGCGCAGCTCGACTGAAAGTCCGCCATCCTTGGCATTCGCGGCTTTGACCGATCCGCCGTGCATGCGCACCGCGCGCTCCGTGATCGCCAGGCCCAAACCGGTGCCACCACCACTCTGCCGATCGCGCGCATCCTCCGTGCGATAGAACGGGTGAAAGATCTTCTCCAGCGCGTCATCCGGAACCCCGTTGCCGCGATCGCGAACGCTGATCACCGCAAAGTTTCCACCGCCCCCATTCTGCCGTTGCAACGCGACCTCGACCGCCGTTCCCTCCGGCGTGAAGCGCACCGCATTGCGTACAACGTTTTCAACCGCGCTTCGCAGCAAGTCTTCGATGCCATTGATCGAGCATCGCTCGGTCCAAACCACTTGCACCGATCGATTCACACCGCGGGCCTCGTAGTCTGCGTCTTCCGCCACGTCGCGCACGAGCGACGAGAGATCGATCGTTGTCCGTTTGCGGCCGTCGGTGCCGCTTTCGAGCCGCGTCAACTCCAGAAGCTGACTGATCATCTCGTTCAAGTTGTCTGACTCGCGTTCGATGCGATCCAGCGCGCCACTCGCTTCCGCGCCCGAACGTTGCCGCGCTAAACCAAGCGCAACGCCAAGACGCGCGAGCGGCGAACGCAGTTCGTGTGAAATGTCGCCGAGCAGACGTTGCTGCGCTTTGACCATCGACTCTAAACGCTCAGCCATGCCGTTGAAATCGCGGCCTAGCTGTCCGACTTCATCGCGGCGTTTGGTCAGCCTGGCTGCGACGCGCGCGCCGAGATTGCCTTCCGCGAGTTCGTTGGTTGTCGTGCGGAGTTTTAAGAGCGGCGTCGTCAAATAACGGGCGAGCCAGAAGCAGAAGATGCCGCCGATCACCAGGATGACGAGCAGGCGCAAAAGCTGAGGCTGCAAACCCTGCTGAAATGTCGGCCGCGGAATATGGGCCACGTACATGTAACGCTGGCCTTTTGAACTGACGACCGGACGCGCCACGATTGTTTCACGACCGGCAAAATTGAATTCGACCTCACGGCTTTCTGCGGCTCTCGCGATCAGTTCACTGGTGCCGGGAGGCGGGGTCCGTCCGGAAAGTTCTTTCCCGCTTTCATCGAAGAACGTGGCACTGACACCGGAAGACTTCTCCGTTGCTTGCAGCGCGGAGTTCAAAGCAGCCGCGCCCGATTGTTCGTAAATCTCGGCGGCCCGCAGGGCATTTGGACCAACCTGGGTGAGGTCGCGCCACGAACGCCTGATCGGCGTCGGGCGCGTGAGTGCAAAGATTGCAAACGTGGCGACGTTGATAATGATCATCGCCAGCCAGAACCAGATGAAAATTTTCAGATAAAGACTGCGAAAAGGGATCTTCATTCTGGCTTTTCTGTCGTTGCGCCGTAGATGTAACCAACGCCGCGAATGGTCTTGATTCGTTCGAGACCGTTGAGTTGGTGGCCCAACTTCTTGCGCAGGTTACTGACGTGCATGTCGATGCTGCGATCGAACGGCGACAATTCGCGTCCGAGAACTTCTTTGACCAGATCTTCTCGTTTGACGATCTGGCCGGCGTTGCGCAGCAGTATTTCGAGTAGATCGTATTCGACCCCAGTTAGTTCGATTATTTCTCCCGAGCGGCGGACGTTGCGAGTGTTGGAATCCATTTCAATATCGCCAAGACGAATCGTTTCGCGAACAGTGGTCGCGGATTCGATTGGCTGAGCGCGCCGCAGCACGGCGCGAATGCGAGCAACCAGTTCGCGAGGATTGAAAGGCTTGGGCAAGTAATCATCGGCGCCGATCTCCAGCCCGACGATGCGATCGACGTCATCGCCGCGTGCAGTGAGCATCAGCACGGGAATGCGCGAGCGCGCTCTGATCCGGCGCAACACGTCGAAACCGTTCGTGCCCGGCAGCATGACGTCGAGGACCACGAGATCGTGCTCATTTGACAGAGCTCGATCTATGCCGCGCTCGCCGTTGTGAATCGCTTCAACCGTGTAGCCTTCGGGTTGAAGATATTCGCCAACGAGCTCGCACAAGCCGACGTCGTCGTCGATTACCAGCACGTGTTCCATCGGTTGCTCGGCCAGATTGTACATTTTTGATTTCCAATTTCCGATTGTCGATTTAGCTTAAGATGTTTCGACCGCCGTATTAATCGACAATCAACAATTGGCAATCGGCAATGTACAACAGGCGCGAATTTCCGTGCGTAAAGAAGTGTCAATCGCAAAGTCTACAGAACTGACAAAACTTTACAATCCATTGACAGACTCTTTACGCCCCTTTTGAGTACAATCCGTGGCTCAAAGCTGCGCGTAACGCACTCTATCCGCGCCAATTAAGCTGAATCGAAGGAGCTTCGGAATGAAGAGAATGGTAACGGCCATCGCCCTGTGCCTTTTGGCGCTTGGCTCAGCGGGAGTCGCATTGTCGCAGCAACGGCCCGGATCTTTGCGCGGCCAGGTGCTCGATGAATTGGGCGGCGCGATTGTTGGTGCGAGTGTGACCGCCATCGATGCGACAGGCAAAGAGAAGTCGATCGTTACGAATGACAGCGGCACTTACACCATCAACGGACTGGCTCCCGGCAAATATACGCTGCGCGTGGTGAACGCCGGCTTTGCGATGTATGAGAACACGGAAGTCGACGTGGTTTCCGGCAAAGCACAACAACTCGACGTCACCTTGAAAGTAGCGATCGAAGAGCAGCGCGTCACCGTTGCGACCGACAATCGCGAGCTCAGCACGGAACCCGAAAACAACGCCGGCGCAATAGTGTTGAAAGGCGAAGACATCGACGCGCTGCCGGACGATCCGGACGATATGGCCGCCGCCCTGCAAGCACTCGCTGGCCC
>Ga0187894_10006268_pt1 | contig 11739 bp, 8 predicted proteins | sample GBC1701081metaG_FD_136650 | JGI IMG/M metagenome (GOLD analysis project Ga0187894, IMG submission 136650) | White microbial mat communities from a lava cave in the Kipuka Kanohina Cave System on the Island of Hawaii, USA - GBC170108-1 metaG ...
CGGGCGACGGCTCCGTTGCCGCTTTCCACCGCGTCGTAGATGGCGACGGCGGCGGTCTGGGTGCGGCCCGGAATGTTTCCGGCGACCATGATGGTGACGCCGAAATCGCCGAGGGAGCGAGCGAAAGAGAGAGCGATGGCGGCGAGAATGCTGCGTTGGGCGAGCGGCAGAGTGACGCGCCAGAAGACGCTCCACTCGGGCGCGCCGAGGGTTCGGGCCGCACGTTCGTAGTCGTGGGACACGCTTTCCAAGGCGGCTCGCGCGGACTTGATCAGAAGGGGAGCGGAGTGCAAAGTGGCGGCGATGATGGCGGCTTTAACGGTGAAAACGAGCGGGGCTCCGGTGATGGCTTCATACGCGCGCCCAAACCAACTTTCGCGGCCGATCAGCGTGAGCAGGTAGAACCCGAGAACCGTGGGCGGCAGAACGAGTGGCAGGGTGAGGAGCGCATCGAGGAATTCCTTGCCGCGGAAATTGCGGTTGGCGAGTATGTAGGCAAGCCACAGGCCGCCGAGCGTTGAAATTAGCGTGGAAGCCAAAGCAACGCGCAAACTGAGCCAGAGCGGAGACCAATCGAGGTCCATGTGGAAGTTTTCCATTATAAAGGGATCGAAGGGTGATCCAACGCACGGATGTTAGACTGGCGTTGGTCATGAGGATTCGCGGGGGCGGGGCGGCATTGGCGGTTTTGCTGTCCGTTACCGGCATAGCGTTGTGCAGCGAGCCGCAGGACCCATCCGACACAACGGCGCCGCCGGTTGCGCCGGCGCAGCAGGCGCCCGCGATCGCGCCGCTGACGGTTCGCGACCGCGGCAAATATCACTTAAAGCGCGCGTTCGGGCCCGAGGCTCTGGCGACTAGTGCTGTCAACGCGAGCGTTCAAACGTGGCGCGGCCGGCCCGAGGGATGGGGTCAGGACGCCGAGGGGTTTGCCCAGAGATTCGGGATGCGAATGTCGAGATCCATTCTGAGCAACAGCATCATGTTTGGGATTGGGGCGGCGACGAAGGATGATCCCCGCTATCGCCGATCCGGGCGGACAGGAGCGTTTCCGCGCATCGGGTATGCGATTACGAGATCGTTCCTTCATCACGATCAGCATGGCAAGGCGATTCCGGCGTATTCGCGATTCGCCGGGGTGATTGGATCGAACGTGTTGACGAGAACGTGGTACCCGCCGGGCGACGACAGATGGGACGATACCGCGCGGCGCTCCGCATTCCAGCTCGGCTCGGGCGTAATCTGGAACATTTTGCGCGAGTTCAAGCCCGACATCCTGCGAAAGTTGGGAAGATAGGGTTTGACCCCGGAGCAACTTTTGCAGGAGGCGGCGTCGCTTGACTCGCTTCAATTGACGGACGTTCAGGCTTGTGAGTATGAGTTGTTGATTACGGGAGCGCTGGCGCCGCACGAAAATTACGATTCGGCTTTTCCGTTGTGGAGCGAGCGCGCATTCGAGCCGGGTGAACGCGTTGCGTTGCGCGACGCCTTCAATGAGCGCCTTGCGGTGATGGACGTTCGGGACTGCCACGATGGGGATCAAGGCTTCCGGCTGCAGGGTTCGCTCGAGGTGATCCGGCGGCCGCGATGGCGAGGGCTGCTCCCGTTCCGGCTTACGCCCGCCGAGTTAAAGCAACGGTTGCCGGAATCGGTTGGCTGGCTGCCATCGCCTTGGCCGACTGTGGAGGAGGAGCAGGCGGTGGTGGAGCGATGCCACGCGGCCGGGTTGGGATTGCTGACGCTGGTGTCGTCGCACTACCCCGCGCAGCCCGACTTGTTCACGCGGGTACGGGCGATTCAAGCGGTGTTACCGGATCAAATCCGGCATGAGCTGGTGGTGGCGCCGATAGGCTCAGGCGGGCGGGAACTGGCCGAAGCCGTTGCGCGGAATTACGGAGCCAAAGAGATCATTGAGCCGAGGGGGTCGACGCTTCGACCGGCGGTGGCGGCGATCCGGCAGGAGGTTTTGCCCGATCGAAACCGTCAGGGTTTTTGCGTTTGGTTTACGGGACTGCCTTCGGCGGGGAAGTCGACGATCGCGCTCGAGCTGGCGACGATGATTGAGGAAGGCGGGCGGCGGCTGACGGTATTGGACGGCGATGTGGTGCGGACGCATCTTTCGAAGGGGCTGGGATTCTCGCGCGAGGATCGGGACACGAACATTTTGCGGATTGGATGGGTGGCCTCGGAGATTGTGCGGCATCATGGGGCGGTGATCTGCGCGGCGGTAAGCCCGTACGAAGGAACTCGCGAGCGGGTGCGGGCGATGGTGGGGGACGAGCGGTTCGTTCTGGTTTATGTGGCGACGCCGGCGGAGGTGTGCGAAGAGCGGGATGTGAAGGGCTTTTATCAGAAGGCGCGGGCGGGAAACTTGAAGGGTTTTACGGGTGTGGACGATCCGTATGAGGAGCCGGTGAGGCCGAATTTGCGTGTTGAGACGCTAGGGACAACACCGCAGGGCAATGCGCGTTTGGTTACGGATTATCTGACTCAGCAAGGGTTTTTATAGGAGGCTGTTTACAAGCCCCACTTGCCGGGGCTGTTCAGCTTCTTACCTTAGTTCTTACCTAAACGTCTCGAAAAAAGAGTTCGAACACGAGACGATTTTTGGGTTGGTTCGTCGAATGGTGCTGAGAGGACAACGTCTCCGCACGAGCACCCTTTCCCCAACCATCCAATGATTCGTGCGGAGACGCCCTCTCTCTCGCCAACCGGGGAAGATCAACGAGTTCAACGGAATCATAGCACCGTTTTTCGCCGGAGGGCAGGCGGACTTCTTACCTCATGCGGGGGCTGTTCTTACCTGCTTCGAGGGCTGCCGGTTTCTTCGCCGCCAAGGGTGCGTTGAGAAACTCGACAACGGGCAGCATGGCCTGGAAGCGTTTGATGATTTCCTTGGCAAAGGTTGGCTTGGTGGCCGATTGGGGGGGCATGTTGACGTCGAAATACCATTGCTTCTTTTTCAGGAGATCGATTGCCGGATGATCGGCGGGGAAGCCTTTGGGAGGGCGGCTGAGGGATTCGCCGTGAAGATCGCCGGCGAGTTGGCGCGCGGGTTTGGCTTTGAGGAGTGCGTTGAGCTGGGCGTGATGATCGGCCAGATGGTTACGGAGTTTGAGGAGCGCGGGAGGGTCCGGCATATAGACGCCTCCGGCCACGACGATTTCTTCGGCCGAGACGTGGAAGTAGAGGGCTCCGGCCTGGTGGCGTGGAAGCGAGCGTTTGGTGAAGATCGCGGCGATGTGGGTTTTGTACGGCTCCTTGTTCTTGCTAAAGCGGGTATCGCGATAGATCCGGTAGACGGCTTTCTTCGGCTCGGTTACGTAATCCGGGGCGGATTTGGCGAGTTCGGCGTTGATGGCTTCGACCATGGCTTCCATTGGCGCGCGGAGTTTTTCGTCATAGATATGCTTGCGCTCCTGAAACCATTCGCGATTGTTGTTGCGTTTCAACTGGCGGAAGAAAGAAAGTCCTTCGGCGGGGAATCCGGAAAATTTGTTGGGCATGGGGCGGCTCGGCTATCCTAAATGATTCTAGCTTTGGCCTCGCTCCCTTTTTCAAACGAGATCGCCGCGGAATTGCATTCGCTGGGGCTTGTGGTGCGCGAGCGCGCACCGCTTTCCGAGTTCACGCGATTTGGCATTGGCGGGGCGGTGGCGGTGCTTGCGGACGCTTTCGACGAAGCTGCTTTGATTGCGGCGTTGAAGGCGACGCCGGCGGTGGTGCTGGGAGAGGGATCAAACGTGATTGCGGCGGATGAGGGCTATCCGGGCGTGATTCTTCGATACAGGGGATCGAAGATCGAAATGGATTCGGGAGCGATTGTTTGCCAGACGGGCGCGAGCTTGCAGGCGTTGGTGGATTTTTCGATTGAGCGCTCGCTTGCGGGGTTGCATACGATGACGCGGATTCCCGGCTGGGTGGGCGCGGCGCTTTACGGGAACGCGGGCGCTTATGGGAACTCGATCGGGCCTTATGTGGAGTCGGTGCGTTTTACCGATGGCGCGGAGGCGCGGGAGTTTTCAAACGAGGAGTGCGAGTTTCGCTACCGGGAGTCGGTGTTTAAGCGGCAAAAGGAGTGGGTGCTGCTTTCGGCGCGGGTGCGCCTTCCTGGGGGGGACGCGGAGGCCTTGCGATCGCGGGCGGATGAGATTCAGCGGGTGCGGGATGCGAAGTATCCGCCGGCGATGCGATGCGCCGGGTCGATTTTCAAGAATTTATTGGTGGCCGAGCTTCCGGCGGAATTGGTAAGGGCGCTTCCGCCGAAGGTCGTAATCGAGGGCAAAGTTCCTTCGGCCTGGTTTTTGGAGCAGGTGGGCGCCAAGGGAATGCGGCGCGGAGACATACAGATCGCGGATTACCATGCGAATTTGATCTACAACGACGGCGCGGGGAAAGCGGCGGATTTGGTTTCGTTGATCGCCGAGGTGAAGGCGCGAGTCCTGGAGCGGTTCGGACTCGCGCTCGAAGAAGAAGTGCAGTACGTTGGCTTCGATCGCTAGAAAGTCAATCGCAGCGCTAATTGGAATGTGCGCGGGAGATTGGCTTGCGAGGTAATGCGTCCGAAGTTCCCGCTGGTTGGATTGGTTTCCGGGCCGTTAAAAATCGCGTGGTTGAACAGGTTGAAGGTTTCGGCGCGGAACTGGATTTTGACGCGTTCGACGATTGCCACGGACTTGATGAGCGATAGATCGATGTTGTTGATGCGGTCGGTGCGGTAGGCGGAGAATGCGCTGGGAAGAGTGCGGACGTTGCGGTCGAGTTGGCGCGACGGATTCGTTTCGAAGCGAGTGGTGTCGAAAGCGCGCGAGAGGTTGCGAGCGTCCCACTGGATGTCGCCGCCGTAGTAGATCATCGTGTTGCGGTCTTCGAAGCTGACGGGGCCGCCCGTTTGCAAGTTGAAGATGCCGGCTAGCTGCCAGCCGCCGACGAGGCGGTTGAGGACGGGTCCGGAGCCGGAGGCGAAGCGTTTGCCGCGGCCGAAGGGCAACTCGTAGGTGCTGGAGAAAACGAAGCGGAGGGGGCGGTCTTCGCCGGCGATGCGGTATTCGAGTCCGGTAGCCGAGGGGTAGAGGAAGCGCGCGGCTTCGAGGAATTTCGACCATTGGAAGTTCATGAGGAATTGGAAGCCGTTCGAAAAGCGCTTGTCGAGGCGGGCTTGCAGCATATGGAAGTTGGAATAGCCGCGAGTTTGGGCGTCTTCGCGAACGCCGTTGTTGCCGTTGAACTGAGGATAGGGGCGGAGGAGGTTCTCGGCGTTGATGGTGGCGCCGTTTAGCGAGGTGCCGGGGAGCAGGTTTTGGAACGGGTTTGGCACGAGGGCGGACAGGCGGTCGATGGTTGCCTGATCGCGCGTGGGAAGCGTGGACAGGTACTGTGCGGGGATGGGGTTGTTGTTTTCACGGTCTACCGGGAGTTTCTCCGCTTTCGACCCCATGTAGCCGAGTTCGAGGAGCAAGTTGCTACCGAGCTCGCGTTGAATATTGAAATTCCAGCGGATGGTGTAGGGCTGATTGAGTTCGCGGTTCACGTAGCGGACGCTTTGACCGAGGAACGTGTTGACGCCATTCGCGTTGCCGACGGGCTGAAGGATACCGGAGGGGAACGGGTTGGCGAAGGTGGCGGCGGGCGTTTCGAAATTGTTGAGCGTAGCGACCAGTTGCGTGGTCTGGCTGAAGCCGGGCTGTTGAATTCCGAACGTGCCGGCCGTGGCATAGAAGACTCCAACGCCGCCGCGAAGAGCGGTTTTCGAGCCCAGGGCGGCGGGCGACCAAGCAAAGCCAAACCGGGGGCTGATGGCGTTGTTGGCGGTGTCATAGATGGTGCGGTTGTTGGAATCGGCGAAGAGAATTCCGCCAACCGGGTTGAACTGGCTTACCGGCAGCAGCGTGTTGGGGCGCGCGGCGTAGGCGGCCTTGGCGGCGGCGGTGATGCTCAGGTTGGCCGTAGGATCGAAGCCGCGCACGGCACGGTCCCAGCGCTCGATGGTTTCCGTTTCTTTTTCGTAGCGCAGGCCTAGATTAAAGGTTAAGTTGGCGCGCACGCGGAGATCGTCCTGCAGGAAGAAGGCCATGTAATTGGCGCTTTGCGTGCGCGTGGCGTTCACGTCGAAGCTGCCGCTGGTGGGGAGGCCGAGCATGAAGGCGGAGAAGTCCTGGCCGAGCGGGGCGGTGGGCGAATTGTCGAGGGGGCCACGCGTCCAGTTCTGATTGAAGGCGTAGAGGCCGGAGGAATTGCCGAAGCTGTTGGAGCTTTCGCGTTGCGTGCGGAGATCGGTTCCGAACTTCAGAGTGTGGCGGCCGCTGACTTTGGTGGCGGCGAGGAAGATCTGGTAGTTGTCGAAGGGCGTGCGGTCGCCGCCGCTATCGCCGAAGTCAGTGGCGTTGCTGAAATCGATGCGCGGCAGGACGAGTTTGGTGCTGGCGGCGCGAAGGCTTGCGGGCAGGCCGAGCGTGGTGAAGTCGAAGCCGTCGTGCGGGCGGGTGTTGCCTTCGACGAAGCGTGTCCAGTTGCCGCGCGTGTTTACGAAGAAGGTTGGGGTGATGGTGTAGACGTCGTCGAAGGTTACGCCCCAATTTTCGCGGGAGAGAAAGTTGCCGGTGGCGATGTTGGAGAAGCGGTTGCCGCGATTTTCGACGCGATTGTTGGTGCGGGTGGAGAGGAAGAGTTTGTGCCGGTCCGATACGTTCCAATCGAGGCGGCCCATGTAGGAATAGAAAGTATCCGAGCGGATGGCGTTGTTGAAGTAGTTGTTTTCGCCGTTGGCGGTGCCGGCGGCGTTGGGAGCGGGAAGGAAGGGAAGGAAGTTGCGTGAGATGGAGCTGAGCCGGTTCGCGGGTATGCGATTGCCCGGGAAAGCCTGGCGGCGGATGCGGCCGGCTTCGGGAACGCCGGTCATTGGATCGTACATGGTGTAGACGCTGCCCAGGCTGAGCATTTGTGAGAAGTCGCCATTCCGCTGCGCTTCGGTGGGGACGGTGGAAAATGTGGGCTCGGGTTCGGACTGGCGGATGCCTTCGTATCCGAAGAAGAAAAACAGACGGTTGCGGCCGTTGAGAAGTTTGGGGATCCAGACGGGGCCGCCGGCGGTGAAGCCGTATTGGTTGAATCGGGTGACGGGCTTGGTTTGGCCGGCGGAGTTTGTGAAGAAGGGCGTGGCCTTGAGGCGCTGGTTCTGGTGGAACTCGTAGACTGAGCCGTGAAAGTCGTTGGTGCCGCCTTTCATGACGACGTTCACGGTGCCGCCGCCGGTGTTGCCGTAGGCGGCGTCGGGCTGAAAGGATTCCACCTTTATTTCCTGGACGGCGTCGACGGGCGGGTTGTAGGCGACGCGGCGATTTCGGGTCATGTCGGGCGACCCGTCGAGGAGCAGTTCATTGGTTTGGGCCTGGCCGCCGCCCATAGAAAAGCCGGAGGGGCCGGCATTGTCGAACGGGCGTGTGAAACGCGGATCGGAGGAGGGAGTGACGCCGTAGGACAATTGCGCGAGAGTGAGCGGCGTACGGCCGTTCATCGGCATGAGCGCGATTTGATTTTCTCCGATGACCTGACCGACGGAGGCGGTGGCGGTTTGGAGCATGGCGGCGTCGGCGGAAACCGTAACCACTTCGCTTTGACTGCCCAATTGCAACGTGATGTCGATGTTCAGGCGCTGATTGGTGCCGACGCTGATGCCGTCCTGGGTAAACTTCTTAAAGCCATTCATCTCGCCCATCAGGCTGTAGCGTCCCGGCGGGAGAAATGGAAGCGAATATTCGCCTTCGGCGCCGGAATTCGTTTCGTATTTCGCTCCGGTGTTGGCTTCCAAAGCTTGAAGTCTGGCCCCGGCGACGGCGGCGCCGGACGGATCGACGACGCGGCCGGAAACGGTGGAACGGAACTCCTGACCGAACGCGGTCAAGGCGATAGCAAAGCATAGAAATGCAACACGCGGCATTTACTCACCCCTTTAGCAAGTCTTCCGAAGCCGATTGACCCCTCAATCGGCTTCGGAAACTATATCACCGGGAGGCGATAAAAGACAGCAAGGGCGTCATCAGGTTGCCAATCGGGCACTGTTGCCTGCCGTCAGAAGGCTTCGGTGTAGACGAACGGCTAAAGGCGGCCCGTGCGTTCGAGCCAGTGCCGGAACATCCTGGCGAAATTCAGCGCTTCCGGTTCCGAGTGAAGTTGTTCGACGCTGTAGCGCATCTTGCGCCGCCAATTCGGATATTGATGAGTCGTGGAGGGCATGTTTTGCTGATCGGGCTCTTTGGTGAGGTCTTCCTGGTTGAGGGTCATCAGCAGGGACGGAGTGCTCGCCAGAAATCCGGTGATGGCGTTGTGCAGTTCGCCGGTGAGTTCCGGGAGCAGAGCGGCGTCGCGGGGGAAATCGGGCGGCACGAGGGCGAGCTGGTGAAGGGAGTCGAGCATATGCTGCTTGTCGCGGAGGCGATCGGCGCGCATGCGGCCGAGCGATGGATCGTCCGCGATCAGCCCGACACGGCGGCGGCTTTCGAGATCGCGGCCGTTCCAGAAGCCGGCGATCGTTGGCAGGTCGTGGGTGGTGGAGCTGACAAGAGCTTCGGCGGGGTATTCGTGAGGAGAAATGAGGGAGCCGTCCGGGCGGCGCTCGAAATAGAAGAGCCGGTAGCTGAGGATGCCGAAGCGCTGGAGCATTTCACGCATTTCGGGCTCGACGGTTCCGAGGTCTTCTCCGACGATGACGATCTTATGGCGGACGCTTTCGAGAGCGAGGACGCGGAGGAGGTCGAGGGCGTTATCGCGGACGTAGGCTCCTTGCGTGGCGTCGACGCCTTCGGGAATCCAGTAGAGGCGGAAGAGGCGCATGACGTGATCGATGCGCAGGGCGCCGCCCTGTTTGGCGCTGTGGGCGATGGAGTCGGCGAAGCGGCGGTAACCGTCTTCGACGTGGCGAAATTTGTTGGGAGGGGGGAAGCTCCAGTCCTGGCCTTCGGGGGCGAAGTCGTCGGGCGGGGAGCCGACGCGGCAGCCGTCGATGAAGAAATCGCGGGAGGACCAGAGGTCGGCTCCGCAGCGGTCGTTGGCGAGGGGCAGATCGTGGAAGAGGCCGATTTCGAGTCCTTGATCGCGGGCGTGGCGTTGGGCGGCTTCGGCCTGAACGTCGAGTTGCCACTGCAGGTATTTTTCGAACAGGATGGAGCGGGAGTGTTCGACTTCGAATTGGCGAACGGCCGGGCTTTCTGGGTTGCGATACTCGGCGGGCCAATCGGGCCAGATCCAGATCTGGGGATCGCGCTTGTGCAGCCAGCGGTCGAGCGACATGAAGGTGGCGTATGGATCGAGGCGCCGGCCTTCGTTTAAGAGATAGCGGGCGAACTCGGCGGCGCGGGGGGAATTGCGTTGCCAGTGCGTGCGGCGGAAGTGCCGGAAGGCGAGGAGGAGAAACAGGCGTTTGAGGCGCGCGACTTCCTCATATTCGACGAATTCGCTCGAGTTCAGACGGGCGATGCGGGCGGCGATGGCGGGGTGATTTCGCAGGCGGACGGCGGCGGGGCTTTGGATGAAATCGTCGACGGCTTCGACGTCCAAATAGAGGAAGTTGCGGTAGAAGATGGTTGCGGGGAGGTAGGGGCTGGTGTTGTAGGGCTGGCGGTTAAAGATGGAATGGAGCGGGTTGAGCGCGACGTATGCGCCGCCGGAGCGGCGGGCGACCCAATCGATCACGCTGCGCAGAGCGGTGAAATCTCCGCAGCCCCAGGTGTGTTGGGAGTGAACGCCGTAGAGGCTGATGGCGAGTCCGGCGCGGCGGGAGCCTTCGAGGAGGCAGGGTGGGAAATATGCGCGGGGCGGGCAGACGATGAGCCTTGTTTCGCTTTGGATGGTGGGCTTGCCCGGGGCTTCGAGGGTGATTTGCAGCTTGTGATAGCCGAGGGGCGGGGGCGGCTGGACGATTAGGGTGCGCTCGGAGCGCTTGCCCCGGCGGGCACGCGTGGGGAGTTCCTGCCATTCGACGGACCAATTGTGGCGGGACCCGTCTTCGCATTCGAGGGTGAGCGAGAGGAGGGCAGGCGTGTCTTCGGCGCGGAGCGCGATTTCGATCGCGTCCTGAACGACGGCGACAGGGGGTGAGAGCTGGTTCCATTGTTGACGCTCGTGGTGATCGAGCGAGCCGGCGAGGGTGGCGGGCGAGGAGGCGTCGATGCCGAATGTTTGAAGAATTCGGGCAGCGAGGGGGGCGTTCAGCGGGTGAGAGCGTCCGAAGATGTCCCAGTATTCGCGTTGCACGCCGAATTGGGCGGCTGCGGCGCAGACGGCTTCGTCGAAATCCGGGGATGAGACGGAAACGTCCGGTGGCTCCGGCATGCGATTCTCCACCTTAGCATCGAGGCCGAAAATTTCCGGTGCGGGCGTGGGCGTGGGGTAGACTGGTGCTATATGGAAGTTCGCGAGTATAAGCCGCAGCTTGTTCCGGCCGCGGGGATTTACGACCGCATCGATAACCCGGATACGACGGGGTTTGAAGACAGCATTTTGACGACGACCGTGGACGCGGCGATCAACTGGGCGCGGAAGAATTCCATCTGGCCGATGGCGTTCGGGCTGGCTTGCTGCGCGATCGAGATGATGGCGATTGTGGGATCGCGGTTTGATATTTCGCGCTTTGGCGCGGAGGTGTTTCGTGGTTCGCCGCGCCAATCGGACCTGATGATTGTGGCCGGGCGGGTGTCGAACAAGATGGCTCCGGTGGTGCGGCAGTTGTATCAACAGATGCCGGAGCCGCGCTACGTGATTTCGATGGGGGCTTGCGCGACCTCGACGGGTGTGTTTAGCAACTATGCGTTGATTCCGGTGAACCAGGTGATTCCGGTGGACATTTACGTGCCGGGGTGCCCGCCGCGGCCGGAGCAGTTGATCTATTCGATCAACCTTTTGCAGAAGAAAATTTTTGCGGAGAAGGGCACGTACCGCAAAGTTTTGAATCTGGACTAAGTCCCTCTTTTTCTCAAAGTTTGTTTTCTTCGTCCGATATATAGGTTGTGCGGCGATGCTATTCGCCGTACGGAGGTGGACGATGGAACTCTCTCCCGCGCGAGCGAATTTGGCCGCGCCGGCGGACGTGCCGGTGAGTCAAGCGCGCGAAACTCAGCAGGAAAGAAAGCAATTGATTCAGGCCGTGAAGCGCTTGAACGAGACGGGGTTTTGGGGATCGAGGAACGAGTTGCGGATATTCGTCGATGAACGGACGCGCCGGCCGGCGGTGCGGATTGTGGACCGGGAGACGCAGGAAGTGTTGCAGCAGTTTCCGCCCGAGAGCGTGTTGAGTCTCGCCAAGGACAACGGCTTACTTGGATAGAAAATGACCGATTACCGCAATGCTCCGGGCGGCCGGAACAGCTATCTGGAGAACGAGATTTTACAGGCCGATCCGCTGCGGCTGGTGCAGATGCTCTACCGCGGCGCGATTGACGCGATTGGCAGGGCGCAGGGGTGTTTGGAGTCGGGCGATATCGTTGGGCGCGGGCGGCAGGTGTCGAAGGCTTCCGAGATTGTGACGGAGCTGATGTTGAGTGTGGATCGCAAGCGCGGCGGGGAAGTCGCTGTCAATCTTGTCGAGCTTTACGATTTCGTATTGAGGACGCTGGCGGTGGCGCACTTTGAGCAAAGCCGCGAACGGCTGGAGGAAGCGGCGAAGGTTTTGAGGACGCTGCTGGAGGGATGGGAGGAGATTGGAGGGGCGGGCGTGGCGGCTGCTGCTGCGGCGCATGTGGAGGCGCC
>Ga0187894_10006269_pt1 | contig 11739 bp, 11 predicted proteins | sample GBC1701081metaG_FD_136650 | JGI IMG/M metagenome (GOLD analysis project Ga0187894, IMG submission 136650) | White microbial mat communities from a lava cave in the Kipuka Kanohina Cave System on the Island of Hawaii, USA - GBC170108-1 metaG ...
CGTCGTCGCGCTGCGCGCCGACATCAGATCTTTCATCGAGCACCACAATGCCGATCCAAAGCCTTTCCGTTGGACAAGATCCGCTGACGACATCCTCAACTCAATCGAGCGGTTCTGTCGGCGCAATCAGCCCGCAAATGCTTAAGCAAACGAACTTCTGGTTCAGCACACTAGTGTCATCCCTCGCTGTGCTCGGGATGACGGCGGTGCGAAGGAAAATTCTTACGAACTCATCCACGAACCAGGGTTCCCACGGCGCGAGGTATAACGTCCCGGCTTCGATGTCGGCTGCCGCCTGTGCTCGCCGCCGGCAAGCGTCAGCAGGAAAGCGTCGGCCAGATCGGGCGAGCGCAGGCCGCGTCGGCGCATGTCCTCCTTCGACTCGACCTTGATCTTTCCGGTCGGCGTCATGGCGTAGGTGACGGACACCAGCTCGGCCTTCAGCGCGTTGTCGCGCGGCAGGATCGACGCGCCGTCCTGCAGCCAGGCGCGGCCCCGGAACCACAACTCGTCGCGCAGCCGCATATAGCGATCGCTCGCCGCGGCGGCCTCGCCGACATTGATCATGCGCGCCGGCAGGCCAAGCTCGCGCAACTTCAGGTAGGTCGCGGCCCCCATGCCGATGGCGTCGACCATGATGGCGGCCGGCCGCATGTCGGCGTCGGTCTGCTCCCAGTGCTCAAAAATGCGCAGCGCCGTCTGGTGCGGATCGTTGCCCGACCACCATTTCACGGGCTCCACCAGTTCATTGCCGCAGCGCTTGGCCAGCGCACTGCGATCGCCGCCCATCCAGGCCACGTCGACACCCCATACCGGCGCGATGCCCTCGACGGGTGCCACCTTGCCGGCGCGGTCCATGGCCGCATCGATCATGTGCAGGGGCATCACCGCATCGTCGCCGTCCTGGGGGAATTCACCCAGTACGCGCACCCGGTACTGGTTGGAATCCCGGCCATAGTGCCGGATCACGTCCTCGATGTGCCCTTGGGCATTGGGCACGTCGAGCGACGACACCACGAGGGTCTTCCAGCGATCCGCCTGCTCATGTTGCGTGCGATGAAAATAGCCCGAGTTGCGCGTGGGGTTGCTGAAAATCGCCTGGATGGCGCCTTCGGTAGACAGCGCGCCGATGTTGGCCTCGTACATGCGCTCGTCGATGCCGCTGGCCTCGTCGATCAGGATCAGCACGTTGCCGGCATGCAGGCCCTGCAGCGCTTCAGGCTGGTCAGGCCGTGCCGTGCGGGCGCGCACGAGGTTCTCGTTCACGAACACGATCTCCAGCTCGTTGATCTGCATACGCGAGGCCAGCCACGCACCGACCCGTGTCCGATCGCGCAGCCGCGGCGCCCATTTGCGGATCTCGGGCCAGAGGTTGACCTCGAGCTGCGGGCCGGCGGGCGCTGTGATCCCTACCTTGGCGTCACCGCGCGTCAGCGGGAACCACAGCGCCAGCCAGGCCTCCAGCGTCGTCTTGCCGACGCCGTGGCCCGAGCGCACCGATATCCGTTTCTCGCCATTGCTCAGCCATTGCAGTACCTGGTGCTGCCATGGATAGGGCTCGGCGCCGAGCGCCTCAGTGACGAACAGCAGCGGCTTTGCCGCCCACTCCGCGATCAGCCGCTGCAGCGCGTCCGTCGTCATGTTCGCCGCCATCTCCGCGGGCGGCGCGGATGGCGGCAGCAGCGGCGAGGATGTCTGCAAAGTCGTCCTGTATGTTCTGATGGGTGACCGATGCTGAGCGGCCCCAGCCGCGGTTGAGCAGCGCTTCGGCGGCCGAGGTACGCGCCGCCGGCGACGCGTCCGTGTCGTTCACGACGCTCGCCAGCGCGTCGATCGCCTCTTGCGTATGGTCCCGCGCCAATGCGCGTGCGTCAGCCGGTGGGACGCGAGACGTGCTCATTTGCCCCTCGCCGCTGCGTGCCTGTCACCGGCGCGCCGCGTGCCGGACTTGTGGCCCGAACTGGCCTTGGGGTGGGGGCCGCAGCCCTTCGTCACATGGGGTGGCTTGGCGCCGGCCGAAAAGCCGGGACCAGTGCGGGGCGCGTGCAGGGGACGCTTCATGTCCGCTCCTTCGCAAGTCTGCCGATGTTGGGATGGTCGTATTTGTGTTCTATTTTTAAGAACAAGTCAAGAGAAAATAAACATATCGAGAACACAGGACAAAAATCAGTCCAGCTGGCACATCAACTTCACTGGTACAAATAAGGACCGGGATGTCGCACCTTGAGGCATTTCCCAGCGTCACTCTTTCTGGGAAGCACCGGACGGCAACGTCGCACGCGCGCGGCGCCACTCGTCCGGTCGCTGAAAGGGCCCCTGCCACAACCCGCGCCCTTCCGTGCGGGCGTCGGCCTCTTCCGCACCATAGTCGGACGACGGGAGCACGACCGCCCAGCCCAATCGCACCAGTTCGCGCCCGACGTCGATCTCGCCGACCTGGCATGTGACCAGTGGCCGGCGGTAGCGGTCGCGACGATCACCGCTGCACCGCGTCTCGCGACCGGCGATGATGACGGCCAGAGCCCGGCGTGCTTCAACGCCGCAGTCATATGCGATGCTATCCGGACCCTGGCAAATCTGAGCATTGTCCGGGGCATCAAGGCCCGCCAACCGCAACCGCTGCCCGTCGATGACGATCGTGCCGCCATCGATCACGAGCGGCATGCCGGACCATTCGCCGGCGTGTGCGGGCAGGATGATCAATGTCGCCAGGGTGACGACCCGCATCACCGCGGAACATAGCCGGAATATCCGCGCACCCAGCGATCGCCGCCACACCATCCCGTGTGTTTAGCATGGGACCACCAGCAGGTGCCTGGGAATTCGGGTCCCGGTTATCCCGAGCGGCGCAGTGATTCTTCCCTCTCAGAGGGCCCTATCGCCACGCAGGCCGCGCCGACAAGACTGCTGCGCCAAGTTCCACCGCACGCCGCCGTGCCTCCGTCGTCTGCACCGGGCTCAAGCGTGCCGCCACCCAGTCGCGCAGTGCCCTCGACCGCTCGCGCCACTCGGGATCGGTCGCGAACAGGGCGGCGACCTCATACCAGGCATAGGCCAGCACATAGTCCGGCGCCCGCAGCGTGCCGCCGATATAGACCGTGCCCAGATTGAACTGCGCGATGACATGGCCTTGCTCGGCCGCCGGGCGCAACCACCGCTCCGCTGCATCCCAGTCGGCCGTCACGCCCTGGCCGCCGACGTACATCATGCCGAGATAGAACTGCGCGTCGGCATTCCCTTGCGTCGCTGCCAGACGGAACAGCTGCGCGGCGCGCTGCAGGTCCTCTTTGACGCCCCAACCATTGGCATACATCGTCCCCAGCACGGTGCGGGCCCAGGGATGGCCCTGCCCGGCGGCCTTATCGAGCCAGGCGGCCGCCATTGCATCATCGCGCTTCACCCCCTGGCCGACGCGATAGAGGCTCGCGAGCGCGAACTGCGCCGGCGCAAACTCCTGTGCGGCAGATTGATCGAGCCACCGCGCACCTTGCGCATCATCGCGGCCCACGCCACGGCCCTGCAGATACAGGTTACCGAGTTCAAACTGTGCCTTTGCATGTCCCTGCTCAGCGGCTTTGCGGAACCAGGCCACCGCCGCCGCGGCGTCCGGAAGCACATCGCGGCCAGCAAGGTGAGCGGCGCCCAGCTGAAACTGCGCCTTGGCGTAGCCCTGCTCCGCCGCCTTGCGCGTCCAGGCCAGCGCTGCCGAGTCGCCGGCCTGCACACCCTGGCCCATATCGATGCTGAACCCTGAGTGAAGTTGCGCAACGGCAGACGACGACGCCAGAAAGACGATCAGGGCAAAGATCAACCGCGTTGTACGAATGAGACTGGAGCTGTCCACGACATCAACCTCCCACCGGGGGCGAGCCCCACATCGCCGCCGGTATGTGATGTCATCAATCTAGATTGAATCTCTACACATTTCCACAATCTATAGATGTATTCGACAGCGAGCATTGGCATTTTGATACGGCACCGCGCGGACTACCGGGTTGTCGGCTTGAAATCCGTGACGATCTTGCGGGCCTGCTGAAGCTGGGCTGGCGTCATGCGCACGGCGATGGCGTTGCGCTCCCGCAGCGCCGTGTCGCGATCCGCCCTGTCCTCGTCGTCGAAGGTTGTCGTCGCCAGTTCCAGCCAAGCATACGCCTGGACGTCATCGCGTTTTACAACACGCCCTTTGCTATAAAGCATACCCAGGCTGTACTGGGCGCGGGCGTAGCCGCGTTCGGCGGCCTTCCGATACCACGTCAAGGCAACCTGCTCGTTCTTCGCGACGTTCGTTCCTGTGACATAAGCGTCGGCGAGGTAGTATTGAGCTTCGGCGTGGCCTTGATCAGCTGCCAGTTTGAAGAGACGAATCTTCAACTCCATCCTTTGGCAGCCCGGACCCTCGAGCGTTCATATAGCCGAGATAGAATTGACCTGCAGCATCTCCCTGACCAGCAGCCTGGCGAAACCACTTGATGGCGGCTGCGTAATCCTGCTTCACGCCCTGCGGCGCCTCAAAGTAGGCGCGCCCCAGTCGGACTTGCGCATCGGCAAAACCTTGTTCAGCGGCGCTCCGCAGCCACGTCATGGCCGTGACCGCATCATAGGGCACGCCGCGACCCGTGAGATACATGTCGGCCAGCCAAACCTGCGCTCGCTGATCACCTTGTTCCGCCGCCTTGCGCAGCCACGCCACCGACTGGGCAAAATCTGGCTTTACGCCGACACCATCCCTGTACAGCGTGCCGAGGTAGAATTGGGCACGAGCGTGTCCCTGATCGGCGGCCAGATGGAATAGTCGAGCCGCCTCTGATTCGTCCATCCGGACACCTGCGCCCCACCCATACATTTCACCAAGGTGGCATTGCCCGTCGGCGTCACCCTGATCGGCAGCCTTGCGAAACCATGCGAAAGCCTGAGCCACGTCCTTCGGCACACCCAAACCGCTCCGATATCGCAGTCCGACTGCCACCTGCGCTTTGGCAAACCCTTTGTCCGCCGCGCTTCAAAAAAGCCGCACCGCCTCGGTGTCGTCTTTCAGTACCCCACGACCCTGGGCGTACATGTTGCCGAGATCGTACTGCGCCTCGACGTGATCTTGGTCAGCTGCAGCACGCATCCATTTGAGCGCCTGCGCATCTTCTCTCAGGCTGCCCCAGCCTCCTGCATACAGACGCGCCAGCGCATACTGACCGTCTGTGTCGTCCTGCTCGGCGGCCTTGCGATACCAGCTGACCGCTTCGCTGTCGTCGCGTTGTACCCCCCATCCGTTGCGATACGCATCGCCGAGAAGGGTTTGAGCCTCCGCCAGGCCCTGCTCGACGGCGAGACGAATCCAGCGAAGAGCCTCCGTGTAGTCCTGCGGAACACCTTCACCCCTGGTGAACACCACACCCATGCGGGCCTGGCCGACAGCGTCGTCATGATCGGCGGCGCGACGGTAGAGCCGAGCGGCCTCGTGCGGGTCCCGCAAGACCCCTCCACCGGTCAAATACATATCGCCCAGACGAACCAAAGCAGCCGCATGGTCCTGGTCAGCCGCTCTTCGGAGCCACTTCGCCCCTTCAGCCAGATCCTTCGGCACTCCGCTGCCTGTTGAGTATAGCGCACCCAGCATGGCTTGTGCTTCGCCGTAGCCCTGTTCGGCCGCCTTGCGCCACCAGGTTATCGCTACAGCGACATCCTGTGCCACACCTCGGCCACCGGCGTACAAAACCCCAAGATGGTATTGGGCACGCGCGTGATCCTGAGCTGCAGCGGCAGTAAGCCAGCGTAGTGCTTCGGCATCGTTGCGCAATGTCGTCTCGATATCGGCATAAATCTCCCCGACCTGGCACTGAGCGTCAGTGTTGCCTTGCTGGGCCGATTTGAGTAACCACCGCAACGCTTCTGACAGATCCTTCGGTACGCCTGACCCCCAAAGATACAGTGAACCGAGCCTGAGCTGGGCGATGTCATCACCCTGCTCTGCAGCTTGGCGGAACCATCGCGCGGCTTCGGCATGATCCTTGGTCACGCCATTGCCAGAGAGATACAGCAGTCCGAGATTCGACTGACCGCTGACATCGCCTTGCTCCGCGGCATGGCGGAACCACCGCGCCGCTTCCGCCGCATCCTTCGCCACGCCGAGGCCATCAATGTACATGAGACCCAGATGGACTTGGCTCTCCGCGCGACCTTTCTCGGCTGCCATGCGATACCATTTTACCGCTTCGGCATAGTCCTGCGGCACGCCTCTTCCCTTGTGGTAGGCAAACCCGAGAACGTCCTGCGCGTCGGCATTTCCTTGTTCTGCTAACGCACGCATCTGGGCGAGGCCGGCCGCATGCTCACCGCGCCTCAGCAGTGCCAAAGCATCCTCGAACGGTCCCGCGAGACTGGGTTGCGCAAGGCTTGTCACCAGAAGGAGGCAGAGGGTGACAAGGATGCTCCAGTGCGACCGCCACCGCTCACCGCATACCCCAGTCGCACCACGAGGGCGGCGCGGCCCATGCCCACGACGGCGGCCCTTCTGACGATCCCCCGGATCCGGGCGTGTTGGATCAGTGTTACTCGTCGCTGGATCGATCGATCCGGATGTGATTTCTTGCCGACACACCACGCACGCGGCGCTGGTCATGGAGACACACCTTGGACAGCCCAACAGGGCAAACGATAGATAGAAAAACTAACAGCGTCCACACTTTTTTGTGCTTGTGTGCAGATGATATCGCGACCGGCGATGGGGGGTGGCCGCACCGATGACGGGCTCGTCCGATCGCCGCCGGGCCACGGCACTGGGAGCGTTGTCGATCCTGATGTGGTCAGCGCTGGCGCTGCTGACCGTATCGACCGGCGCCATTCCGCCCTTTCAGCTTGCGGCCATGACCTTCGCCATCGGTGCCATGGTCGGCGGCATCTGGATCGTGGCGCAGGGGCGCTCCCTGCGGGACGCCATCGCCTGGCCGCCGCGCGTGTGGCTGCTCGGCGTGGGCGGCCTGTTCGGCTACCACCTGCTCTACTTCATCGCGCTGCGCCAGGCACCGCCGGCCGAGGCGAACCTAATCAACTACCTGTGGCCGCTGCTGATCGTGCTGCTGTCGGCGCCGATCGCGGGCGAGTCACTGCACGGCCGGCACCTGGGTGGTGCCGCATTGGGCCTGGCCGGGATCGTCGTGCTGACCCTGGGCCGCAGCGATGTCGGCTTCGCCGGGACGCATTGGCCCGGCTACCTCGCGGCGCTGGGCTGCGCTGTGGTGTGGTCGGTCTACTCCGTGACCAGTCGGCGCTTCGGCGAGGTGCCAACCGACGCCGTCGCGGCCTTCTGCGCCGCGTCGGCGGTACTCGCCGCCCTCTGCCACCTGGCCGTGGAGACGACGGTGTGGCCGGCGACCACGGGGGCCTGGCTGGCGGTGGTAGCACTCGGCATCTTCCCGGTCGGCGCCGCCTTCTACCTGTGGGACGTCGGCATGAAGCGCGGCGACATCCGCGCGCTGGGGGCGCTGAGCTATGCCACGCCGATCCTGTCGACCGCCCTGCTGATCGCCGCCGGCCGCGCCGTGCCAACGCCGGCGCTGCTGCTGGCGGCGCTGCTGGTGGTGGGAGGCGCCGCGCTGGCGGCACGCGACTTATGGCGGCGAGCGGCTTGATGGCGTCGGCGATTCGCCAGCCAGTGCTGTCTCTTTACCTCTACCAGGTCGTGAACCCATAAACCGGAAACGTCCGAGATGGGTGGTCAGCAGACATTCCCCTTGACGATTAATGTGGGTAGCGACAGTGTTGAAGAACATGTTCAGGAACCAGAATCTTTGTGACCGACGCCGACGCCGCTGCACCAAGCGGCGGCTCTCCGGGCCGCGCGTCGATCAGCGTCCGTCCGCGTGGTGACTGCCTCACCGTAGGTCCCATCTGCCGGAGCGGCCCCGGCCCGCGTTCCTGAACCCCCGCAGCCCCCGGATCCGGGGGTTTTCTTTTGCCCAAACCCCAGAGGGACACCACCATGAGCATTCGCGTCGGCATTGTCGGGATCAGCGGTTTTGGCGGCGGCGAGGCGATGCGCCTGATCGCGAGCCACCCTTCTTTCGAGCTGGTCTACGCCGCGGGCGAGGGCAGCGCCGGCAGCCGGTTGGTCGATCGCTTCCCCGGTGTGCCGGCCAAGCTGGCCGAGCTGGTGATCGACAAGTGGGATCCTGCGATCCTGCCGAAGCTCGACGTGCTGTTCGCGTCGCTGCCCACGGGCGCCTCGGCCGAGGCGCTGGCGCGCGTCCCCAAGGACGTGAAGATCGTCGACATCGGCGGCGACCACCGCTACGTCGAGGGTTGGGCGTACGGCCTGGCCGACGTCTGGCCAGCCCAGATCGAGGGCCAGACCCGCGTTGCCAACCCCGGCTGCTACCCCGCAGCGACGCTGAACGCGCTGGCGCCGCTGCTGGTCAACAAGCTGATCGAGCCTGGCAACATCGTGATCGACGTCAAGACCGGCATCTCCGGTGCCGGCCGGGGCGGCGCCGACAGCAAGTTCGGCTACGCCGAGAGCAACGAGAACTTGGTGCCCTACGGTCTGCTCAAGCACGTCCACATGCCCGAGATCGCCAAGACAATCGAGCGGCTGAGCGGCGGCAGCGCGGCCGGGCTGGTGTTCACGCCACATTTGGTGCCGATGACCCGCGGCGTACTCGCCACCATTTACTGCCGCGGCTGCGCCACCACGGGCCAGTGCCTGGACGCGGCCCGGGGCTTCTACGCCGGGCGGGCGTTTGTCCGCGTGACCGACAAGCCGCCGCAGACCAAATGGGCTACCGGCTCGAACCTCGCGTTTGTCAGCTATGCGGCCGATCCAGAGCGCAACTTGGTGATCGCGATGGGCGTGGTCGATAATCTCGGCAAGGGAGCCGCCGGCCAGGCAGTGCAGAATGCGAACCTGATCTGCGGCCTACCAGAAACCGCGGGGTTGGACGGCGTACCTGTTTGGCCATGATGAAGGCGGGCCTCCAGGCAGCTATTCAATCCGCTTCGTAGGTCCGCTAGGGGTCGGGAGCTGACACGCGGCTTTCCGACTTCGAGTGGCGTGCGATCGAGCCGCTCCTGCCGAACAAGCCGCGAGGCGTGCCGCGGGTCAATGACCATCGTGTACTGAATGGCATCTTCTGGGTGCTGCGATCTGGTGCACCATGGCGCGACCTGCCGGAGCGATATGGTCCTCGCACCACCTGCTACAATCGCTTCGCGCGATGGCGAAAGGCCGGGGGTGGGACATGCTGATGGACGCCATTACGGCGCCGCGCCAAGGCAACATCCAGATGATCGACAGCACTTCCGTTCGTGCGCATCAGCAGGCCGCGACGGCAAAAAGGGAGGATCGAGATCACTGTCTCGGCTGATCGCGGGGCGGGCTCACAACCAAGATCCATGTTGTCGCAGGCGCGCAAGGGCTCCCGATCCGGCTCGGTCTCACTGCTGGACAAGCGCATGACGGGCAGATCGTCGATGCGCTACTCGATCATCTCGGCCCTCGCACCATCGTGTTGGCTGACAAAGCCTATGACGCCGACCGTATCCGCGAACTGATCCAAGAACGGGGTGCCACGCCCAACATCCTCCAAAGAACAACCGGCGCTGGAAGCCCTGCTTCAGTAAGCGGCTCTACCGCGAGCGCAATCTGATTGAGCGCTTCTTCTCCAAGCTGAAGCACTTCCGTCGCGTTGCCACGCGCTACGACAAGCTCGCCGCCACGTCTGTGGCTCCGCAATCGCCGTCGAGAACGTACGCCTGATCGCCGAGATCCAGGAGAAGAGCCACCAGCTGGAACTGGCCAGCCAGCATAAGTCGCAGTTCCTGGCCAACATGAGCCACGAGCTGCGCACGCCGCTCAACGCCGTGCTGGGTTACGCCGAGCTGCTGCTCGATGGCATCTACGGCGTATTGCCTGACACGGCGCGCGGCGTGCTGGAGCGGGTGCAGAGTAACGGCCGCCATTTGCTGGGACTCATCAACGACGTGCTCGACCTCTCCAAGATCGAGGCCGGCCAGCTCAAGCTGAGGCTCGATGCCTACGCGCTTTCGGCCGTGGTGCAGACGGTCGTCGCCGCCACCGAGTCACTCGCCAACGCCAAGGGCTTGAAGCTCAAGGCCACCATCGGCGACAACCTGCCGACCGGCACCGGCGATGAGCGACGCATCGCCCAGGTGCTGCTCAACCTGGTCGGCAACGCCATCAAGTTCACCGATCAGGGCAGCGTCGAGATCACGGCGATGTCACGCGGCGATCGCTTCGAGATCGCCGTCAGTGATACCGGCCCCGGCATTGCACTGGAGGACCAGGCACGCATCTTCGAGGAGTTCCAGCAGGTCGACAACACCAGCACGCGCAAGAAAGGCGGCACGGGCCTCGGCCTGGCGATCTCGCGGCGCATCGCGGCGATGCACGGCGGCGCATTGACCGTCGAGTCGCACGTCGGGCACGGCTCGACTTTCCGGGTTGTCCTGCCGGTCAAAGTCGAAAAACAACAGGAGGCGGCATGACCAAGCGCATCCTCGTGGTCGAGGACACCGAAGACAATCGCCAGATCGTGCGCGACCTTCTCACCAGCGTCGGCTACGAGATGATCGAAGCGGTCGATGGTGCCCAGGGCATTGAGGTTGCCCTGCGTGAAAAACCCGACCTGATCCTGATGGACATCCAGCTTCCGGTGCTCGACGGCTACGAGGCGACGCGGCGTATCAAGGCCGACGCAAGCACCCAGCACATCCCCATCATTGCTGTCACTTCCTACGCACTGAGCGGCGATGAGGAAAAAGCCCGCGCTGCCGGCTGTGACGATTACCTCGCCAAACCCTTCAGCCCACGCCAGCTGCTGGCGCTGGTCCGGGCGCGGTTGGCGTAGCGGGTGTCACCGTGACCGTCGCGCGCATCCTTGTCGTCGACGATATCGCGGAGAACCGCGAAATCCTGCAGATGCGGCTGGAGAGCCAAGGATATGTCGTCGACACGGCAGTCGACGGCGAGGATGGTCTGACCAAGGTCACAGCGCAGACGCCCGATGTCATCCTGCTCGACGTGATGATGCCCAAGCTCGACGGGTTCGAGGTCTGCCGGCGGCTGCGCGCTGACCCGGCGATTCCGTTCGTGCCCATCATCCTGCTCACCGCACGTGCCGAGACAGAGGATCTCGTCACCGGCCTCGATGCTGGCGCCGACGACTATTTGTTCAAGCCGATCGAGCATGCGACGCTGGTGGCGCGCGTGCGCGCCATGTTGCGCATCAAACGCCTGCATGACCAGGTGCAGCAGCAGACCCGCGAACTGGCCGAATGGAACACGACGCTTGAGGCACGCATTGCGGCGCAGATCGAGGAGATCGAACGCGCCGGCAAGCTCAAGCGCTTCCTTGCCCCCCAGCTTGCCGAGGCAATCCTCGCTCAAGGCGATGACAGCATCCTGAAAAGCCATCGCCGCGATGTCGCGGTCCTGTTCTGCGATCTGCGTGGCTTCACAGGCTTTGCCGAGCAAGCCGAGCCTGAGGAAGTCATGGCGCTGCTGGCCGACTTCCACCACGCGGTTGGACCGCTGATCCACGAGCACGAAGGCACGCTCGACCGCTTCACCGGCGACGGCATGATGGTGTTCTTCAACGATCCCTTGCCCTGTCCCGATCCGGCGCACCGCGCCGTACGGCTGGCGATCGCCATGCGCGACGCCGTCCGCATCGTCAGCAGCAAATGGCAACGCCGTGGCCAAGCGATCGGTTTCGGCGTCGGCATCGCCCA